>JAANMX010002320.1_pt1 | contig 19275 bp, 17 predicted proteins | sample 7279681 | NCBI WGS metagenome assembly JAANMX01 (sample SAMN14094542, study PRJNA606508) | bioreactor metagenome | isolation source: A lab-scale SPAN reactor treating ammonium-rich wastewater day 351 | place: Ireland: Galway | collected 2018-01-01
GTCCGGGCTGGCCTGCATCGGGGTGACCGGCTCGTCGGGCAAGACCAGCACCAAGGACCTGCTGGGCCAGGTGCTGGCGGCGTCCGCCCCGACGGTCAGCCCGCAGGGGTCGTTCAACAACGAGATCGGGGTGCCGCTGACCGCGCTGCGGATCGACGCCGCCACCCGCTACCTGGTCAGCGAGCTCGGCGCCCGCGGCGCCGGGCACATCGCCGAACTGTGCCGGATCGTGCCGCCCGACGTGGGCATGGTGCTCAACGTCGGCCACGCCCATCTGGGTGAGTTCGGCTCGGTCGCCGGCATCGCGGCGGCGAAGGGCGAGCTGGTCGAGGCGCTGCCCGCCGACGGCTGGGCGGTGCTGAACGCCGACGACCCGCTGGTGCTCGGCATGGCCCCCCGCACCGCCGCCCGGCTGGCCACCTTCTCGCTGGCCGGCGAGCCGGACGACGGCGAGCTCCGGGTCTGGGCCGAGGACATCGAGCCCGACGCGCTGCAGCGGCATGCGTTCACGCTGCGCAGCGCCGGGGTCGCCGCGGCCGCGGTGCCGGTGCGCCTGCAGGGCCCCGGACGCCACCAGGTCGCGAACGCGCTGGCCGCGGCCACCGCCGCGCTGGCGCTCGGGCTGCCGCCCGGCCCGGTCGCCGCGGCGCTCAGCGCCGCGACCGCCCAGTCGCGGTGGCGGATGCAGGTCAGCGCGCGCCCGGACGGCGTCCTGATCGTCAACGACGCCTACAACGCCAACCCCGACTCGATGCGGGCCGCGCTGACCACGGTGGCCGGCATGCGGCGTCCCGGCGGACGACTGCTGGCCGTGCTGGGCGACATGCTGGAACTCGGCGACGACGGCCCGGCCGAACACCGCGAGCTGGGCCTGCTGGCCGCCCGGCTGGGCTTCGAGGTGGTGGCCCTGGGCGGCTTCGCCGAGGCGATCGCGGACGGCGTCCGAGGGGCCGGCGGCAGGGTACGGGTGGCGACCGATCGGGCGCAGGCGGTTGCGGTGGCGGGTGCTGATCTGCAAGCGTCCGATGTCGTGGTGGTGAAGGCATCCCGGGGGCTCGCCCTGGACACGGTCGCGGACGCGCTGGCGTCCGGATCCGACTTCGAGGCGGGAGAACCGGCGTGAGAAGCATCCTGCTGGCCGGCGGGCTCGGCCTGATCGGCACCCTGCTCGGCACCCGGTTCGCGATCCGCGTGCTGGTCAAGAACGGCTACGGCCAGTTCATCCGCGACGACGGTCCCACCGCGCACCACACCAAGCGCGGCACGCCGACCATGGGCGGCATCGTGATCATCGCCTCGGTGATCTTCGCCTACACCCTGTCCCACCTGATCACCTGGTCACCGCCGACGGCGTCCGGAATCCTGGTGATCTACCTGGTCACCGGCCTCGGCCTGGTCGGCTTCGCCGACGACTGGATCAAGATCTCCAAGGCGCGTTCGCTGGGTCTGCGGAGCGGGGCCAAGCTGGCCGGCCAGGCGACGGTCGCGGTGTCCTTCGCGATCCTGTCCTTCCAGTTCCCCGACGACCAGGGGCTCACCCCGGCCAGTGCGGCGATCTCGTTCCTGCGCGACATCAGCTGGCTGCAGCTGGCGCCCTGGCTGGCGATGATCTGGATCGTGGTGGTGATCGCCTCGTGGTCGAACGCCGCCAACCTGACCGACGGCCTGGACGGCCTGGCCACCGGCGCGGCCGCGATGGTGTTCGCCGCCTACGCCGTGGTGAACATCTGGCAGAACAACCAGTCCTGTTCGACGCTGTCCACCGCCGGACCGCAGTGCTACTGGGTGCGCGACCCGCGCGACCTGGCCCTGGTCTCGCTGGCCCTGGCCGGCGCCTGCTTCGGCTTCCTGTGGTGGAACGCCAGCCCGGCCAAGATCTTCATGGGCGACACCGGCTCGCTGGCCATCGGCGGCGGCTTCGCTGCGCTATCGGTCTTCACCCGCACCGAACTGCTGATGCTGATCGTCGCCGGCCTGTTCCTGATCATCACCCTCTCGGTGGTGCTGCAGGTCGGCTACTTCAAGGCCACCAAGGGCAAACGGCTGTTCAAGATGGCCCCGCTGCAGCACCACTTCGAGCTGCTCGGCTGGGCCGAGATCACCATCGTGATCCGGTTCTGGATCATCTGCGGGCTGTGCGTCGCGCTCGGCCTGGGCATCTTCTACGCCGAATGGACGGTGGGCCTGCCGTGATCGACTGGCTGCCGGACGCCACCCGGCTGTCGCCCTGGGACCAGGTCACCGTGGTGGTGGCCGGCCTGGCGGCCTCCGGCTACGCCGCCGCCGACGGGCTGCTCGAGCTCGGGGCGAAGGTGCTGGTGCTCGACGACGCCGAGACCCCGGCGAACATCGAGAAGGCCACCGTGCTGCGCACCCTGGACGCCGGCGTCCGGCTCGGCCCCGGATCGACCGCGGTGCTCCCGCCGCAGGCCGACCTGCTGGTCGTCTCGCCCGGCTGGACGCCGCGGGCGCCCCTGATCGCGCAGGCCCGGGCCCGCGGGGTGCCGGTGTGGGGCGAGGTGGAGCTGGCGTGGCGGATGATGCAGCCCGACCGGGTGGTGCCCTGGCTGGCGGTCACCGGCACCAACGGCAAGACCACCACGGTGAACATGCTCGAGTCGATGCTGACCGCCGCCGGGCTGACCACCTCCGCGGTCGGCAACGTGGGGCGTCCGATCGTCGAGGCGATCCTCGACGAGGTGCACTACGACGTGCTGGCGGTCGAGCTGTCCAGTTTCCAGCTGCACTCCACCCACTCGCTCAGCCTGCACTCGGCGGCGGTGCTCAACCTGCACCCCGACCACCTGGAGTGGTACGCCGACCCGGCCTCCTGGGACTCCGACGCGGCGGACGCGATGGCTGCCTACGCCGCCGACAAGGCCCGGATCTACGCCCGGGTCACGCACAGCTGCATCTACAACGTCGCCGACGAGGCCACGCTGCACATGGTCGAGGAGGCCGAGGTGACCGAGGGCGCGCGGGCGATCGGCTTCACCCTGGGCATCCCGACCATCGGGCAGCTCGGCGTGGTCGACGACCTGCTCGTCGACCGGGCCTTCATCCCGCAGCGCCGGGATTCGGCGATGGAGATCGCCAAGCTGTCCGACGTCCGGCCGTATGCCCCGCACAACGTGGAGAACGCCCTGGCGGCGGCCGCGCTGGCCCGGTCCTTCGGGGTGCCGGCGACCGCGGTGCGGGACGGGCTGCGCCGGCTGGAGCTGGGGGACCACCGGATCCAGACCGTGGCGGACGCCGGCGGCGTCCGGTGGGTGGACGACTCCAAGGCCACCAATCCGCACGCCGCGGCGTCCTCGCTGCGGGCCTTCGACTCGATCGTCTGGATCGCCGGCGGCCAGGCCAAGGGCACCAGCTTCGACGACCTGGTCGTGGCCTACGGCGACAAGCTGCGGGCCGCCGTCCTGCTGGGCGTCGACCGCGGCGTGATCGCCGACGCACTCGCCCGACACGCGCCGCAGATCCCCGTGACGGTGATCGATTCCACCGACACTGGAGCAATGGCTCAGGCGGTCGAGGCCGCACGCTCATACGCCCGCGAGGGCGATGTCGTGTTGTTGGCGCCCGGCTGTGCCAGCAAGGACATGTTCACCGGGTACGACGCGCGCGGCACGGCGTTCGCCCGGGCCGTCCGAGCGGTCACCGGAGTCGAGGAGAAGGGCTGAGAGACAGTGGCGATCCTCTCTTCCCCGCTGGATCGTAAGCAGGCCTCGAAGGGCACCGCCCCCCGCCGTCCGCGTGCCACCCCGATCGCCGACGCGCTGGCGCACCCGCAGGCCAGCTTCTACCTGGTGCTGGTGCCGACCGTGCTGCTGCTCAGCCTGGGCATGATGATGGTGCTGTCGGCGTCCAGCGTGCTGGGCAGCGTCCGCTTCGGCGACGCCTACTACTTCGTCAACCGGCAGGTCTTCTTCCTGGTCGTCGGCGGCGCCGCGGCGTTCGTGCTGTCCCGCTTCCAACCCCGCGGGCTGAAGATCCTCGGCTGGTTCCTGGTGATCCTCGCCCTGACGCTGCAGATGCTCACCTTCACCTCGCTCGGCTGGGGCGAGGCGAAGGGCAACCGCAACTGGGTGCAGTTCGGCACCTCGTTCTTCCGCATCCAGCCCGCCGAGCTGGCCAAGCTGGCGATCATCGTCTGGGGTGCCGACCTGCTGGCCCGCAAGCAGAAGCTGCTGGACCAGCCGAAACACCTGCTGGTGCCGTTCGTGCCGGTCTCGGCGGTGCTGATCGGGCTGGTCGTGCTGCAGCGCGACCTGGGCACCGGCATGATCATGGGCGCCATCGTGGTGGCCATCCTGTGGTACGTCGGGGCGTCCTGGAAGATCCTGGTCTCGATCGGGGTGACCGTGGCGGTGGCAGTGTTCGGCCTGGTGGTCACCTCCCTGAACCGGATGGACCGGATCCTCGGCTTCTTCAACTCCGACCACGACACCATGGGCGTCAACCTGCAGCCGATGCGCGGCGTGTTCGCGCTGGCCTCCGGCGGCTGGTGGGGGCTGGGGCTGGGGGCGTCGCGGCAGAAGTGGGGCTCGCTGGCCGAGGCGCACACCGACTACGTGCTGGCCATCGTGGGCGAGGAACTCGGCCTGATCGGCACCCTGGTGGTGCTGTCGCTGTTCCTCGTGCTGGGCTACGCCGGCTTCCGGATCGCCCTGCGCTCCGACATCGTCTTCTGCCGCTACCTGGCCGCCGGCATCACCTCCTGGTTGATGATCCAGGCGCTGGTCAACATCATGGTGGTGTTGAAGATGATCCCGGTGCTGGGCGTCACCCTGCCGCTGCTGTCCTACGGCGGGTCGGGGCTGATGGCCAACCTGGCGGCGATCGGCATGCTGCTCGCCTGTGCCAAGCTCGAGCCCGACGCCCGTAGGCTGGCCGCACGGAAGAAGCGCAAGGGCGGCGGCGCGGTCACCGTGGTCGAGTCCCGCACCACCTAGGAGGACCATGGCTCACGTCGTGCTTGCCGGTGGGGGTACCGCCGGGCACACCTCGCCGCTGATCGCCACCGCCGAGCGGATCGCGGAGGCCGATCCGGCCGGCGGCATCGTCGCGGTCGGGACGCCCCGCGGCCTGGAGACCACCGTGGTCCCGGCCGCCGGGCTGCGGCTCGAGCTGATCCCGCCGGTGCCGCTGCCGCGCTCGCTCACCCTCGACCTGGTCAAGGTGCCGTGGCGGCTGGTGGACTCGGTGCGGCGGGCCCGGCGCATCCTGAAGCGGGAGGCGGCCGACGTCGCGGTCGGTTTCGGCGGCTACGTCTCGCTGCCGGTCTACCTGGCCGCCCGGACACTGGGCGTGCCCGTGGTGATCCACGAGCAGAACGCGCTGCCCGGCCTGGCCAACAAGGTGGCCGCCCGGTTCGCGAAGCTGGTCGCGGTCTCCTTCCCCGACACCCCGTTGCCCGGCGCGCAGTACCTGGGCCTGCCGGTGCGGCGCGGCGTCGCCGAGCTGGACGTCGACGCCCGCCGCGCGGACGCCCGGCTCGGGTTCGGGCTCGACCCCGAGCGGCCCACCCTGCTGGTCTCCGGCGGCTCCCAGGGCGCGCAGAGCATCAACACCGCCACCCTGGGCGCCCGCGCCGAGCTGCTCGCCGGCGGCGTCCAGATCCTGCACGTGCTGGGTCCGAAGAACATCACCGACGCCGACGTGGTGGTCACCGACGAGGCCACCGGGGCCCGCTACGTGCCGCTCGGCTACGTGGACGCCATGGAGGACGCCTACGCCGCGGCCGACCTGATGGTCGGCCGGTCGGGCGCCGGCACCGTGATGGAGACCGCCACCGTGGGCCTGCCGGTGATCTTCGTGCCGCTGCCGCACGGAAACGGCGAACAGGCCCGCAACGCGACCTTCCTGGTCGACGGCGGCGCCGCGCGGCTGATCGTCGACGCCGATTTCGACGCCGCCCGGATGGCCCGCGAGGTGCTCGCCCTGTTCGCGGACGCCGACGCCCTGCCGGCGATGCGCCGGGCCACCCGCGACCTGGTGCCGGCGGACGCCGCGGGCCGGCTCGCCGCCCGGGTGCTGGCCATTGCCGAACCGGCCGGCGCGGAGCGGGGCTGAGATGGCCCTGGTGGAGGCGGTGCCCCTGGTGCCGCTGAGCGAGCTGGGCGGCGTCCACTTCATCGCCATCGGCGGGGCGGGGATGAGCGGCATCGCCGCCGCCTACGCCGACGCCGGCGTCACGGTCTCGGGCAGCGACCAGGCCGACTCGGCGGCGCTGCGGCGGCTGGCCGAGGCCGGCATCGAGGTCCACGTCGGCCACGATCCGGCCAACCTGGGTGACGCCCGCACCGTGGTGGTGTCGTCGGCGATCCGGGAGTCCAACGTCGAACTGGCGCAGGCCCGGCGCCGCGGCCTGCGGGTCTGGCATCGCAGTGCCGCCCTCGGTGCGCTGATGCTGGGCCGGCGCGGGGTGTCGATCACCGGCACCCACGGCAAGACCACCACCACCGGGATGACCGCCGAGCTGCTGACCGCGCTGGGGGCGGACCCCGGTTACGTGATCGGCTCGCCGCTGGCCAGCACCGGCAGCAGTTCGCGGCTGGGCGCCGGCGGGGCGTTCGTGGTCGAGGCCGACGAGTCCGACGGCTCGTTCCTGCAGTACCCCAGCGAGGTGGTGGCGATCACCAACATCGAGGCAGACCACCTGGACAACTGGGGGACGGCCGAGAACTACTTCGACGGCTTCGTCGCGCTGGCCACCAGGCCCGGCGTGGCGACCGTGGTGCTGTCCGCGGACGACCCGGGCACCCGGGCGCTGCGGCCCAGGATCGAGGGCGACGGCCGGCGGGTGATCACCTTCGGCGAGTCGCCGGACGCCGACATCCGGCTCTCCGACCCGGTGGTCGACACCGCGGTGGCCGCGGCGACGCTGACCGCGGCGGACGACGCCGGCCCGCTGCGGCTGGCCGTGCCGGGCCGCTACAACCTGCACAACGCAGTCGCCGCCTACGCGATCGGACGCGCCCTGGGCCTCGACGGGCCCGCGCTGCGGGCCGCCGCGGGCACGTTCCGCGGCACCCATCGCCGGTTCAGCTTCGTCGGCGAGGTCGGCGGCGCCCGGATCTACGACGACTACGCCCATCACCCCACCGAGGTGCGGGCGCTGCTGGCGGCGGCCCGTCCGCTGGCCGGCGACGGACGCCTGGTGGTCTGCTTCCAGCCCCACCTGTTCAGCCGCACCCGTGACTTCGCCGGCGACTTCGGCGCCGCGCTGGCGGCCGCCGACGAGGTGATCGTGCTCGACGTGTACCCGGCCCGGGAGGACCCGATCCCCGGGGTGACCGGCGAACTGGTCGCCGAGGCCGCCCGGGCCGCCGGCGCCCCGGTGACCTACGTGGCCGACAAGGGCGAGGCCCCCGGCGTCCTGGCCGGCCTGCTGCGGCCCGGCGACCTGGCGCTCACGGTGGGCGCGGGTGATGTCACCGCGGTCGGTCCCGCTGCCGTGGAGGCCGCCCGATGACGGCCACCGAGGTCAGCGACGCGACCGGGCGGATCACCCTGCGCCGCCGGCGCGGACGCCGCCGCCAGGTCATCCTGATCGCTGCCGTGGCGGCCGCACTGGCCCTGCTGGGCGGCCTGGCCTGGCTGCTGCTCGGCTCCGACGTGCTGGGCGTGCGGGCGGTGGAGGTGCACGGCAACAGGCTGGTGGCCACCGCCGACGTGCAGCGGGTCGCCGAGATCGGCGCGGGGACGCCGCTGGCGCGGGTCGACCTCGACGGCGCCGCCACCCGGGTCTCCGGGCTGGCTCCGGTGGCCAAGGTGGCGGTGGCCCGGCAGTGGCCGAACACGATCAGCATCGAGATCACCGAACGGACGCCGGCGCTGGCCATCGAGACCCCCGGCGGGTACTGGATCGCCGACGATGCGGGCGTGGTCTTCGACTCGGCCGCGCAGGCGCCGCGGGGCGTCCTGACCGCCCGGGTGCCGAGCGGCGATCCGCGGCTGGTCCGCGACTTGGCGAGCGTCGTGCAGGCGCTGCCGCCGGGGGTGCGCGGCAAGGTCCGGCTGATCACCGCCGCGACCCCGGACAGCATCACGCTGGAGCTCGACGACGGCGTCCGGGTGATCTGGGGCAGCGCCGGGCAGTCCGAACTGAAGGCCCAGATCCTGACCCGGCTGATGGCCGCCAGGCACCGCGTCTACGACGTCTCGGCGCCGTCCAGCCCGACCACCCGGTGAGCCTCGTCGAAAGGTTCGACGAGAATCCGGTCAACCCTGAAGTAGTACTTGAGGGACGCGCCGATGAGGCACCCCGCGTTGGACGCGGGTGTTCGCCGCTGCGTAGCCTTTGAGCCGACGTGATTGAGTTGCCTTCCCCCGGGTCTGCACCGCAACTTGAGACTTGTCTTCGACAACCGCAAACGCGCTATTGAGGTGGGAATCTTCGTGGGCAGTGCATCCCAGAACTACTTGGCGGTCATCAAGGTCGTCGGCGTCGGTGGCGGTGGCGTCAACGCCATCAACCGGATGATCGAATCCGGTCTTCGCGGAGTCGAGTTCATCGCCGTCAACACCGACGCGCAGGCGTTGCTGATGAGCGACGCCGACGTGAAGCTCGACATCGGCCGCGACCTGACCCGCGGCCTCGGCGCCGGAGCCGACCCCGACAAGGGGCGACAGGCCGCCGAGGACCATTCCGACGAGATCGAAGAGGTGCTCAAGGGCGCCGACATGGTCTTCGTCACCGCCGGCGAGGGCGGCGGCACCGGCACCGGCGGCGCACCCGTCGTGGCCCGGATCGCCCGCTCGCTGGGCGCCCTGACCATCGGCGTGGTGACCAGGCCGTTCTCCTTCGAGGGCAAGCGCCGCGCCACCCAGGCCGAGACCGGGATCACGAACCTCCGTGAGGAGGTCGACACCCTGATCGTCATCCCCAACGACAAGCTGCTGGAGATGACCGACCACCAGGTGGCGATCCTGGACGCCTTCAAGCAGGCCGACCAGGTGCTGATGCAGGGCGTCTCCGGCATCACCGACCTGATCACCACGCCGGGCCTGATCAACCTCGACTTCGCCGACGTCAAGGCGGTGATGAGCAACGCCGGCTCGGCCCTGATGGGTATCGGTTCGGCCCGCGGTGAGGACCGCGCCCGGGCGGCCGCCGAGATGGCGGTCAGCTCCCCGCTGCTCGAGGCCAGCATCGACGGCGCGCACGGCGTCCTGCTGTCGATCTCCGGCGGCTCCGACCTCGGCCTGTTCGAGGTATCGGCCGCGGCCAACCTGATCGAGGAGGCGGCCCACGAGGACGCCAACATCATCTTCGGCACGGTGATCGACGACGCCCTGGGCGACGAGGTCCGGGTGACGGTGATCGCCGCCGGCTTCGACGGTGGCCAGCCGCCCCGCCGGCAGCCGGGCATCACCCGGGCGCCCGACCTGCGGCAGAGCCGTCCGGCCACGGCCCCGGTGAGCCGTCCGGAGCCGGTGGTGACCAGGCCGGCGGCTCCGCCGGAGCCGGCACCGCGTCCGCAGCAGCCCGTCGAGCGGCCGTCGGCGTACGCGCCGCGGCCCGCCCCGCCGGTGGCCGACGACGACCTGGACGTGCCCGACTTCCTGAAGTGACCCGTGTACGCGTTCTACCGTGACCCCGGCGCCGACGGCGTCGGGGTCGCCTTTTCCGACGCCCTGGACGCCGACGGCGCGGTGCTCAGCCTGGGCGGCGCCCACGGTGCCGCCGGGCGCCCGCCCGGAATCGCGCGCGTCGAGGCCGACCTGGGGGTGCCGCTGGCGGTCGTCCGCCAGGTGCACGGCGCCGACGTGATCGTCGTGGACGAGGACACCGACCTGGCCGAGCTGGCCACCCGCAGCGCGGACGCCCTGGTCAGCGGCCGCGCCGGGGTCGGGTTGGCCGTCCGGGTCGCCGACTGCGTGCCGGTGCTGCTGGCGGACCCCGGCGCCGGGGTGGTCGCCGCGGCGCACGCCGGCCGGGTCGGCCTGGCCGGCGGCGTCCTGCAGGCCGCCGTCGCCGCGATGCGGGCCGCGGGAGCCGCAACGGTCACCGCCTGGATCGGGCCGCACATCTGCGGCGGCTGCTACGAGGTGCCCGCGGCGATGGCCGACGCGGTGGAGGCCGGGGTGCCGGGCAGCCGCAGCACCACCAGGTGGGGCACCGCCGGGCTCGACCTGGGTGCCGGCGCCCGCGGCGTCCTGGAGCGGCTCGGGGTGACGGTGCTCGACGTCGGGGGCTGCACGCTGCAGGCCCCGGACCTGCACTCCCACCGCCGGGACGCCGCGGCGTCCGGACGCCAAGCCGGGATCATCTGGCGCGCCGATGCGTGTCGGAGGGAGGATGCCGGCTGAGCGCCTGCCACCATGGATGGGTCGAAGGCGTACGTAGGACGAGGGGTTGAAATGGCTGACACATTGAAGAAGGCCGCCGTCTGGCTCGGGCTGGTCTCGGACAACAACTATGCGGAATCCGAGTACGGCGCCGACGACGTCACCCAGGAGGTTCCGCGCGAGCCCGGACGTCAGCAGGCCACCGCCCAGCAGCCGGGCGTTCCGCAGGCCGCCGCCCCGGTGCCGGCCGCCCCGGTCGCCGCCGCCGCGACCGTCACCGAATTGGAGTCCCGCCGTCCCGTGAGTCCCGCACCCCGCACCGCCGACATCAGCCGGATCATCACCGTGCACCCGCGCACCTACAACGAGGCTCGCACCATCGGCGAGAACTTCCGCGACGGCGTCCCGGTGATCATGAACCTCGGCGACATGGAAGACGCCGACGCCAAGCGCCTGGTCGACTTCGCCGCCGGGCTGATCTTCGGTCTGCATGGCAGTATTGAACGCATCACCAGCAAGGTGTTCCTGCTCTCGCCGCACAACGTCAACGTGACGGCCGAGGACAAGGAGCGCATTGCCGGGGGGTTCTACAACCAGAGCTAGCGGGCTCCATCACCTGATGGTTCCATGACCCGAGGCTCCTTGACCCGAGGAAGTGGCCGTGCAGTTGGTCGGATTGGTCCTGTGGTACCTGCTCTGGGCCTACCTGGCCATCCTGATGGTCCGGGCGGTGCTCTCCTTCGTCCCGCTCTTCGTTCGTGACTGGCGACCGCGCGGCATCATGCTGGTGATCGCCGAGTTCGTCTACACCCTCACCGATCCGCCGCTGCGGTTCATGCGCAAGATCATCCCGCCGATCCGGATCGGCTCCACCAGCCTCGACCTCGGCTTCCTGGTGCTGTTCCTCGGGCTGTCCTTCCTGCAACGGCTGATCCCGTTCATCTTCGCCTGAGCGGTGCCCCGAACTCCCGGCCGGCTGCCCGAAGTCTTGGTATTCGGTTGCGGGCACCGATAGCCTGACGAAGGTTCTTTCCCATCCGTTTCGTGAGGTGAAGCATGACCTTGACCCTGGAGCAGGTCCGCCAGACCCGGTTCCACCTGGCCCGCCGCAATGGCTACGAGCCGGTGGACGTCGACAACTTCGTCGACCAGGTCGAGGTGACGCTGGCGCAACTGGGCGAGGAGAACGACACCCTGAAGAAGCAGGTCGAGGCCCTCACCGCCGGCGGTGACGGCGAGGCCGTCGCGACGGCCGACGCCGCGCCGTCCGGTGACGCGGGCGAGGCCGACGAACTGCGCCGGCAGCTGGCCGAGGCCCGGGCCGAGATCGACCGGCTGGGCGCCGAACTGGGTGGCCGCAGCGAGGAGCTGGACGGCGTCCGCGGCGAACTCGAGACGGCGCGCTCCGCGCTGGCCGAGGGCGATCAGGGTGATCTCGTCGCCCGCCTGCAGGGCGAACTCGACCAGGCCAAGGACGAGCTGGCCGGCCGTGATGAGCGGATCTCCGGGCTGACCGCCGAGTTGGACGGCGTCCGTGGCGAGCTGTCGGCCGCCCAGGCCGCGCTGGCCGAGCGCACCTCGAAGGTCGAGCACATCGCGGTCACCGCCGCCGCCGACGCCGCGCCGGCGGTCACCAAACTGCTGCAGATGGCGACCGAGCAGGCCGAGCGCCTGGTCGGCGAGGCCGAGGCCGACGCGCAGCGGATCACCGCCGAGGCGTCCGCCAAGGCCGACAGCACCGTCGAAGAGGCGTCCGGCCGCGCGCACGAGGCGCTCAGCGGGGCTCGCTCGCGCGCCGAGGAGCTCGAGCAGCAGGCGCGTGCGGCCGCCGACGCCCTGACCGCCGAGACCCAGGCGAAGGCCGAGGCGCTGGAGGCCGAGATCGCCGAGCGCCGGACCGAGCTGTTCAGCGCGCTGGAATCCGAGCGCGACGAGCTCCGCGGCAAGGTCGATCACCTGCGGTCCTTCGAGGAGCGCTACCGCCAGAGCCTGACCAGCCAGCTGCGGGCGCAGCTGGAGTCGCTGTCGGCGAAGGCGCAACCCGACGACGCCCCCGACCTCCTCGGCGAGCCCGCCGAGGCGTCCCCGACCCCGCGGCTGGACGCCCTGCTCAACGACGACTGAGTGACGATCCCCACGGCCCCGGCGATCCGCGGGGGGCACGTCCGTCCGGGGGCTTCGGCCAGGCGGAGCCAGGTGGTACTCTCTCCGCTCGGACCGCCACCCGAAGGAGTTCCCCGCCATGCCAACGGCTCGCAAGACCGACCCTGTCGCCAAGGGTCCGGCGTCCATCCCGGTCGCCGAGGGCGAGGATCCGTGGACCGCTGAGGAGCTCGCCGAGATCCGCGCGGAGCTGACCGACGAGATCGCCCGCCTGGAGCGCGCCATCTCGGTGGCCCAGGCCGGCCTCGAGGACCTGTTCTCCGACGGCAGCGAGGGCGCCGGACGCGACCCCGCCGACGTCGGCTCCACCAACTTCGAGCGCGACCAGGAGATGTCGCTGGCGCAGAACGCCCGCGAGATGCTGGAGCAGGCGCAGCTGGCGTTGCGGCTGTTCGACTCGGGCGAGTACGGCACCTGCGAATCGTGCGGCAACCCGATCGGCAAGGACCGGCTGCAGGTGTTCCCGCGGGCGACCCTGTGCATGACCTGCAAGAAGAGGGAGGAACGGCGATAGCCGGCAATCCTCGACGCCACGGCCTCTGGGCGGTGCTGCTCGGCGTGGGCGGCTTCGCCCTGGACTGGGCCACCAAGGAGTGGGCGCTGGCCGCGCTCGACCCCGCCTCCCCGGTGCCGGTGATCCCCGGTCAGCTGTACCTGCGCCTGATCCGCAACCCGGGCGCGGCGTTCAGCATGGGGGAGAGCCTCACCGTGGTGCTGACCTGCCTGGCCATCGCGGCGCTGACCTTCCTGCTGGTCTGGATGGTGCCCCGGGTGCGGCATCCGGGCTGGGCGGTGGCCACCGGGCTGCTGCTGGCCGGCGTGTCCGGCAACCTGTTCGACCGGCTGACCCGCGAGCCGGGGGCCTTCCACGGCCACGTCATCGACTTCCTCCAGGTGCCCTGGTTCGCCGTCTTCAACGTCGCCGACATCTGGATCACGTTCGCCGCGATCACGGTGATCTGGCTGACCATGATCACCCAGGTCAACCTGGCCGGCGAGCGGGTCGAACGCCCGTCCCGTCCGGCCGGGAGGTCCGGGTCGTGAGCATCCACCTGGTGCCCGACGGGCTGGCCGGCCAGCGGGTGGACAGCGCCGCGGCCCGGATGACCGGCCTGTCCCGCAGCCGGATCGACGACCTGATCGCGGCCGGGCACGTCCGGCTGGACGGCCGCGACGTGACCAAGTCGACCCGGGTGCTGGGCGGCGAGCTGCTGGAGGTCACGCTGCCCGAGCCGGCGTCCGCCGTCACCGTCGTGCCCCGCGAGGTCGCCGGCGTCCGGATCGTGCACGACGACGCCGACATCGTGGTGGTCGACAAGCCGGCCGGCGTCGCGGCGCACCCCTCGCTGGGCTGGGACGGGCCGTCGGTCACCGAACACCTGGCCGCCGCCGGCTTCCGGATCTCCACCTCGGGGGCGGCCGAGCGGCAGGGCGTCGTGCAGCGGCTCGACGTCGGCACCTCCGGGCTGATGGTGGTGGCCAAGAGCGAACGCGCCTACACCCTGCTCAAGCGGGCGTTCCGCGACCGGACGGTCGACAAGGTGTACCACGCCCTCGTCCAGGGCTTCCCCGATCCGCACGTCGGCACCATCGACGCCCCGATCGGACGGCACCCCGGCCACGACTGGAAGATGGCGATCGTCGACGGCGGCCGGCACAGCGTCACCCACTACGACACCCTGGAGGTGTTCCGCGGCGCCACCCTGCTCGAGGTGCACCTGGAAACCGGGCGCACCCACCAGATCCGGGTGCACTGCCAGGCCATCGGGCACCCCTGCGTCGGCGACCCGCTGTACGGCAGCGACCCGGTGCTGGCGGCCCGGCTCGGGCTGGAGCGGCAGTGGCTGCACGCGGTCGAGCTCGGTTTCGACCATCCGGGCAGCGGCGAGCAGGTCCGGTTCACCGCTCCCTACCCCGACGACCTGGCCGGCGCATTGGAACGACTTCGTAACGATTGAGTGCCGACTCGGAGGCCTTTCGGGTGCTTACGCGTCATCTGAGTCCGCTAGGGTGCGAGCGTGCGTAGAGCGAAAATCGTGGCCACTCTCGGCCCGTCCACGGACAGTCTCGACAAGGTGATCGGCCTGATGGAGGCCGGGATCAATGTGGCCCGCCTGAACATGTCGCACGGCGACCACCTGCAGCACATGCGGCGGCTCAAGCTGGTTCGCGACGCGTCCCATGAGGTGGGTCGTCCGGTGGGTGTGTTCGCCGACCTGCAGGGCCCGAAGATCCGGCTGACCCGCTTCGAGAACGACTTCGCCATCCTCGAGCCGGGGCAGCGCTTCGTGATCACCACCGAGGACGTGATGGGCACGGCGGAGCGCGCCGGCACCACGCTGAAGACCCTGACCGTGGACGTCCGGCCGGGTGACCAGGTGCTGATCGACGACGGCAGGATCCATCTGCGCGCGGTCGAGGTCACCGACACCGACGTGGTCACCGAGGTCGTGGTCGGCGGCCGGGTGTCGAACAACAAGGGCATCAACCTGCCCGGCGTGGCGGTGTCGGTGCCGGCGCTCAGCGAGAAGGACGAGCACGACCTGCGCTGGGCCCTGCGGCACGGCGTCGACATGGTGGCGCTCTCCTTCGTCCGCAGCGCCAGTGACTACGACCGGGTCCGCGAGATCATGGACGCCGAGGACCGGCACGTCCCGGTGATCGCCAAGATCGAGAAGCCGCAGGCGATCGACAACCTGCACGACATCATCGACACCTTCGACGCGGTGATGGTGGCCCGCGGCGACCTGGGCGTCGAGCTGCCGCCCGAGCAGGTGCCGTCGGTGCAGAAGCGGATCATCGAGGAGGCCCGCAAGTGGGCCAAGCCGGTGATCGTCGCCACCCAGATGCTGGAGTCGATGATCAGCGCCCCGCAGCCCACCCGGGCCGAGACCTCCGACGTCGCCAACGCCATCCTGGACGGCGCCGACGCGGTGATGCTCTCCGGCGAGACGGCCATGGGCGAGTACCCGACCGAGGCGGTCGAGGTGATGGCGCGGATCATCAACTACACCGAGGAGCAGGGCCTCCACAACATCCGGCACATCAACTGGGATCCGCACACCCACGCCGGCATCATCTCCAAGGCCGCGGTCGACATCGCCGAGCGGGTCGGCGCCAAGTACCTGGCCGCCTTCACCGTCTCGGGAGACACGCCGCACCGGCTGGCCCGGCTGCGCTGCGAGATCCCGATCATGGCGTTCACGCCGAAGCCGCGGACGGCGCAGGAACTCACCCTGTGCTGGGGCGTGCAGTCCTTCGTGACACCCGAGTTCGTCTCGACCGAGTCGATGGTGCAGTCGGTCCAGGACGCCCTGATGGAGACCCGCTGGGTGCAGCCCGGCGACCTGATCGTGATCGTCGCCGGCAATCCGTCCGGCTCCGGCGGCCAGACGAACTCGGTGCGCGTCTACCAGTTACACGACTGAGGGTCGTCTCGGGTCCCCGAGCGGGCCTGGAGCGGCTCGCTGAGACTGGATGGGGGCCTGTCACCTCCTACACCGGGTCCGGGTAACGATCTGGCTCGAACGGGCCTGGGCAACCGCGTGCCTTCACGGCCTACCTGCAGTCGATGCGGTCGCCTGTGGGCGCACAGCCGCCAAAGGGCGTCACCACGGGCTCGGCGTGCCGAGGAGATCGCGGGACGGACCGCATGGGCGGCCAGGCCGGAAGGTCGAGCTCGGTGTGGCCTGCCTGAAATCGCGGGCGCCCTCGCCACCGAGCGACTTCTCGGTCCGAGCCACGGAGGCCGAGCGGGGTAGTAAAGAGGTCCGGGTCGATTTCTGGCGTCCGATATCAACTGTGTGCGGAGTTGGGTGCTAAACTGCGGATCGCCGTTCTATGGACTCGTCCAGCACTGCTCGGCATCACTGCAGCCGAAGGCTGGTTGGCAATGTCCGCTGTTTCGCGCCGGAGCTTATCCTGACAGCCTGCCTGGTCGTCTGCCTGAGCTTATTTGCGCCGAGTTCGGCGAGGGCCACGAACTGGTCGGGGACTACTGGATACACCGGATGTGATCAACTCAATCGGGCCGACAACGCCAACCACGGATTCAAACTACATCGACCTAACTAGCTACATGGACGCAGCGACGGACTACGCGCGATCCCACGCTATCGATCCGACGGATGTGTACACGTCCATCGACACAACACCGGACGAGCACACCGACGTGGACGTGTTGGACCGCTACTACGTCGACTACTGTGGTTACGCATGGTACACCAGTGCCACAGGTGGTGTCATCGGCGCGGCGAAGTGTGACCTGCTTTCGTCGACCAGTCGCTGCGACAGGCACTCGGTCCGATACAGCAGCACCTGGGGTGATGGCGCCACGACTGCTCAGCGGAGGTGGCTTGCCTGCCACGAGAACGGTCATGCTCTTGGCCTCGCCCACAGATCGGCAACTGATTCGTGCATGGTCCCGTCCTTGCCTGCGTCGCTCACCTCGACCTTCTCCGGCCATGACGTGGCTCATATCAACGCCAATTACGTGTGAACAGGATCATGTCCATGAAGTACCTTCTCAGATCGAGAGTCAGCGTGCTGCTGACAGTCCTTGTCGCTGCGGGGTCCACCCTCACCGGCTGCGCACAGACACGCACCGAGGGCGCCGCCTCTCCTGCTTTTGCACTCAATCACCTCAAGGCCCGCGCGGCGTCGGTGAGCAGTGTCGACTATGACGACAAGCTGCGTGACTGGCTGCCCAACCAGCTCTTTCGCATCGATGGTGGCGTGCCGAGGCCACTTGGCCACGGTGTCGTATCGGGTGAGGTCGTGGACGCTGAGCCTGGCCGCGCCTACAAGGTGGATGGTGACGCGGACACCGGCAGCGAGGTTCCGTACGGGACGCCCGATGCGCTCTGGCGCACTATCGATGTCACCCTGGCCGTCAAGGACGGTTGGCGAACCGTCGGTGGTTCTGACACGATCCGATTCGGACTGTCGATAAGCGGAACGGTGAGCCCTGAGGACTTCATGAGGAGCGTCGAGGCGTTGGATTCGGCCATCGTCGTCCTAGCTCGACAGGGGTTCTTCGCCTACGACGCGGAACTGTACGGCGTCGGACGCAATGGCTCGCTGATCGGCGTGGTTGACCAAGGGCGGATCAGCCTCCCCGCACTCGACACCGAGGCTGCCGAAGGATATGTGGCCGACACGCCGACACTCGAGGCGCTCCGCGAGGCGTCCACGACGAGTCCTCCGGAGATCGTGATCAAGCAGGGTGTCCGTCAGTAGACCCGCGCCCAGACGCCGTACACGCGTAGACCAGCACCGGCACGGAATACCTCGACCATCCAGTCGGTGACCCCTTCCCACGGGGTCGTCCGGGCCGGGCCGGTCGACCGGGCGTGGGATCGATCGGGGGATTCCCGCCATCGCACCGGCGGAGCGCGTAGGCTCGGTCCGGATGGGCTCGCCGTTCCCGCTCGCCCGGGCCGGCCCCCGCCCCACACCTCGCTGGCGGCCGGCCCGCGGCGGGGCCACCCCGATCGTCGTAGGAAGAGCCGACCCGTGAGTCCGCCGTCGATGCCGACACCCTTGCCAGGAGAGCGTGCGGCCACCGGCCGGGCGAGGCGGTCCGGCCCGGTTGCCGCCTGACCCGCCCCGGTGATCCCGCCAGCGCCCCACCCGGTCGTCGTGCTGGCCGCGCCCGGGTCGTCCCTCGGCGGCGCGCTGCGGTCCGCGCTCACCGGTCGCGGCTGGGCGGTCGGCCACGGGCAGCAGCATCGGGCCGCGGCCGTCCGGGTCGTGGTCGTGGTCGAGGACGACGCCGGTGCTCCCTGGTCGCCGCCCGGGATGTTGCGACCAGAGCGGACGATCGGGATCGGCTCGGTGCGGAGCGCCGCGGCACTGGCCGCGCTGGCCGCCCGGGGAGCCATCGTGCTCGACCAGGACGTCCCATTCCTGGCCCTGCTGCGGCTCGTCGAGGACGGCCTGCGAACGGACGCCCCGATCCGCCGGCGCCGGCGCGACGCGGTCGCGTCCGGTTTGCGGGAACGGGCGGCCGAGGCCCGCGCCCTGGAGGACCTCACCGAACGGGAACGCATCGTGCTCTGCGGCCTGGTCCACGGACTGAGTGCGGCCGCCATCGCCGCGGAGGGGTCCCGCTCGCTCGCGACCGTCCGATCGCAGATCCAGTCCCTGCTGCGCCGGCTCGGCGTCCGGAGTCAGTTGGCCGCGGTCGCCGCCGCGCACCGTTCCGGACGGAGCGCCGGGCTCGGGCCGTGCCTGGAGGCACTTCATCACTTCTGACGAAGCCCGCGGCACGCGGATGCGACACAGTTGCCTCACCACGGCGCGCCGGGCCACCCACGCCGCGGCCCGCCCCCGGACACCCCCAGGTGACCCGCCGAGGAGCGCCGCCATGGGCACAGTCAGCCACCCCCGCACCACCCAACCCCAGCTCATCCGTTCCCGGTCCATCCAGCCACCACCCGGCCGGCGGAGGGCCGGACCACGACGACCGCGGTGACCGGCCGTGGACGCGGTCGACCGGCAGCCGGCCGTCCGGCTGCTCGGTGGTTTCGGACTGCGCGTCGACGGCGACTGGGTGACGCTCACCCGGCCCAGCGCGCGGGTGGTGGCCCTGCTCGGACTCACCGGGCACCGTGACCGCGACGACGTCGCCGCCACCCTCTGGCCGGACGCGACCCCGGAACGCAGCCACGCCTATCTGCGGACGGCGCTGTGGCGGCTGAACAGCGTCGCCCGGGGGGTCGTGGTGAGCGCCGGCGGGCACCTGGCGCAGGCGTCCTCGGTCGGCGTCGACGCCCGCCGGTTGCTGGACTGGGCCACCACCGCGGCCGCCGAGGGACC
>JAANMX010002322.1_pt1 | contig 19269 bp, 32 predicted proteins | sample 7279681 | NCBI WGS metagenome assembly JAANMX01 (sample SAMN14094542, study PRJNA606508) | bioreactor metagenome | isolation source: A lab-scale SPAN reactor treating ammonium-rich wastewater day 351 | place: Ireland: Galway | collected 2018-01-01
GGGCCAGATTGGCACCGCCCAGATTGGCACGGGCCAGATAGGCACCGCCCAGATCGGCGCCGACCAGATTGGCACCGCCCAGATTGGCACGGGCCAGATCGGCACCGACCAGATTGGCACCGCGCAGATCGGCACCGCGCAGATTGGCACCGCCCAGATCGGCACCGCGCAGATAGGCGCCGCCCAGATTGGCACCGCCCAGATCGGCACCGCGCAGATAGGCACGGGACTTCACCGCCGCCTTCACGGCTAGGCCGATCTTGATGCTGGTGCTGGTGTTTTCGTCCGCCTCGATTTCAGCCGTGAATATAACGGCGCCAGACCAGCGGGATTTGATCTCAAATTGCATGTTGCGCTCCTTCTGCGCTAGGGCCGGGTCAGGCCATGCCGAGGGCGGACTTGTAGAGTTCGAGAATCGCTGCTTCCTCGGCCACCTGGTCCTTGTCCTTCCGGCGCAGGGAGACGATCTGGCGCAAAGCGGGGCCGTCATATCCGCGGCCCTTTGCCTCGGCGTAGACCTCTTTGATCTGCTCAGTGATGTCCTTCTTTTCGCTTTCCAGCTGCTCGATCCGCTCCACGAACTGGCGCAGTTCGTCGGCGGCGACGGTATAGGTGTCGTTGTCCTGCATGGTTGGCTCCTCTCTGGAAAAGCCCCAGCTGGCGATGGCGAACCGGCCAGCCGGGGAGTGGGCCGCGCCCGGCGATTGGAGCGCGGCGGCAGGGTTCAGGCGGGTTCTGATTGCACAGCGCGGAATGCGGCCTCTGCGGCCTCCAGCTCGGCGCGCTGATCGGGGGACAGGCCGTCGTCATTGTCATGGCCAGCATCGCCGAACGGATCGTCCTCGGAGGCGGCGGCATCGCGATCCGCAGTCTCGGCCAGCGCCTTCAACTCGTCGATGATCGTTCGCGCTACCGACCGGGCGGCAATGCCTTCGCCTGAGCGCCACCAGTCCGTAAAGCGGGCCGTTCCTTCGCGCGCCTTCTCGCGGGCGTGATCGAGGATCTCTTTCTGCCGCTGCGCGTCGCCCTGACCCTTCGCCCATTCAGCCATGGACCGCCCGGTATCCACGCCCATCGGGCGCCGCGGGTCCAGCAGCGTCTTGAACTGGTCGGCGACCTTGATCTGGTGGACCGGGCAGCCTGGCGCCGACGGGTCGAGGATGACCATCGTCGTCATCTCGAACATCAGGTCGCCATCGCTGGCCGGGTCCCAAGGCACATCCTCGCGGCGGGTCTTGGTCTTGCGGGCGTTCTTGGCCTTGTTGCCGAATCCGCTCTGCATGACCGGCTTGGCGCGGGTGCAGATGATGATGTTCGTCTTGGCGCGAACGATGCGATCGATCAGCCGCCGATAGCGCGGCTTCACCTCTGCCCAGGCAAGCTGACTGCGCTTGTCGGCCAAGGAGCCGTCGCCGCCGGTCAGGCGCTCCAGCGTCGTGGCGTGAAGGTCCAGCACCCCGCCGACGCCCTCCCAGGCATGAGAGAAGCTGTCGAGGATCAGCACCGGCAGGCCAGCGGCCTCTGCGGCGTCGATGACCTCGATCCACCGTTCCGGGCCGAACCCGACCAGGTTGCCGGACTCGTCCACCGCCTTGAAATCAAAATGGCACATCTCGGGGAACGCTGCCTTGTAGTGCAGGGCCCGGCGGTTCTCGGTATCGACATAGCCGATGGGCGCACCCTTGCGGCCCGTCATCGTCTCTGCGATGCCGCGCGCCATCAGCAGCGCGGTATAGGTCTTCCCGGTTCCCGATCCGCCAGACAGCCCGATGGACAGGGTGAGCGGGTCGTTCAGCTCGGCGACCGGAATGAAGCGGATCATGCCCACGGCGTTTCTCCATGATTTTCGGGGGCCTGCCACCTGTAGGCGGCTTCAAGGACATCGCGGCCGGTGGCTTTCTTCACCTCGGCCTCGAAGGTTTCGCGCTCCAGCCAGCGCGCTTGGTAAAACTCGGGCAGCTCCAGCTGGACGATTTCAGCGGGGTATCCCGGCCATTGTCCGGTGGTCAGGCAGTGCCGCCACATTTCGCGGGCTCGGGCGGTGCGCTTGCGCGCCATGACCATGCTGTCGCCGCCAAGCTGAACGACGCAGCATTCGTGCGGCGCTTCCTTTTCGACGAACACGAACCGGAACGCCCGGTCCTCGCACGTCGCGGCCTTCCACACCTCGGTGTAGTGTGCGGCCTGGATGTCATAGCCATACGCCATGATCGAACGCATCACCGCGTCCGGGCTCGCGTCGGTGGTGGTTTTCAGATCCCAGAGCGGCTGGCGCGGATCTTCGGGCGCGTGGTCGATCATCGCGCGGCACATCACGCCGTCGATTTCCGCGATGGCCGTCAGCTCAGACCGGGCCGGCGGAAACGCGATGTCCATGAACGCGAGCCGCGCCATGATTTCGGACGCCATGTCGTTCACCGCGTCGAACTCGTCGGACTTCACCGGCGTCATGCCGCGGGCACGGATTTCCTCGGCCCATTCCTTCGCGGCCGTGGTGCTGGCCGCGCCGTTCTTCGCCAGCACATGATCAGGATACGCGACGAAATCGCCACCCTTGCCCAGCACCGCCCGGTGCGCGGCCCGGCCAATGTCGAAGGTTTTCTTCTCGACCGGCTCATAATCCGGGTTGAGCCGCGGATGCGCGGTCCAGGCGTGCCGCGGGCTGCGCGCCAGCATGAGCCGCGCCAGCGTCGAGGACATGGACGGAACGGCGGCCGGATCGGCGTGATAGGCTTCGGCGCTGATGTCGTGGACCCCCGGCCCAAGCGCGCCTGTCAGCAAGTCTTTCATCTTCAACCTCGTTTGAAACTGTCGCCCCTGCGGCTGGGGAGGAGGAAGGCCGCAGGGGCAGGGCGGCCGGCAGGGAGGAATGGGAGGCGCCGGCCGGTTCGGGTTATTCTTCGTCCAGCCGGTCGGCGCGCAGGCTCTCCAGCCGGGTCACGGTCATGGGGTTCAGCAGCTTCATCGCCATGTCGCGGGGCAGGTTGACCGACCACATGTCGTCCCCCAGCCCGCCGGTAACGCGGATCGCGATCAGCGCGCTGTGGCAGCCGTAGCCGCTCACCTCGTCGTCGAAGAACGCTTCGCAGCACTCGCCGCGCTCATTCTCCGGGTCGGTTTCCTCGGCCCATACGTCCGAGATGTCCTCGCTGCCGCTGTGCGGCGGGATGCGGTAGGGCTCGAACTGGAACGCCATCACCAGCCCCCTTCCGCGCGGGCCGCGCAGTCCCAGCCGTTCAGGCCGGCGCAGGCGGCGGGCCGCTGCGTCTCGGCTTCGATGAGGTGCCGGGCGAACGGGACGCCGAAGACGACGGCCGATGCCCAGAAGCCGGCGACCAGGCACGCAATCGTGCCCCAGACGACGCAGTTCTCGATGTTCAGGCGTGACATGGGATGCTCCATCTGCTGGCGCTGTGGGGTGCGCCGTTGAGATGAAGATTGCAGGATTAAAATCCCATGTCAAGCATAGATTGGGATAAAAATCCTATCAGGCGGTAGCATCCCCGATTCGCCCATGCTATCCTGCCCCTGCCGGCGCGGGGCGGCCGCGCATGAAAAAGCCCGCGCGAGGCGGGCTTAACGCGAAATGCGCTGGCGCTAGATCAGTGGGTCTGAGCTACGATCTGTGTGACGCGTCGCACCCAGTCGGTGTCGCTTCCATCCACGACTGCCATGGGTAGACCGCGATTGGTTGCGGTATTGAAGCGGCGTTCGCTTACGCGGCCACGACGTCGATCCACCACAGCTATAACGGGCGAGTCCCCCGCGCCGCGGGCTTGAAAGTCAACGAGAGCGTCCATCAATTTCAGGTCGCCGTTAGCAGCGTAGATTGAGGCCGCCCGGATACCGGTTCTGGGGTTGCGCAACACGAAATCAGGACCTCCTGTATCGGCGGCGCGAATAGCTTCTTCAATCACAAGTTCTGCTGGAAGCCGCCCCTCCAGTCCCTGCCTCACATCGTCAGCAAAGGAGGCAGCAACATTCTCGCGGCTGAGCAGCGATAAGTCGCGTGTTCTGATCAAGGCCGAGACAAGTTTCAATGCTGTCTGGCCGAGTTGAGATTCCTCGACGGGAGCTGATCGGAGCAGAAAATCGTCATCGTATCTGATGCCTTCCTGCGCCAGTATGCCACGAAGAAGGCCGTCCCTGACAGGTGAGTTGAGATCCAGGCCAGCGGCCACCGCATTTGGAAGCGTCGTCCCATCATCTTCAACGCGGAAGCGTCCATCCTCTTCTGGAACAACGAAAAATGAAAGGACGTCGCCGTCGGGAAGCCGAAATCCGGTGTTCACCGCGTAGCCAGCAGGTACGGGTGTCACTTCCAGCGTTCCGCAAAGCGCAGACCTCACAGCCGAAGTGATATTGTCAACCGCAGTCACAGGGACATCTCCTCTTGGCCCGCGATGGGGTCCGTGCGAAACATTGCGCCAGCTGCCTTGCAGAAGAGGGCTTTAGTCCAGACACCTCGACGACGACGCAGTTTGCCGTGGTCGGGAAGAGTATACGGCATGTCGATGGATGCCGCACCAGTTAAGTCAGAATGGTCATTGCAGTGCGCGTGAATGTGTAGGCCACCACCCGTCTTTCCGGGTTGATCTTCGTACCGCATGATCACCGCAGGGTTCCCTGCAGCGGGTAGGCTGATCAACATGGCCTTCCATTTGTCGAGCGCAGGCGCGACCTCCACCAGCATTCGAAAACCTTCGCCATTCTCGGTTATCAGATTGAAACTGCGCCACTCCCAGCGCGCCAACGCTGGTCTGGTGTGTTCGTATGGACCGAAGCGCGGAGGAAGGGCGTCGGATCGCCAATCGGTGTCTGAGAGAATGCGTTTACGGCAGATGAGTTGCGCACGCACGGCGCTGTAACGGATGTGGCCCATAATTTACCCCCTCAACCTTCCGCCACCTTCCGCGCGATGATCGCCGTGACTCTGCTGCGCATCCGTCCGTCCGCGATGTCCTCATACTCGTCAGCTAACCGCGCCATCTGCTCCGGCGTGGAGCCCATCGGCTGGATCGTCAGCACCACCAGCGCGGCGGCCGCGTCCTGCGTGGCGGCGACCTCGGCCTTGAGAGCGGCAATGCGGGCCTCGGGGGTCAGCATATCGACCCCCCGTTCGCCTTGCAGTTCCAGTATTCCACCGCGGCGTTGAACTCGTCCAGCGCGTCCCTCGATTTGCGTTGTGCGGTTTGGATGTTGCTCTGCTCTTCCTCGATCCGCGACACGGAATCGTCGATCTCGCGTTGCTGGCAGTCCAGGAAGCTCTCAACATCGCTCTGATAGCTCCTGAGTTGCCCGCGGCAGCTTTCAAAGCTGAATTGGTCGTCGAACGTGCCATATGCCCTGATGCAGTAGGGTTCGGACGGCTCGAAGCACATGGCCGCTGCGGACCCAGGAATGGCAAGGATGACAGAAGCGAGAACCTTGGCGCGCAGCATCGCTGGCCTATCCTTTTCTATATGTCGCCGACGGCGGAAACTTGCTTAACGTGTTCTCTGTTTGTTCTTAAGAATCGGGAGGGGGTATGACGCTTGACGAGGTTATCCGCGCTCTTCTTGTGCTGCCACGGGAGGATCTAGAGAATCTGATGGACCAGTTCGGGATCGCGAAGAAACATCAAGAAAAGCGTGGACCTTCTCTCGATCCTGCTGCCCGGCCGCCTGAATCGCCATAGCCAGTCGAACAATCTCCGGGCCGGCAGAGTGTTCGCCAAGAGCGATGATCGTGCTCAGGTCCATGTCCAGGACTTTGGCGATCTTCTGAGCGTTCGCGACCGTCATGGACTGATTGGCCCCGCTAAGCTGCTTCCGCAGCGTCGAGTCGTTCAACTCCGCGGACTTCGCTAGCCCCGCCGGGGTCAGGTCGGTCCTCTCCGTCAGGATCAGGAGCAGTCCCTTGATGAATGGATCTCGGTCTCTCATGCGGACTACAATCCCATTGGCGCAGCGCCCTGCGCCACCGGATTATAGTCCTTGCGCAAGCAGGATAATAATCCTATCATACCCGCATGATCGACGAATTTCTCACCGAAGCCAGGGCGTATTGCAAGGCGCGCAACATCAAGTTGGCGACGCTCGGCCGCTACGCCGTTGATGACAAGGAGCTGTTCCCGCGCCTTGAGCGGGGCGGCCAGTGCTACCCAAGAACCATGGATCGGGTCAGGGCCTACATGGCCGAGAACCCTCCCGCCCAAACTCCCGAGGAGGCGACGCGATGACCGCGGCCGCCTCCTCTCACCGTTCTGCTGATCGTCCTCATGCACAAGGACCAATCAGCACAGGAACCACTCAAATGTCTTTGCCCAAAGTTTTTGACCCGCGCAGTTTCCGCGCGCGGTTCGCCGCGTTCTGGTCGGATTTCATCCGCGCCAACTACCGCAACCCCGAAGAGGTATCGGTGGCGTTCGGCGTGACCTTCCAGACGGCGCTGAACTGGTGGAACGGCGCGAACCGTCCCTCGGGCGACGTGGTTGCGCTGGCCGGGCGGCGGTTCATGGACTTCATGGAGGGCAGGGGATGATCCTGGTCCTTTCCATGCTCAAGACCCTCGTTACGGGGGCGATCATGTTTTTCGTGGGGCTGGCGTTCCTGCCCCACTTCGCCGCCGCGCGTCTGACCTCCCTGCAAAAATTTTTGAATGAGGAGATCGAGCGCCGGGAAAGGATCTCCCCATGACCGACACTGACCAGCCTCTCCACAAGTTCCAGATCACCGTCGAAACCGCGACGGGCTGCGTCACCCATGTTGTCCGGGCCGCGACCAAGCAGGCCGCGATGGAGCGGGCTCTGCGTCCGTATCCCGGTGCGCTGGTCGTCCGGGTTGACCAGCTGTCCGAGGTGGCGACCGCGCCGAAGATCCTCCGGCTCAGGACCGCCGACCGGGCGCGGCGCGAGATGATCGGCATCCTGCGAGGGCAGGGCTATTCGCTGGCCGACATCGCCGAGGCGCTCAACATCTCCGTGGAGCGGGCGCTGGTGTTGATGGAGGCGGCGTGATGGAGCAGCTTTCCCTGTTCGATGCCCTGCGGGCCCCGCGCATCGTCCGTGCGATTGAACCGAACGGAACGGTGATACAGGGCGATGCGGACGAAACTTTAACCCTCCCGCATCCGCGTCTTGCTTGGCCTTTGGCGCGCATCGAGCTGCATCGGGACACGGACGGTCTGTGGATGTGGTCGGTGAGCATGGCTGGAGGCGGATTTAAGGTCGGTCCAAAATGGGGGAGATTCGCTCATACCCGCGATGATGCGCTGTCCTATGCTCGCGACGAGCTTCTGGAGAGATGCGCCCGTGTCCGCGAACCCGAATCCATCTTCATCTCGCCAAAGCAGTTGGTCCAGATCCAATCCTGGGCACAAGGGCTGCAATGACCATCCACGTCACCCCCGAACAGAAGCGCCGGTTCCTTGCCGCGATACGGGCAGATCGCCTGGATATCGGCGATGCCGCGCGTCGCGCCGGGCTCCAGTTTCACGAGGCCGCAGAGATTTGGGCACAGGGCGTTGCCGCCAAGCGGTTGCGCATGGCCGATGATCTGCCGGGGTTTCGGTTTATCGAGGAGGTTGCGCCGTGAGCAAGCGAACCCCCGGCCTACCCCAGCGCCCGCGCGGCTTCTGGCCCACGCCCCGCGAAGCGGTGGTGCCGCTGATCCCGTATCTGCCGCCGCGGGCCCGGTATGGCGAACCCTGCGCAGGCGATGGGGCGCTGATCGGGCACCTGCGGGATCTGTGGCCAGCGGGACGGTGCGTCTGGGCCTCTGACCTGGAGCCGCAAGGACCGGGCATCGCGATGGGGGACGTGGCTGACATCGACGCCGATCAGGCGGGTGATGTCGAGTGCTGGATCACAAATCCACCCTGGCCCGTCACCGGCGGAAAGGGCGACCCGGCGCTGTCTATCATCAAGCACCTGATCGGCATAGCGCCGGCCTGGGTGCTACTGCCCTGGGACTTCGCCGCCAATGGCTATTTCGGGCGCTTGATCGACCAGTGCAGCGACATCGTGCCTATCGGCCGTGTCTCGTGGCTCGGCAACGGCACGGCCGGCAAGGATAACTGTTGCTGGATGCGCTTCGACGCGCAGAACCGTTTCCCGACAGTGGTGAGGGCGCGGGCATGATCGTCGCCAAGGTCACCGTCCCCTGGCCGCCGTCCGGCCTGTCGCCCAACGGATCGCAGGGCGACTACCGCGGCAAGGCCCGCCTCGCCAGCGCCTACAAGGCGCGCTGCTCGCTGCTGATGCGCGAGAAGGGCAGGGCTGTGCCGCGGCTGCCGGCCGGCACGGTCGTGTCACGCATCGTCGTCGTTGCCTGCCCGCCGCCGCGGGTCAGCCGCTACGACTTCGACAACCTTGCCAAGCGGCTCAAGCCGGCATTCGACGCGCTGGCCGATGCCCTGGGCGTCGATGACGGAGAGTGGCGGGCCATGGTGCTGGAGCGCGGCGAGAGGTGCAAGGCGGGCGCGGTGATCGTCGAGGTGGAAATTCATGGAGGCGATGATGTGTGACCAGTTCTCCCTGACGCGGCATCAGGTTCCAGAGCCGCCGTATGGCAGCAGAGCATGGTTCGACTGGCTGCGCTGGATGGTGGTGGTGATGAACCCCGATGATCCGCAGTTCCATTTCGTAGCGTCCCTGCTGTCCAGCGCGGCCCGCTATGGGCGGCTGACGGAAAAGCAGGCTGCCGCCGGAAACCGCGCAATCGCGCGCATCACGGATGCCTATGAGGCCGGCGACCTGCTGTGCCTCAAGGTCGGATCGCCCCCGGCAGAGGTCACGCCCTTCGTGCCGCATGTTGCAATCGACAATACGAAAGGTGGGGCGTGATGGCGCGCATCCGGACCATAAAGCCCGAGTTCTTCAAGCACGAGGATCTGTTCGATGCCGAACAAGAAACGGGCTTGCCGCTTCGGCTCGCCTTCGCCGGCCTTTGGACGGTATGTGACAGGGAAGGCCGATTTGAATGGCGTCCTCGATCCATCAAGACCGATGTTCTGCCGTATGATGATGTGGACTTTTCACGCGTGCTTGACGCGTTGGCCACGCGTGGATTTGTCGTCAGGTATCGCGTCGCCGGTAAGGATTACGGCTTCGTTCCTGGCTTCAGCCGCCATCAGGTGATCAACAACCGCGAATCCGACAGCAAACTGCCGGAGCCACCGCAATCGCCTGATATTCCTGATTATTCGACGGCTGCGCCACGCGTCGATGACGCGTCATTCACGCGTCACGATCTTGCACAAGCGGAAGGGGAAGGGGAAGGGGAAAGGGAAGGGAATATAGGTGGTGGTGGTTACGCGCATGCGCGCGAGCCGATGCCCGACGCCCCGACCTTCCGAGAGCAGATGCTCGACGCCATGGGCGTCAGCAGGTCTGGCCTGACAGGACAGGGCGGCAAACAGATCTGCAGCAGGGTGGACATGGAGCTTGCTGAGCGATGGCAACGCGACCTCGGGCTGACACGCGACGCCATCCTGATCGTGATCCGCGAGACCATGGACGCCAAGCGCGACGGCCCGCCAAGCACCCTTCGATATTTCGACAAGGCCATGCAGCGCGAAGCTGCGCGCCAGGCCGAACCACCCCTCCAACCCGCACCGTCAGACGAGGTGAACCATGACCGCCAACCTGCCCGTGACCGCCGCCAAGCTGCCGCCGACGACGCCCTGCAACGTCGCCTCTATGCAGCCGCACGAGTTGACTGAGCATCGTCTCGCCATCGGTCAGGCCGTCGAGGTGATCCTGCACGGCTATTGGCAGCCCAGCGAATCCGAAACTCTGCGCGCCGCCGTCCTGCGCGACTGGTGCGACACGTTGCAGGACTGGAAGCCCGACAGCGTGCTGGCCGCTCTGCGCAAGTGGCGGAACGAGAATCCCAGCAAGCGGCCGAACCCAGGACACATCGTCCAGATGCTCAAGGAGGCGTGGGGCAAGAGGCACGTCGAGCAGGTCAGGGCCGCTCTCGCCGCGCCGGTAGAGCCCCCAAAGGAGCGGATAAGCGAGGATCGACGCCGCGCCATCCTGGCAGAGGTCGGGCTGCGCGATCCGCTCGCCGCCAAGACCATCACCGGCATCGCGCCGACCGAATGAGGACCGGCATGGCCCGACAGACCAACCAGCGTGTCCGGGATGTTTTCGGCGAAAGCGGCATCGCGGCCGAGTGGATCGCTGCGGCCTGCGCCGGCAAGGAGGCGTTCGCGACCGCGCAGATGGCGCACAAGGTCGCGACCAAGCGCCGGCTGCCCAGCAGCCATTACCGATGCCGCGTCTGCGGCCTGTGGCATATCGCAAGCCGGAGGAAATGATGGCGCCGCCCTACAAGACTGGACCCATCGACGACGCCGAGGCGTGGATCATCGCGACACCCGACGCGACCTATGCCGAGGCTGCTCGCATGCACGGCGTGACGCACAACAGCCTGCGCGCCCGCATCTCGAACAAATACGGATCGCTCGCCGCAGCCCGGCTCATGCGCGACGCCGGGGTGCTGAAACCCGATGCGGGGCGCGTCCTGCGGCCCGTGCGGCGCTGCATGCGGTGCGGGGTGTCCAGCAACATGGATCGAAACCAGAGGATCTGCGACAAATGCACAGCGCAGATCGCGAAACTGCACGATGGGGGTGTTTGACATGAAACTCGCTTTGGAGTCCGCAGCGGATGCATCCAAGGACCAGGTATTCTCGGTCTGCGTCGAGGGGCAGAGTTTCAGCGTGACGGGCGACGTCGCTATCGACAAGGGGCTTCTGGAGCTTTTGTCCGATGATGACAGGAAGCGGTTCATCCTGACCGAAATCGGGGCGAGGTTCTTGATGGCGGGGAGGAAGTGATGGCCTACAGCGTCGATGAAATCGCCAAGCACAAGGCCGGCATCTGCGAGGCCATCGCAAGCGGATCAAGCCTGCTCCAGCACCTGCGCAAGAAGGGCATGCCGGGGTATACGACCGTGATGAAGTGGCTGGCTGCTGACCCAGATTTCCAGGCCAATTACGCGCGCGCGCGCGAAGCTCAAGCAGACGCCGACGCTGACAAGATCGGCGACATCGTGGACCGCGTGCTGGCGGGCAAGCTGGACCCTCAGGCAGCCCGTGCGGCTATCGACGCGCTGAAATGGACGGCCGGCAAGCGCCAGCCGAAAAAATACGGGGACAAGCTGGATCTGGACATCAACGGCCGCGTGCAGATCGAGCGTGTCGAGGTGAAGTTCGTGGGGGATGGCGAGTGAACGCGCGAGATGTGAAGCGATACGAGCGGATGCAGCGGCGCCTGTTCGCGGCCGGCGCGCTGCTGTCCATGTGGCTGGGCTATCTCATCTGGGCCGCTGCATGATCCTCGATGTTCGCCCTCCCAAGGTCTTTGCCCCGCTCTGGAAGTCCAAGCGGCGGTATCTGTGCGCTTGGGGCGGGCGCGGGTCGGGCAAATCCTGGGACCGGGCCATGCACATGATCGTGCGCCACCTGACGGAGCCCGGCCTTTCGTCGATCTGCCTGCGCGACGTGCAAAAATCCCTCGACCAGTCGGTGTTCAAGCTGCTGGTCGAGACGGCGGCCCGTCTCGGGGTGGCAGATGCCATCAGGCCGGTGGAATCGGATCGGATCATCAGGACGCCGGGCAACGGCATCATCGCATTCAACGGGATGAACGAGTTCAACGCCGAGAACATCAAGTCGCTTGAGGGCTTCGACATCGCTTGGTGGGAGGAAGCCGCGACCGCGGGGCAGGGGCCGCTCGACATGCTGCGCCCGACGCTGCGCAAGCCGGGGTCGCAGATCTGGTTCACCTACAACCCCCGCCTGCGCTCCGACCCTGTGGACGTGATGATGCGCCAGGACGCGCGCTTCGCGGACAGCCGCACGGTCGTCGAGGCCAACTGGCGCGACAACCCGTTCCGCGGCCCCGAGCTGGAGGAGGAGCGGCTGCTGGACCTCGCGGGCGATGAGGCCCGCTATCGCCACATCTGGGAAGGCGATTACGAGGCCGAATCCGACATGCAGTTTATCGGCGGCGGTCTGGTGCGCGAGGCGATGGCGCGTGAGCCGTTCTCGCAGATCGGCGACGAGCTGGTGATGGGCGTGGATGTGGCGCGATTCGGTGATGACCGCAGCGTGATCTGGGCGCGACGGGGCAGGGACGCCAAGACCGAGATGCCGATCATCATGAAGGGCGCCGATACCATGGCAGTCGCCGCGCGCGTCATGGCCGAGATTGACCGGCTGCACCCGGACGCCGTGTTCATCGACGAGGGCGGCGTGGGCGGTGGCGTGATCGACCGTTGCCGGCAGATGGGATACAGCGTCGTCGGCGTGAACTTCGGCGGCAAGGCTGATCGCGCCATCGAGGGCGTGCCGAAATGCCGGAACAAGCGCGCGCAGATGTGGGCCACCATGCGCGAGTGGCTGCGCTCGGGCGGCTGCATACCGGACAGTCGAGACCTGGAGATGGACCTGACGGGGCCGCTCTACAGCTTCGACGTGCAGAATGCGATTGAGCTGGAAAAGAAATCCGACATGAAGAAGCGCGGCGTCTCCAGCCCCGACGAAGCCGACGCGCTGGCGATGACCTTCGCCTATCCCGTGGTGCCGCGCTCGATCCAGCGCCAGCAAGAGGCCCGCGCGCAGGAGGAATGGCATCCGGTCTGGGGCTGACCCTCAACATATATCGCTCACCGTGCCGTTCATATTCTGCCCCCGAACAGAGACGGGCGGGCCATGGCGACGACGCAGAATTTCACGGTGGGCAATTCCTGGACGCGCATCGCCAGCGGGCGCGCTGACGGGCAGGTGGTGAAGGTCGAGGGCACCGGCCAGTTCAACTTGGCCGTCACGGTGGGCGCGAAGTCCATCCCGCCCGACATCCCGCCGCAGACCGGGCATCGCGTCACGGGCAAGACGGACCTGCCGCTCGTCGCCGCCCAGCACCTCTGGGCCAGTGCCGCAACCCCGACCAACCTGACGGTGACCTGATGGCCAGCGCGACGAGACGCATCATCCTGTCCTCTGGCTGGGTCAAGATCGCAGAGGCAAAGGGCCGAGAGGCCATGGCGATGATCGACGCCTATGGCGCGGTCCAGTTGGCCGTCGCAGATGGCGAGCCGCCCCGCGGCGATGTGGCCAGCGGACACTCGCTCAACGGTTCGATGATGTGGCCGGTCAAAGGGGCAGAAATCATCTGGGCCAGGGGCGCGGGCGTCGCTGTGTCGGTGACTCTGCTCAAGGTCGTTCCCGAGTTCGCCACGCTGGATTCTGCGGCGCTCAAGGTGGCGACGGCTTCGGCCCAGGCTGTCGCAACCGCCGCGGCCGGCGCCGCCGCAACGGCAGATGCGAAGGCCGTCACCGCCGACAACAAAGCCACCGCCGCCGACGCCAAGGCGACAGAGGCGCAGCAGGTGCAGGCGCGGCGGGATTACGCTCGGTGGGAGCTGGTGGATTATCTGCACCCTGACGACATGGCCGCTGCCTTTGCTGGCGACACGGCATCGCAGGATGAGGCTAGAGTAACCGAGCGTATCCGCCTTTTTCATGACGACTGGATGAGTTGGTGGAGTTCCACGGGCGGCAGAGGCGGCAAAATCGTCTATCCTCCTGTCCCCCTGGCCGTCAACGACAGTGTGCAAAGTGAGGATTTTGCACAGATGTTGTGGGATATGGGCTTTGCATTTGAAAACAGCCGCATAGATCTGGAGTTTAACGGCGTCAGATTTCAATGCAAAAACTGGACTTCCCGTTACGAGGTTCGAACGTCAGGTTTTTACGCTGCCAATGGCATAAACACCATAGTCCCAAAAGCCGTTTGGAGATGGGAACAATCCACACCGCGACCGCTGTCTCCGCAGATGCGGGGCAGGCTGCACATCTACGGCGAAAACAATACGCTGACCGATCCCATCGGCTTCAAGGCGATGCGGGGGAACACCGCGAACATTGATCGGGTGTATTGCCGATACCTGCGGAACCACGGGATTTTCATTGAGAACCTTTTCAACAGTTCCGTCATGCAGACCGAGGCTGATGCCTGCGGATACCAGCCAACCGAGGCTGGCGGTGACGGGTTCGTTTCGGAGACTGTTAGGTTCTCGAACTATGGTGCCGTTGTAACGTCCACCGAACCTGTTTTTGACGCCATCCACGACGGTCTCTGGTTCGGATTGGCCAACGCTGGCCCGGTGCGCTCTGGCTCTCGGCAGGTCCACTGGTCAACCAGCGCCAGCGTTGACAGCCCGACGCAGATCACCTTGACCAGTGCGCCGGATACCGACGTGTCGGGGGAATACGGGTCATTCGAGGCTGTGCGCGGGTCGATCAATGCAGGGTCGAACATCCTGACCCTGTCGGCGTCGGTATCTGACGATCTGTCTGGGCGATACATTACCGTCATGCGCTGCGGACAGGAGGGCATCGCGGCATCCTACGGGACGCTGACGGCGCGCGTCCTGGCGCATTCGGGCGATCAGGTCACGCTCTCGCACAACGCCCGGCTGACGGTAACGGATGCTCCGATCAGCATCGCCCAAAGCATGTTCCTGGGCCGATCCGCCGATGGTGCCGTTGCCGGGATCGGTCAGAACGACGACGTGACGTTTGACAACCTACGCCTGGAAAACGCCAGCCCACGGTCTGGGATGCTGGCGATGATTTCGGACACGACCAGTGTCGATTTCGGCCCCGGCTCGAAGTTCCACGGAAAGCCGCCGATGGGCAATAACTTCGGGGCCAATTTCTCGGCCATTGCATACGACTGGGCCGAGGGTGTGACGCTCAACAGCTGTATCGTGGCGCACTCTGGGCATTCTCCCCGGTTTGGTCGGCATATGATGTTTGGCGGGCGCGTCATGGTCGATGTGCGCGGCGGCACCGCAGCAGATTTCCTGCTCGGAACCGAGAGTGCCGAGGTTTACAACGACATGCAGGCCAGCCCGACTGTGGCGCAGTTTTACTATGGTGCGATCCGGCAGGGCGGCTACGTCGCGAACCAGCAGCTGCTGCGCTTGGGCGCATCAGGGCTTGCATCCCAAATCATGGGTGGCGCCAGCCGCAGAACGTCGAAGCGCGATCCCGATGGCAGGTCATTCCCGGACCATTTTGGAGATGTGGTTGTTTCAGGGGCCTTGTCTGGCGCGGCCTTTTCGCAAGTTGGGGCGCCTGGACAGCCGACCACCTTTGCCGCGGGCAAGGCGATGTTGGCAGGATATGGGGCACTGTCCGGGGCGGTCCAGCCGCCGCTATCAAGCGACCTCAATACCGCAGCCCAAGCTCATCGCAGGGTGCGTTTCAACGCCGGAGCTGCCAACGCTCCATGGTCTGGGACTGCGGGCATCGCGCTGACAATCTACAACGGTAACAACGCGATCCAAGAAGTGTGGTCCAACCAATTCAATGGCCAACGGCGAGGCGCCGTCCGCCACAGCAATAACAATGGGCAGGCGTGGTCAACCTGGACCCCGATCTGGACCGGAAATAACGGCACCACCGCTCAACGTCCGAGCGATCCGCTCATGGCCGAGCCGTATTTCGATACGACGCTGGGTCTGATGATTCTCTGGAACGGCACGGCTTGGACCGACTTCGCCGGAAACACGGTCTAACCCCCTGACAGGAGGCGGCATGCTTGCGCGGCGCAAGGCTAGACAAGGGATTTAGCGACGCTCGACAAGCACTCCCGCAAGGGTGTCAAGATCAGGGATGATGGCGCCCTGAACCCGCTTTCTAAGCCCCTGTTCCGCATACATCAGGCCGCCTGTGTTGATATAGCGGAGCGATAGGGTGTCGCCGGTCTGAAATGACCAGTCGCCAAGGCTGTCCATGCTTAACGCTTTGAGCAAAGTCTTATCTACTCGGCAGGTGGTCGATATTCTTGCATCGGCTAAGGCTTTCCCGTTCCGAAGGAGGCGGACGCGGATGCCAGATGAAATGCCGGGCCTGCATAAGGCCACGATGGATCGGATTACGCCCCTTCCGTCCATCCGCAAGCGGATCGGCATGGAGATCATGGGAACCGACATGATTGAGTTCATGAAGATGGATGAGTAGCGAAGCTTAACAAGCTCAATAGCCCCTTCGGCCTGTATGGGTGAAGCGTCAACCGGGCAGGTAGCAAGATCCAGATGATCTAAGGCCATGCGGCCGATCCGACCCGTGACTTCGGGATCAAGGCGATAGTGGACCGGGTCTTTGTAGAATGCAGCCGGAATACGCCCCAACTTCTGACGGAAAGCGGCATTGGCGTCTACAACGGTCAATCCATAGTGCCTAAATAACTGCAAGGCAGAATGATAATAGGCGGGAAGTCCGTCGCGTTCCTCATCCCTAGGTATGAGCATCAGCGGCAGGACTTTCCAATCCCGGCAGTGAGCCAACCGAAGAAAATGCTCTAGATTTCGGAGAATCGTTTCCGCAGCGTAGAGCGCCCTGCCGTGGACGATTTCGTTGACGCCATACTCCCAAATGATTGTATCGCCACCCTTTGGTCCATCATCCAGCAGGCAGCGGAAGATGCCGCAGAGGGTGGTGTTCGCCCCCACGGACAGGTTGCGTGCGCCGGGGAGCTTCGCCACCCATCCGTCCCTGAAAATCGAGTTCGATCCGCCAACGATGAATAGCGCCATGCCGCGACCTCCTCCCTATCGCCCACATAGCACAGCATTCGACGAAGAAAAGCTCAGTCACGCTACGACGCAGGTCAACATATATCACCTGCCGCCCGCCTCGCATGATGCCATCGAAGAAATCGAGAGGCCATCATGTGCACTGCACCGGACGTTCCTGAACCGACGCAATACCAGGCCAGCAAGGCGCCGGTGTTCAACACCGCGTCGCGGCCGCGGTCGAAGTCGGGGCGACAGGGCACGATCCTGACCAATACCGCCGGGCAGAGCTATGCGCCCGACGGCAAGAAATCGATCTTGGGGGGCTGATAGTTCATGCCCGCCGTCGTCAACCAGCAACTGCGTAAGACTCTGGACTATCGCCGGGGGGCGATGGACCAGGAGTTCGACTATTGGCAGGCGCATTTCCGCGAGTTGCGGGATGCGATCCAGCCGACGCGCGGGCGGTTCGAGGCGACGGAGCGGCGCAGCGATTCCTCGATCAACAAGCGCATCCTCGACAACACCGCCCAGATGGCCCTGCGCACGCTGCGCGCCGGGCTGATGTCGGGCGTCACCTCGCCGTCGCGGCCCTGGTTCCGCCTGGGTTTGCGCGGCTCGACCGCCGACGAAGCCGAGTTCGAGGTCAAGGACTGGCTGCACGAGGTCCAGCGCCGGATGTATGAGGTCATGCGCGGGTCGAACATCTACCGGATGCTCGACACGACCTATGGAGACCTCGGCCTTTACGGCACCGCTGCAAACCTGATCGTGCCGGATTTCGAGGATGTGGTGCGCGGCCACAATCTCCAGGTCGGTCGGTTCCGGCTGGGCGAGGACGGCAACGGTCGCGTCGTCGCGCTTTTCCGAGAGATCAAGATGCCGGTGCGCGGCATCGTCGAAACCTGGGGGCTGGACGCCGTGTCGCAGCCTGTCAGGCGCGCCTGGGACACGGGCGAATATTACCAGACCTTCACCATCTGCCACATGATCGACAAGCGCGCCGATGGAGACCCGAAGGCCATGCAGGCCAGCGGCAGGGCCTGGGCTTCGATCTATTGGGAAAAGGATGCGCCCGGCGGTCAGTTCCTCCAGATCGGCGGGCACCGCGTCAAGCCGCTTCTGGCGCCGCGCTGGGAACAGGTTGAGGGCGAGGCTTGGTCGGCGTCGTCTCCCGGCATGGTCGCCCTCGGCGATGCCCGCTCGTTGCAGGTGTCGCAGGAACAGAAGGCCATCGCGATCCAGAAGATGCACAACCCGCCGCTGATCGGCGGGCCGACGCAGGGCGCCATGTTTTTCAAAAACGTGCCCGGCGGATTCACGGCCATGGCGACGACCGATCTTTCCACCGGCGGGATCAAGCCGGCCTATGAGGTCAGGCCGGACATCCAGGGCCTGCTGCTCGATATCCAGGAAACGCAGCGCCGCGTCGAGGTCGCGTTCTACAAGGATCTGTTCCAGATGACCGCGCTGGCGCTGGATGGCCGCAGCCAGATCACCGCGCGCGAGATTGCCGAGCGGCACGAGGAAAAGCTGATGGCCCTGGGTCCGGTTCTGGAAAGCCTGGACCATGAGCTTCTGCAACCGCTGATCGAGGCGACATTCGCCTACATGCAGGACGCCGATATCCTGCCCGAGGCGCCCGAGGGTATCGTGGGCCAGCCGATCAAGGTCGAATACATCTCGCTCCTCGCCCAGGCGCAGAAAGCCATCGGGATTGGTGCGATCGAACGGACCATCGGATTCGCCGGCACGCTGGCACAGATCAAGCCCGACGTGATCGACATGATCGACGGTGAGCAGATGATGCGCGAATTTGCGGATCAGGTCGGCGGCCCGCCCGGCATCCTGCTGTCTCCCGACGAGCTGCGGGAGGTCCGCGAGGCCAAGGCGCGCGCCGCGGCGCAAGCGCAGGCCATGGAGGCGGCAGAGCCGATGGCGGGTGCGGCCAAGCTCCTGTCCGAGGCCAACCTGAACGGCATCGACGCCCTGCAACGGGGGGCGGCACTATGACCGAGCGGATCTCGGAAATCATGACCGAGCGCCGGGCGCTGGAGGTTCGGCAGGCATGGGATGCCGTGCTGCGCACCCGCGAGGGTCGTCTGGTCATGTGGTCGATCCTCGAACGCTGCCACCTGTTCGCGCAGACGCACCTCGGGACCGACCTGGACGGCCTTCGCGCCGGTCAGCGCGAGGTCGGGCTGATGATCCTGAACGAACGCATTTTCCCGCATGACGTGCGCACCTTCACCGCCATGCAGATCGAGCATGCCGAGCTGATGGACCGAATCCAGCTCGCCGCAGAACAGCAAGCCGAAAAGGAACAAGCTGATGAGTGAGGAAGCCAATGCCTCGACCGACACCACCGAAGCCACCGCGGCGGCCGCCCCCGAAGGGGCCGACGCCAATGTGACGGATGCCGCCGCGGCTGCCGAGCAAGAGGCCGCCGAGGGCAAGGATGCCGAAAAGGCCGGCGGCGCCGAGGCGGGCGCAGAAGCCTTCTCGCTTGCCGCGCCGGAAGGGGCCGAGGCATTCCAGGCCGATTTCGACGCCTTCGCTGGCGACATGGATGCCTGGCTCAAGGCCAATCCGAACGCCACGGCGCGCGAGGCGCTGACCGAAGCGGCGATGCGGCAGGCGCGTGTCGCGGGCGATGCCCAGAAACAGATGCTGGAGCAGCGGAATGCCCAGCTGG
>JAANMX010002324.1_pt1 | contig 19265 bp, 14 predicted proteins | sample 7279681 | NCBI WGS metagenome assembly JAANMX01 (sample SAMN14094542, study PRJNA606508) | bioreactor metagenome | isolation source: A lab-scale SPAN reactor treating ammonium-rich wastewater day 351 | place: Ireland: Galway | collected 2018-01-01
CTCGGGCCTCGGCCTCTCGATCGCGCGCCAGCTCGCCGAACTGCACGGGGGAAGCGTCGACGCCCGCAGCCCCGGTCCCGGCCAGGGCGCCACCTTCGAGCTGCGCCTGCCGCTCGCCTGAGCGGCGCGCGTGGGCGGTCGCGCCCGGCCCGGCTGGGCTAAGATCGCGGCTCCCACGACAGGACGTCCGTGCGTCGCGACCAACCGAGGGCCTTCATGAACCAGAACCAGGACCACTTCTCCTCGCGCTGGGGAATCCTGCTCGCGGCCATCGGCATGGCCGTCGGCACCGGCAACATCTGGCGCTTCCCGCGGGTCGCGGCGGCCAACGGCGGCGGCTCGTTCCTGATCGCCTGGCTCGTCTTCATGTTCGCGTGGTCGGTGCCGCTGGTGATCGCGGAGTTCGCGATGGGCAAGCGGACCCGCCGCGGACCCGCGGGCGCGATCGGCCACCTCGTCGGGGCGCGCTGGAACTGGCTGGGCGCCTTCGTCGGCGTCTGCTCCTGCTTCATCATGTTCTACTACTCGGTGGTCGCCGGCTGGTGCCTCAAGTACTTCGTGGCCAGCCTCGGCGGCGGGCTGACCGGCATCGACTCGGAGGCCTACTGGCAGTCCTTCACGGGCGGCAACCTGGAGCCGGTGCTGTACCACCTGATCGCGATGGCGCTGGGCTGCGCGATCATCTCGCGCGGCGTCGTGCGCGGCATCGAACTGACGAACCGGGTGCTGATCCCCGTGCTGTTCCTGCTGCTGGTGATCGGCGCCGCCCGCGCGCTGATGCTGCCCGGCGCGGTCCAGGGCCTGGCCTTCCTGTTCACGCCCGACTGGGACCGGCTGCTCCACCACCAGGTTTGGCTGGAGGCGCTCAGCCAGTCGGCGTGGAGCGTGGGCGCGGCCTGGGGCCTGGTGATGACCTACGGGGTCTACCTGCGCAAGAAGGACGACGTCGTGCTGACCAGCTACGCCACCGCGTTCGGCGACTACTCGGCCTCGCTGCTCGCGGGCATCGCGGTGCTGTGCACGGTGTTCGCGGTGCTGCCGCCCGACCAGGCGCTGGCCGCCCTCGGCGCCGGCAACGAGGGCCTGACCTTCATCTGGCTGCCGCGGCTGTTCGAGCAGCTCCCGCTCGGCGGCCTGTTCCTGTCGCTGTTCTTCCTGGCGCTGAGCTTCGCCGCGCTCTCCTCGCTGATCGCGATGATCGAGCTGGCCACCCGCATCGGCGTCGACCTCGGCTTCGAACGCCGGCGGGCCGTGCTGATCGTCGGCCTGGTCGGCTTCGCGCTCGGCCTGCCCTCGGCCTGGAAGCTCGGCTTCTTCCAGAACCAGGACTGGGTCTGGGGGCTGGGGCTGATGGTCTCCGGGCTGTTCATGGCCGTGGCCGTCGCCCTCTTCGGCACGGAGCGCTTCCGCACCGAGGTCGTCAACGACGAGGACGAGCGCAGCCCGGTCGGGCGCTGGTTCACGGTCGTGATGCGCTACGTCGTGCCGCTAGAGTTCGTGGCGCTGATGGCCTGGTGGTTCTACCAGTCGGCCACGGTCTACGACCGCGAGGGCTGGTGGAACCCGCTGCACACGTACAGCGTCGGCACGACCCTCGCGCAGTGGGTGCTGGTGATCGGGGTCCTGGTCGCGCTCAACCGCTGGTGGGCGGCGCGGGTCGGCGCCGGGGAGGCGGGACGATGAGCGCGACCGGCTGGATCGTGATGGTGCTGGTGCTCGGCGGCGTGTGGGGCGGCTTCGCCTGGCTGCTCTACCGGCTCGTGCGCGAAGGCGAGCGCGAGGAGTAGCCCGGGCAGCAGGCTCCGGCGCCGGGCTCGACCCGGCGCCGGAAACCCGGGGCTTCCCTACTGCGGGTCCTTGACCGCGTACTCCATGCGGCCCGAGAAGTAGTCCTTCGCCAGCTTGCCGACGGTGCCCGACAGGAAGGCGAGCCCGATCAGGTTGGGCAGCGCCATGAATCCGTTGAGCAGGGTGCCGATCGCCCACACCAGCGGCACCGAGGCGACGGCGCCGACCATGATCAGCGCGACGAAGATGCCGCGGTAGAGCTTGATCATCGACGAGCCGAACAGGAACTCGAAGCACTTCTCGCCGTAGTAGCACCAGCCGATCAGGGTCGAGAAGCCGAACAGGAAGCTGCAGATGGCGACGATCGTCGAGGCGAACGGGATCGTGGTCGCGAGCGCGGCCGCCGTCAGGTCGCCGCTCGCCCCCTGGAACTGCGGGCTGGTCCACAGCCCCGATTCCAGGATCACGAACGCGGTCATCGTGCAGACGACGATGGTGTCGATCCACACCTCGAAGACGCCGACGGTGCCCTGCTCGACCGGGTGCTTGACGTTGGCGATGCCGTGGGCGATGGGCGAGGAGCCGAGGCCGGCCTCGTTCGACAGCACGCCGCGGCTGACGCCGCTCTGGATCGCCTGGGCCACGGTCGCGCCAGCGAATCCGCCGACCGCGGCGGTCGGGGTGAAGGCCTCGAGCACGATCAGCCACAGCACGTGCGGCAGCTTGTCGATGTTGAGCAGCACGAAGGCGCCCGTGGAGACGACGTAGAGCACGATCATCGACGGCACCAGCGCCTCGGCCGTGACCGCGATGCGCTTGATCCCGCCCAGCAGCACGAGGCCGACGGCGACGGTGATCAGGATGCCGGGCACCCAGGTCGGCAGCGTGACGCCGGCGACCGTCTCGACCGCGGTGACGAACGTGCGGGCGACAGTGTTGGACTGGGCCATGTTGCCGGTGCCGAACAGCGCGGCGCACATCCCGAAGAACGCAAAGGCCATCGCCAGCGCCTTGCCCAGCGCCTTGTTCGGGATGCCCTGCTGGATGTAGTACATCGGGCCGCTGGCCAGTTCGCCCAGCGACGTGCGCACGCGGTAGTGCACGCCCAGCACGGCCTCGGAGAACTTGGTCGCCATGCCGACCGTGGCGCACATCCACATCCAGAACACGGCCCCGGGCCCGCCCAGCAGGATCGCGGTGGCGACGCCGCCGATGTTGCCGTTGCCGACGGTGGCCGCGAGTGCCGTGGAGAGCGCCTGGAAGGACGAGATCGTGCCCTCCTTGCGGTCCCCCTTGTTGAAGATCCCGCCCAGCGACGAGCGGACCGCCGTCGGGAAGTGGCGGACCTGGACGAAGCCCGTCTTCCAGCTCAGCCAGCCGCCGACGAGCAGCAGCACCAGCGGCATCACGAACGGCTGCCAGACCCAGGCGTCGATCTGGGTGATCAGGGTCGTCAGGTCGGTCAAAACGCCTCCTCAGCCCGCGAACATGCCGCGCGCGGTCATCACGATGATGAACAGGATCGCCAGCGGGCACACGTAACGGATCAGGAACGCCCACAGCGGGGCGGCGGGGAACGTCTGGCCCTCGGCCGTCAGCTCCTCGATCGCCCGATCGGCGCCCCACACCCAGCCGACGAAGATGGAGATCAGCAGCCCGCCGATCGGCAGCGCCCAGTTGTTCCACACCGTCGCCATCAGGTCGAGGAACGAGACCTCGAACCCGGGCAGCGTGCTGAGCGACGCCACCGCGCCTTGCGACAGCACCGAAGGCACGGCCAGCGCGCCGACGGCGAGGGTCAGCGTGACCACGGCCCGCTTGCGCGGCCAGCCGCGGTCGACCAGGGCGGAGGTCGGCACCTCGAGCAGCGACAGCGTGCTGGTCAGCGCCGCGATCGAGAGCAGGATGAAGAACGCCGCGCCGAACAACTCGCCGCCGGGCATCGTGCCGAACAGCCGCGGGAGCACCGCGAAGATCAGGCCCGGGCCGCTGGACGAGGGATCGAAGCCGGCGATCGAGAAGCCCGCCGGGAAGATCACGAGGCCGGCCAGCAGCGCGACGGCGGTGTCGAGCCCCGCCACCCACGCGGCGGAGGTCGTGGCATTGGCCGTGCGCGAGAGGTAGCTGCCGTACGTGATCATCGCGCCCATGCCCAGGCTGAGCGAAAAGAACGCCTGGCCGAGCGCGGCGTTGAAGACGGCCGGGTTGGTGAGCCCGGACCAGTCGGGGTGCATGTAGTAGGCGAGGCCTTCGGCGGCCCCGGGCAGGGTGAGGGCGCGGACCGCCAGCCCGATCAGCAACAGGAACAGCGCTGGCATCATCAGCTTCGACGCGCGTTCGATGCCCTCGCGCACGCCGGCGAGCAGGATCCCGGCGGTCACCGCCAGCACGACGAACGAGAGCACGACGTTCTTCGCGCCGTCGGCGACGAAGGCGCCGAAGAAGCCGCCGATCTGCTCGGGGCTGCCGACGACCGCACCCGTCGCCGCGAACCAGATGTAGGCGAGCGTCCAGCCGGCGATCACGACGTAGAAGGACAGGATGCCGACGCCGGCCATCACCCCCAGCGCACCCACCATCCACCACGGGGTGCCGGGGCGAGTCGTCGCGAAGGCCTCGATCGGCGAGCGCCGCGACGAGCGGCCCAGCGCCAGCTCCGCGATCAGGATCGGGAAGCAGATCAGGAACACGCACGCGAGGTAGATGAGGACGAAGACCGCGCCTCCGCCCTTCCCCACCTGCATCGGGAAGCCCCAGATGTTGCCGAGGCCGACGGCCGAACCGGCCGCGGCCAGGATGAAACCCGCCCTCGAACCCCAACTGCCGCGGTCGTCGCTCACCTGCATCGGCGTTGCCGCTCCTCGTGCCCGGGCTGTTCCCGGGAGGTTGTCTGGAACCCGCGTACTCTAGAGGGCGGCCCGTCGAAGTCAAGCCCTAGTCGAGGTGGGCGCGCTCCGCGTCGCCCATCTCGACGCCGCCCTGCGGGAAGTACTCCTGCCAGCGGCGCGAGACGAGCGATGCCGTGTCGGGATCGCACGAGACCTCGGCCGGGAACCACGGCTTGCGCCGCGCGTCGATCACGATCGGCAGCTCGTACGAGACGTGGCTGCGGACGAGACGCGTCGCGCGGGCGTGGATGTCGGCCGCGGGCTCGAAGCGGGTGAAGGTCGTCCACAGGAAGTTCATCGCGCTCTTCGCCGCCCGCTTCGGCTCGTCCGTCAGCACCAGCAGCGGCCAGCCGTCGAACGCGGCGTGGGCGGCGATCCGCGCGGGCGCCGCGGGGTCTTCGGCGAAGGGCCGTGCGCCGACGACCAGCGCGCCGGCGCAGAACGGCTGGACGTCGAACGTATCGGTCGGCGGCGGCACCGCCGGGCGGAACTCGCGGGGCAGCTCGCGCACGGGATCGCCGAGGCCGAGCCAGACGCCCTTCGACCCCTCGTTGATCGTCGGCGTCGAGTAGTCGAGGGTGTCCATCGACAGGTTCGAGAACACGTAGAGATCGGTCTCCGGCCGGGTCCGGGCCAGCACGTGCTCGAGCGTGGCCCTGAAGTCCTTGAGGTCGACCGGGCGGTCGGTGGCGAGCAGGAACTTGGTCAGCGAGAGCTGGCCTTCGCCGAGGATGCGGAACGCGGAGCTCATCGCCTCGCGCCGGTAGCGCTCGCGGACGACGGCGCCGGCCAGCGAGTGGTAGCCGGTCTCGCCGTAGGACCACAGGTCGCGCACCGCGGGCATCACCAGCGGGAACAGCGGCGACAGCAGTTCCTGCAAGAGGTCGCCGATGAAGAAGTCCTCCTGGCGCGGCTTGCCGACGACGGTCGCGGGCCAGATCGCGTCCTTGCGCCGCGCCATCCACTCCACCTCGAACACCGGGTAGTCGTGGCGCAGCGAGTAGTAGCCGTAGTGGTCGCCGAACGGCCCCTCCGGCTTGCGCACCCTGGGAGCCACCTTCCCCACCAGCGCGAACTCGGCGTTCGCGACCAGCGGGTGCGGACCGGGCCCCGGGCACAACCCGAGCCGCTCGCCCGCGATCAGCGAGGCCAGCATCAGCTCGGGCACGTTCTCGGGCAGCGGCGCGATGGCGGCCAGGATCAGCGCGGGCGGGCCGCCGAGGAACACGGTGACGGGCAGCGCCTCGCCGCGTTCTTCGGCGACCTGATAGTGGAAGCCGCCACCCTTGCCGATCTGCCAGTGCATGCCGGTCGTGCGCGCGTCGTGCACGTGCATCCGGTACATGCCCAGGTTGTGGCCATGTCCGTCGGGATGTTCGGTGTAGACGAGCGGCAGCGTGACGAACGGGCCGCCGTCTTCGGGCCACGTGGTGAGCGCGGGCAGCTTGTCGAGCCGCACGTCGCGGGTGACGACCTCGGACACGGGGCCCGTCGCCCGGCGCCTGAGGCCGATCTTCAGCGCGTCCCAGGCGAGGTCGCGCTGCGCCCACAGCTTCGCGGGCGTCGGCGGCACCGCCACCCGCGGCAGCGCCGCCAGCCGCTTCACCAGTTCCATCGGCCGCCGCCCGAACGCCATCTCGGCGCGGCGCGCGGTGCCGAACAGGTTGGTGACCAGCGGGAAGTCGGCGCCCTTCACGTTCGTGAAGAGCAGCGCGGGGCCGCCGGCCGCGATCACCCGGCGGTGGATCTCGGCGGCCTCGAGGCGGGCGTCGACGGGCGCGTCGACGACCCGCAGGTCGCCCGCAGCCCTCAGCGCATCGAGAAAGGCGCGAAGGTCGGAAAAGGCCATGCGGCAAGTATCGGCTGACCAGCCTACGAGGCGTCGAGCCCGTCGGCGAGCCGGGAGACCGCCGCGCGGATCCGCGGGACCAGGCCTGCCGTCTCCCCGGGCGGCAGGAGCGGCGCGAGTTCGGCCTCGACGTCCCTCTCCTTCAGCGCCTCCGCAGCCGCACGGAGCTCGCGGGCCAGCTCGCCGCGCGTCATCCTCTTCCGTTTTCGCAGCGACTGAATGCGCGACTCGACGCGCGCCAGTCACCGATCGAGGGCCTCCATGTCCACGGCGGCCCCGAGCCGGTGCACCAGGAAGTGGCAGTCGTAGAGATCACGCAGCAGGCGGCGCTCGTTCCAGGCGGCCAGCTTCTCGGCGAGCGCCGCGGGCTCTCGAGCAGGCGCAGCGCGATGCCGCCCCTGAGGATCGCGTGCTGGTCGAAGCGCGCCGCGAACGCGTGCATCACCGCGAGGAACAGGCCCTCGGCCGTCGCCGAGCGTCGCAGCGGCGTCACGACAGCCCCAGCGTGTTGCGCGCGAAAGCCACGAAGCGCGGGTTCCGGTAGCGGCCGAGGTAATCCCGGAGCCGGCCCGGGTCCAGCCGCGACGTGTCGACGTCCGAGAACGGATCGAACACGTAGCGCTGGCCGCGCAGGTGGAAGTACAAGGTGTCGAGCACGGCCTTCTCCGCGTCAGCGTAGTGGATCCCGTCCAGCGTCTCGTACGCGAAGAAGAGGTGCGGGGCGAGGCCGAGATGGGCGATCTCGAAGCCGAAGGCGCGATAGACCCGGTTGCGTCCCACCCGCACGGCCATCACCTGCCGGTCCGGGCGCGGCCCGATCAGGAGGTCGCGCGAAAGGGCGTTCGCGAAGCTGATGTACGACTCGGGCGTGAGCCGCTGGCTCAGCGTGGCGAGGTCGAACTCCTCGGCGACGTACCAACCTCTGAGAAAGCGCCGGAGCACCCCGGAGCGCTGCAGGGCCTCGGCTCGACGCGCGAACGCCGCCGGGTTCGGGTCGGGCAGGATCGCTCGCAGGTCTGCGCTCGAGAAGACGCCCCGCTGCTGGGGCGCCAGCGCCAGAACCCGCCGGGCATCCTCTATCGCCTTCATAACGCAGATAATTCTACACTAAGGTAGATTTTCTTTCCACATGAACCCATCAGCGAGCAGCCGGTCTCAGGCCTGGCGGTAGACGTCCGTGCTGAGGTACTTGAGGCCCGAGTCGCACATCAGGGTGGCGACGCGCGCGCCGGCGCCGAGGCGCTCGGCCACCTGCAGCGCGGCGATCACGTTCGCGCCCGACGAGGTGCCGGCGAACAGCGCCTCCTCGCGCGCCAGGCGTCGCGCCATCGCCTTGGCGTCGGCCGTGGGCACCGCGATCACCTCGTCGACGACCGACGCGTCCCAGAGCGGCGGAACGTAGCCGATGCCCACGCCTTCGATCTTGTGCGGGCCGGGCTGGCCCCCGCCGAGCACCGGCGACTCACCCGGCTCGACGGCGACGATCCGCACGTCCGACGTGTGCCGCTTCAGCGCCGCGGCCACGCCCCGGATCGAGGCCGCCGTGCCGACGGAGTGGACGAAGGCGTCGACCCGGCCCTCCATCTGCGTCCAGATCTCCTCGCCGAGCGCGTGGTAGCCGGCAATGGCATCGTGGTTCTCGAGTTGATTGGTCCAGAACGTCTTCGGCTCGGCCGCCAGGCCGCGGGCGACCTCGACCATGTCGAGGATCAGCTTCTTCGTCGTCAGCCCGCCCTCCGCGGGCACCAGCGTCAGCTCCGCGCCCAGCGCCGCCATGTGGTCGCGCTTCTCCTGGCTGAACGCCTCGGACGTCACGATCCGGATGCGGTAGCCGCGGGACGCGCACACCTGCGCGAGCGACGTCCCGGTCGAGCCGCCGGTGTACTCGACGACCGTGTGTCCGGGCTTCAGCCGGCCGTCGGCCTCGGCGCGCTCGATCACGGCCCGCGCCATGCGGTCCTTCATGCTGCCGGTGGGGTTCTCCCACTCCAGCTTCGCGAACAGTTCCGCGCCGTTCGCGGGCGCGATGCGCTGCAGGCGGACGAGCGACGTGTTGCCGACGGCCTCGAGCACGTTCATCGGAGGGACTCCTGTCGCGATTCCCGCCAGTCTACGGCCGCCCGCTAGAATCGACCCTTCATATGATCGAACCGTCGACGGCGCCGGCGCTGGCCGGCTACACGCCCGAGCGCCTGCTCGAGCTGCACCGCGCGCTGCTGCTGCCGCGCGTGATCGAGGAGAAGGCGCTGCTGCTGCTGCGCCTCGGCAAGCTCTCCAAGTGGTTCTCCGGGATGGGCCAGGAGGCGATCGCCGTCGGCGTCGCCACGGCCCTGCGGGGCGACGACTGGATCCTGCCGATGCACCGGAACCTGGGCGTGTTCACGACCCGCGGCCTGCCGCTGCCGAAGCTGTTCCGCCAGCTCTTCGGCAAGGACGGCGGCTACACCCGCGGCCGCGACCGCACGTTCCACTTCGGCGCGCCCGAGCATCACGTGATCGGCATGATCAGCCACCTCGGCGCGATGCTGCCGGTCGCCGACGGTCTGGCCCTCGCCAGCCAGTTGAAAGGCGGCGATCGCGTCGCCGCGACCTTCACCGGCGACGGCGCGACCTCCGAGGGCGACTTCCACGAGGCGCTCAACCTGGCCGCGGTGTGGAAGCTGCCCGTGCTGTTCGTGATCGAGAACAACCAGTACGGGCTGTCGACGCCGATCGCCGAGCAGTTCGCCTGCCGCGACCTGGCGGATCGCGCGGCCGGCTACGGCATGCCGGGCGTGGTCGTCGACGGCAACGACCTGCTCGCCGTGCACGCGGCCGTCGCCGAGGCGGCTGCCCGCGGGCGTCGCGGCGAAGGCCCCACGCTGCTCGAGTTCAAGACCTTCCGCATGCGCGGCCACGAGGAGGCCTCGGGCACCGCGTACGTGCCGAAGGAGCTGTTCGAGGAGTGGGCGCAGAAGGACCCGATCCGCCGCTTCGAGGAGCGGCTGTTCGAGCAGGGCGTGCTCACGCCCGAGCGGCGCGACGCGATCAAGGCCGAGCTCAAGGCCTGGATCGAACCGATCATCGACGAGGCCCTCGCCGCTCCCGATCCCGACGGTTCGGCCGAGACCGAGCTGCGCGACGTGTACGCCCCCGCACCGCCGGCCCGGGAGCCGGAGGCGTCGCGGCCGACGAAGGACATGCGCTTCGTCGACGCCGTGTCCGACGGCCTGCGCGAGGCGATGCGCCGCGACCCCACGACCGTCGCCATCGGCCAGGACATCGCCGAGTACGGCGGCGTGTTCAAGGTCACCGAGGGCTTCCTGGCCGAGTTCGGCAAGCCGCGGGTGCGCAACACGCCGATCATCGAGTCGGGCGCGATCGGCGCCGCCATGGGACTCGCCCTCGACGGCCACGTGCCGATGGTCGAGATGCAGTTCGGCGACTTCATCACCTGCGGCTTCAACCAGATCGTCAACAACCTGGCCAAGACCTACTACCGCTGGGGCGCGAAGCTGCCGGTCGTGATCCGGGTGCCCGTCGGCGGCGGCGTCGGCGCGGGCCCGTTCCACTCGCAGAACGTCGAGGCCTGGTTCGCCCACGTCGCCGGGCTCAAGGTGATCGAGCCGGCGACCCCCGCTGATGCCAAGGGCCTGCTGTGCGCGGCGTTCGAGGACGGCAACCCGGTGATCTTCCTCGAACACAAGTTCCTCTACCGCTGGGCGAAAGGCCCGGTGCCGGAGGGCCACTACGCGCTGCCGATCGGCCGCGCGCGCACGGCTCGCGCCGGGCGCGACGCGACCGTGATCTCGTGGGGCGTCGGCGTGCACTGGGCGCTGTCCGCCGCGGAGGACCTGGCCGAGGAGGGCCGCGAGGTCGAGGTGCTCGACCTGCGCACGCTGCTGCCGTGGGACCGCGAGGCGGTGCTCGAGTCGGTGCGCCGCACCGGCCGCGCGCTGGTGCTGCACGAGGCGCCGCTGACCGGCGGCTTCGGCGGCGAGATCGCGGCGACGATCGGGCGCGAGGCGTTCGAGTGGCTCGACGCGCCCGTCGAGCGGCTCGGCGGACTCGACATCCCGATCCCGTTCAGCAAGGCGCTCGAGGAGGTCTTCATGCCCCGCGCCCGCCTGCTGCCCGCGCTGCGCGCGCTGCTCGCGTACTAGCCCGTGGCCACCAGCCCCTCCCCCGCCGTCCGCGCGACGCTGCGCGCGCGCGCGCGACGCCTCGCGCTCTTCGGCCTGCTCGTCGCCGTCGGCAGCCCGCTGCTCGTGTGGCTCGGCCTGCGCGCCTCGCTGCCGCGGCTCGCGGGCGAACACGCTCTTCCGGGCCTCGGCGCGCCGGTCACGGTCGAGCGTGACGCGCTCGGGGTGCCCACCCTGCGCGCGGCGAACCGCGTCGACCTCGCCCGCGCCACCGGCTACGTCCACGCCCAGGAGCGCTTCTTCCAGATGGACCTGGCCCGCCGCCGCGCGGCCGGCGAACTCGCCGAACTGCTCGGGCCCGGCGGCGCGACGGTGGACGTCGAGACCCGCCTCCACCGCTTCCGCACCCGCGCCCGCCGGGTGATCGAGGCGGCGACGGCCGAGCAGCGCGCCGTGGTCGAGGCCTACGCCGCCGGCGTCAACGCCGGCCTCGCCGACCTCGGCGCGCGACCGCCCGAGTACTTCGCGCTGCGGCAGGAGCCCGCGCCGTGGCGGCCGGAAGACACGGTGCTCGTCACCTACTCGATGTTCCTGCAGTTGAACGACGAACGCGCCCGCACCGACGACGCTCGCGGCCTCCTGCGCGACCTGCTGCCACCCGCGCTCGGCGCCTTTCTCGACGCGCCCGGGACGGAGTGGGACGCGCCGGTCGAAGGCAACGCCTTCTCGACCCCGCCGCTGCCCGGGCCCGAGGTCCTCGACCTGCGCGGCGCCGCGCCCGCGAAGGCTGCGCGCCTCGCTTCCCCGGACAGCGAGCGCGTCGCGCGGGCCGTGGAGGCGGGCCTCGATCCCGTGCTGGCCGAAGCGTGGTTGCGACGGCCCGAACCGTCGACGACCGGCAGCAACAACTGGGCGGTGGCCGGCACCGCGACGCGCGACGGGCGCGCGATCGTCGCCGACGACATGCACCTCGGCCTGATGGTGCCCAACACCTGGTATCGCGCCGCCTTCGAGTGGAAGGACGCCGCGGGCGAGACGCGCACGATCTCCGGCGTGACGCTGGCCGGCGTACCCGGCGTCGTCGTCGGCTCGAACGGCCGCGTGGCGTGGGGCTTCACCAACAGCTACGGCGACTGGTCCGACCTGGTCGAGCTCGAGCCCGTCCCGGGCGACCCGCAGGCGTACGTGACGCCGGAGGGGCCGCGCCGCTTCGAGGTCCACCGCGAGATCGTGCGCGTCAAGGGCGCCGAAGACCGCGTCGTCGACGTGCGCGAGACGATCTGGGGCCCGGTCGTGGACAAGGACCACGCGGGCCGCGAGCGGGCGCTGTTCTGGATCGCCCACCACCCGGAGGCCGCCAACCTGCGCTTCGCGGAGCTGGAGGTGGCGGGCGACCTCGACCAGGCGCTCGCGGTCGCGGCGACCGTCGGCGTGCCGCCGCAGAACTTCGTGTGCGCCGACAGCACCGGCCGCATCGGCTGGACGATCCTCGGCCGCATTCCCCGTCGCGTCGGGTTCGACGGCCACCTGCCGGTCTCGCTGGCCGACGGCACGCGCCGCTACGAGGGCTGGCTGGACGCCGCGGACTACCCGCGCGTCGTCGATCCGCCCTCGGGTCGCCTGTGGACGGCGAACGCGCGCGTGGTGTCGGGCGAGAAGCTGGCGAAGGTCGGCGACAGCGGCTACGACCTCGGCGCCCGCGCCCGCCAGATCCGCGACGGCCTGCTGGCGATCAACAAGGCCACCGAGCGCGACATGCTGAGCGTTCACCTCGACGACCGCGCGCTGTTCCTGCAGCGCTGGCACGGCCTGCTGACGAACCTGCTGACGCCCGAGGCGGCGAAGGACCAGCCGCTGCGCACCCAGGCCCGCGGCCTGCTCGCGGACTGGGGCGGCCGCGCCGCGATCGACTCGGTCGGCTACCGCCTCGTGCGCGGCTTCCGGCTCGAGGTCGAAGAGCGGGTCTACGCGGCGCTCACGGCGGCGATCCGCGCGAAGCGCCCCGACTTCTCGGGCCTCGAACTGGACCAGCGCGAAGGCGCGCTGTGGCGGGTCGTGAGCGAGCGCCCCGCGCACCTGCTGCCGGAGCCGCACGCGAGCTGGGAGGCGTTCCTGCTCGATGCCTTCGACAAGCTGCTGCAGGACCTGACGAAGGGCGAGCGCCCGCTGGCGGCCGCGACCTGGGGCGTGCGCAACACGTCGCTGATCCAGCACCCCCTGGCGCGCGCGGTGCCGTGGCTCGGCCGCTTCGTCGACATGCCGCGCCAGGCGCTGCCGGGCGACAACAACATGCCGCGCGTGCAGGGCATCGCCTTCGGCGCCTCGCAGCGCCTCGCGGTCTCCCCCGGGCGCGAGCGCGACGGCTACTTCCACATGCCCGGCGGCCAGAGCGGCCACCCGCTGTCCCCGCACTACGCCGACCATCACGCGGCGTGGGCGGACGGCACGCCGACCCCGTTCCTGCCCGGCGCCCCGATCCACACCCTTCGCCTCCGACCGCCCGACCGCTGAGGCCCGGCCGACCAGCGCGTTGAACGCCGCTGGTACGGGACGTGCTGCGAACCCGGTCCATGCGACACCCTCGGTTCTTCGGCCGCGCGGGCGCACTCCTGGCGGTATTCCTTTCCGGAAACGGCTGCGGGTCCTCCCCGGCAGCGCCGTCCCCGGCGCCGCCACCGGCCGCGACGCGCGACGGACGCTTCGTGCAGGACGTCGACGCCCTGGCCACCGACCTGCCGCGCCTCCACGTCAACCTGTTCTTCCAGGTCAGCCGGGCGACCTTCGAGGGCGAGGCGGCGGCGCTCAAGTCGCGGGTTGCCGAACTCCAGGATCACGAGATCGTCGCCGGCCTGATGCGCCTCGCCGCACTGCCGGGCGACGCGCACACGGCGATCTCCCCGTTCGCCTACGCCGGCTTCCGCCGCCTTCCGGTGCGCCTGCGCTACTTCTCCGACGGGTTGCTGGTGACCGCGGCCACGCCGGCGGCCGCGCCGCTGCTCGGCCGCCGCGTGACGCACCTCGGCGACCACGCGGAGGCCGAGGCGCTCGCGCGGCTGCGCCCGGTGATCTCGACCAGCAACGAGGCCTGGCTGCGGGCGATCGGCCCCAACTACCTGGTGATCCCCGAACTGCTGCACGCCCAGCGCGTCGTCGCAAGCCCCGAGCAGGTCCGGATCGCCGCCGTCGGCATGGACGGGTCGGTCGTGGAGGCCGTGCTCGCGCCGGCGACCGACGGCGCCTTCACCGAGGTCGCGACCGCCGGCGTGCCGCTGCACCGGCAGCGCAACACGGAGAACTACTGGTTCACCCGCACGGCGGACGACGTCGTCTACCTCCAGTACAACCGCTGCCAGAACGCGGCGGCCGACCCGATGACGTCGTTCGCGCGGCGGCTCTTCGACGAGGTCGACCGGGTTCCCCCGCGCGCTCTCGTCGTCGACCTGCGTGCCAACGGCGGCGGCGACTCCTCCGTCCTGGAGCCGGTCCTGCAGGGGCTGCGCTCCCGCCGCTACCTCGTCGACTCGCGCCGCCTGTTCGTGCTGATCGGCAACGCGACGTACTCCTCCGCGCTGCTCAACGCGATCACGCTGAAGCGCCAGATCGGCGCCCTGCTGGTCGGCGAGCCCACGGGGGGCCGCCCCAACGGCTACGGCGAGATCCGCAGCTTCACCCTGCCCAACTCGGGACTCGCCGTGTCCTACTCGACGAAGTACTTCGCCTCCTGGCCGGACGGCGACCCCGCGTCCCTGCTTCCGGATGTGGAGGCCGCCCTCTCGTCGGCGGACCACCTGGCCGGGCGCGATCCCGCGATGGACGCCGTCGCGCGACTCACCGGGGGCGCGTGACCTCGTTCAGCGCTGGAAGGCGTAGCTGAGCTTGACGAAGAACTGGCGGTCGGCGCGCTGCAGCTTCTCCTGCTCGTCGAGGGCGCGGTTGTCGCCGAAGCCGAGGAACACCACCGTCTGCCAGTTGAGCTTGTAGGCGAACAGCCCCGAGGCCTGGAAGCCGCCCGACTTGCGCGGCACCTCGAAGGTCCACAGCGCGGGCTCGTTGCGGGTCTCGACGTACTGGCCGACGAGGCGCAGGAACATCCGCGACGTGAACGTGTACGTGGCGCGGAGGCGGTCGACGCGGGCCGTGAACAGGCGCCCGCTGCCCCGCACGGGGTCGTCGACGTCGAGCCAGCGGCGGCGCTCGGTGAGCGCCAGCTCGAGGTGCGCGGTGGGCCGGATCGAGGCGGAGAGATTCACGTTGCCGCCCGTGCCCGCCCTCTCGTTGGCGAAGTCGATCTCGCCACCGACGAAGCCGTCGACGTTGACCTGGGTCACGGTGCGCGACGGGCTGACCTGGAGCGAGTAGATGAACTGGTTGCGGTCGAACAGCTCGCGCCCGGCGCGGGTGCGGTCGAAGGCGTAGCGCAGCCGCACGAACGAGGCGAACCGCCCGTCGAAGCCGAAGCCGGCCGAGGCGTGGCGCTGGACGAGTTCGCCGTCGCGGTCGGTGACCCGGTCGGCGAAGGCGAAGGTGCGGAGGCGGCGCACGAAGCCCTTCTCGGGGCGGAACGTGCGGCCGACCTCGCCGAAGGTCTGGCGGTGCCCGACCTGGGAGATGAAGCCGTTGTCGGCGCGGAAGTCGGGGCTCGCGTCCGTCAGCTGCCCGAACCAGTCCCACGTGCGGCTCGAGTGCTGGTACCAGAGCTGCGCCGCGTGACCGGAGAGCGATCGGCCGTCCCACTCGGCGGCCAGGTCGGGCCGGTTCGGCGTCCGCGAGTCCGAGTACAGGAACTGGCCGGCGACGATGTCGGACTGGTTGGGACGCCACTGGAAGTCGGGCCCGATCACCCGGTTGTGGCCGCCGCCGTCGACCTCGCGCAGGGTCGCCAGCACGGCGACGTGGGAGCGCCCGATGTCCCGCTTGACGCGGGTCGCCGCCACCCACGACTTGAAGTCCTGCGCGGCGAGATCCGACACCACCGGGCCCGGCAGGATTACCGAGCCGCCCCCTTCGTCCTCGGCGAACACCGCGCTGAAGGCCGCCGCGCCGAGCTTGCCGGTTCCGCGCACGCCGAAGCGGGGCGCCGTGATCGAACGGGTGTAGAAGGCCTGCAGCGGCGTCTGGAACAGCTCCGTGCCCTCCAGGAAGAACGGCCGCTTCTCCGGATAGAAGAGCGCGAAGCGCTCGTTGGTCGCGATCTGCGCGACGTCGGCTTCGATCTGGGAGAAGTCCGGGTTGGCGGTGGCGTCGAACGCGAAGTTCGCGGACGGCACCCACTTCACGTCGAGGCCGACCTCGCCTTCCGCGCCCTGGCTGACCAGCGGACGGCCGAGTCCGTCTGCGGCGCGCGACATCTGCACGCCCGTGGCGTAGGGCGCCACCACCAGCCCCCCGGAGCGAGGCAGGGACTCGAGACCCTCCAGCCAGTTGGCCCGGCAGATGAAGCAGTTCGAGCCGCGCGGCAGCTTCGTGCTGAACATCTGGTAGCGGTACTCGCGCGGCCGGTTGCGGTAGAGCAGCACGCCCCAGGTCTGCGGGTCGGCCTTCGCGTAGCGCAGCGAGGAGAACGGGATGCGGATCTCCAGCGTCCAGCCGCGCTCGGTGATGCGGCCGCGGGCGTCCCAGAAGAAGTCGGGCGCGCTGTCCTCGCCGTTGCCGGTGTCGTCCGTGATCGCGTCGTACTGGATACCGCGGGCGTTGGCCAGGAACATCATCGCGGAGTGGCCGTCGTTGCGGGTGTCGAGGATGACGCCCGCGTAGTCGGTCGAAGAAGGGACGTTGTCGCGGTCGCCCAGTGGCGCCCGGATCGCGCCCGGCTCCGGCTCCTCGAAGTCGAAGCCCGCGTAGAAGAACTTGTCGTCGTAGGCCAGGAAGGCGACGCTGGCGACCGCAGGCTTCACGTTGTCGCCCGGGTTGGTCTCGAACCACTCGTCGACGCGCAGCGCGCCCTGCCACCCGGCGTCGCCGAGCTTCCCGTCGATCTCGATCGGCCCGCTCGCGCGCCGGATCTGGAGCCGCGGCCCGCGCGTCGCCTCGAGCGCGGCCGAGTTCGCTTCCACTCCCACGGCCGGCCCCAGAGCGAGACAGAGCACGGCGCACAACTTCTTGAACGTGAGCAGTTTGGCGGGCATTTGCGGAGTGTGACGCGGCCCTCCGCGGAAGGTTGCGTGAAAAGAAGTCAGTCCGCTGACTTGCCGGGGCCGTGGACCCTTCGGCAAACTGGACGCGATGAGCGACGAAGCCCCCAAGAGCGCGTACGAGCTGGCCATGGAGCGCCTGCGCAGCAAGGATCGCGAGGCCGGCGTCGAGGAGCGCCCGCTCACCGACGAGCAGCGGGCCCGTATCGGGGAGCTGCGCAAGGTCTACGAGGCGAAGCTCGCCGAAGCCGAGATCATGAAGAACCAGAAGCTCTCCCGGGTCCGCGACTACGGCGAGCAGGAAGCGGTCGAGGAGGAGTACCGCCGCGACCGCGAGCGGATCACGGGCGAGCGCGATCGCAAGATCGACGAAGTCCGCCGCTCCGGCTGAGGCGCGCGATGCGCGTCGTCGTCGCGATGTCCGGGGGCGTCGACTCCTCGGTGGCCGCCGCGCTGCTGAAGGAGCAGGGCCACGACGTGGTCGGCATCTCGATGCAGCTCCACGACCAGACCGCGGGCCACGGGCCCTCGTTCGGCCGCTGCTGCGCGCTCGACGACCTGCACGACGCGAAGGCGGTCGCGGCCCGGCTCGGCATCCCCCACTACGTCGTCTCGCTGGAGCGCTCGTTCCACGACGGCGTGATCGCGCCCTTCGTCGCCGACTACAAGGCGGGCCGCACGCCGCTGCCCTGCGCGCGCTGCAACACCGAGGTCAAGTTCGCGAGCCTGGTCGAGCGCACCCGCGCGCTGGGCATCGCGCAGGTCGCCACCGGCCACTACGCGCGCCGCGAGCAGGACCCCGGCACGGGCCGCTGGCGGCTGCTGAAGGGCCGCGACCCGAACAAGGACCAGTCGTACTTCCTGTTCGGGCTGACCCAGGAGCAGCTCGCGGCCGCCCTCTTCCCGGTCGGCGATCTGGACAAGCCCGAGGTCCGGCGCCGGGCCGCCGCGCTCGGCCTGCCGGTCGCCGACAAGCCCGAGAGCATGGAGATCTGCTTCGTGCCCGACGGCGACACAGCCGGCTTCGTCGAGCGCCAGGATCCGGCGGTGGCGCGGCCGGGGCCGATCGTCGATGCGGAGGGCCACGCGCTCGGCACCCACGCGGGCGTGCACCACTTCACGGTCGGCCAGCGCAAGGGGCTGGGCCTGACGACCCAGAAGCCGCGCTACGTGCTGCGCGTGGTCTCCGAGACCGCCACCGTCGTCGTCGGCGACGAGCGCGCGCTCTACGGCGACCGCCTCGTCGCCCGCGAGGTCAACTGGCTCTCGATCCCCGAGCCCGCCGCCCCGATCCGCGCCGCGGTGCGCATCCGCCACCGCCACCCCGAGGCGCCCGCGACCATCTCGGCCCTCCCGGGCGGCCGCGCCGAGGTCCGCTTCGACGCGCCGGTGCGCGCGATCGCCCCGGGCCAGGCCGCGGTGTTCTACGACGGCGACGTCTGCCTCGGCGGCGGTTTCATCGAGTGAACCGGGCGTGAAGGCGATCTACCGCAGCCCGCTGAACCGCGACGTGCCGCCGGCGCGGCTGGGCGAGTTCCGCCCGGTCGCGATCGGTCCCTTCTCCGTGTGGCCGCCGGTCGTGCTGGCGCCGATGGCGGGCGTCACCAACCCGCCGTTCCGCACGCTGTGCCGCCACTACGGCGCCGGGCTCTACGTGAGCGAGATGATCACCGCCCGGGCGCTCGTCGAGGGCAACCGCAAGACGCTCCTGCTCGCCTCCTTCGACCCCGCGGAGACGACCCGCTCGCTGCAGCTCTACGGCACCGACCCCCACTACGTCGGCGAGGCCGTGCGCTTCCTGGTCGGCGAAGGGCGGATCGACCACCTCGACATGAACTTCGGCTGCCCCGTGCGCAAGGTGACGTCGAAGGGCGGGGGCGCCGCGATCCCGCTCAAGCCTCGCCTGCTGCGCAACATCGTGCGCGCGGCGGTGCAGGCCGCGGGCCCGGTTCCGGTCACGATCAAGTTCCGGATCGGCATCGACGAGCGCTACCACACCCACCTCGAGGCCGGTCGCATCGGCCAGGAGGAGGGCTGCGCCGCGGTCGCACTGCACGCGCGCACGGCGGCCCAGCTCTACGACGGCGAAGCACGCTGGGAGGAGATCGCGCGGCTCAAGCAGGCGGTGACTCGCATCCCGGTGCTGGGCAACGGCGACATCTGGGAGGCGGAGGACGCGCTGCGGATGATGCGCACGACCGGCTGCGACGGCGTCGTCGTCGGCCGCGGCTGCCTGGGCCGGCCGTGGCTGTTCCGCGACCTCGCCGACGTGTTCGCCGGCCGCGAGCCGCAGGACCCGCCCGACTACGGCGGCGTGCTCGACACCATGCTGCTCCACGCCCGGCTGCTGGCCTCGTGGATGGGCGCCGAGCCCGCGATGCGCGCCTTCCGCAAGCACTCGTCCTGGTACACGAAGGGCTTCCCCAACAGCGCCCCGCTGCGCGAGCGGCTGATGCACGTGAAGACGCTCGAGGAGATGGAGGCGGCG
>JAANMX010002325.1_pt1 | contig 19257 bp, 11 predicted proteins | sample 7279681 | NCBI WGS metagenome assembly JAANMX01 (sample SAMN14094542, study PRJNA606508) | bioreactor metagenome | isolation source: A lab-scale SPAN reactor treating ammonium-rich wastewater day 351 | place: Ireland: Galway | collected 2018-01-01
GCCCGCCAGCTTGAAGTCCATGAACGAGAACATGGTGCGCCCGGTCAGGCCGCGCGCCCATTGCTCGAAGCGGTCCAGCTCGCCCAGCGCGTAGGCCGCGCCCACCACGGCGCCAATCGAGGCGCCGCACACCAGGTCGGGCTGGATGCCCGCCTGCTGCAGCGCGCGGATCACGCCGATGTGCGCCCAGCCGCGCGCCGAGCCGCTGCCCAGGGCCAGGCCGATGACGGGTTTGCGGTTCATGGCTGTGGCTCCGTGGGTGCCGGTGCGGCCAGCAGGGCCAGCATGCCGGCTTCGTCGAGCACGGGCACGCCCAGTTCCTGGGCCTTGGCCAGCTTGCTGCCGGCCTCCTCGCCGGCCACGACGTAGTGCGTTTTCTTGCTGACCGAGCCGGCCACCTTGGCGCCGGCGGCCTCCAGCATGTCCTTGGCGGCATCGCGGCTCAGCGTGGGCAAGGTGCCGGTGAGCACCACCGTCTTGCCCGCCAGCGGCAGCGTGGCGCGCTCGGCCGGGGCGCCCTCTTCCCAGGTCACGCCGCAGGCGCGCAGTTGCTCGACCACCTCGCGGTTGTGCGGCTGGGCGAAGAAGGTGTGGATGGCCTCGACCACCACGGGGCCCACGTCGTTCACCTGCAAAAGCTGCTCCACGCTGGCGTCCATGATGGCGTCCAGGCTGCCGAAGTGCCGCGCCAGGTCCTTGGCCGTGGCTTCGCCCACCTGGCGGATGCCCAGCGCGAACAAGAAGCGCGGCAGCGTGGTGCGCTTGGACTTTTCCAGCGCGGCCAGCACGTTCTGCGCCGATTTCTCGGCCATGCGGTCGAGCGCAATAAGCGCCGTGAGGCCCATGCGGTACAGGTCGGGCAGCGTGCGGATCACGCCCTGGTCCACGAGCTGGTCCACCAGCTTGTCGCCCAGGCCCTCGATGTCCATGGCGCGGCGCGCGGCGAAGTGCAGCAGGGCCTCTTTGCGCTGCGCGGGGCAGAACAGGCCGCCGGTGCAGCGGTGGTTGGCCTCGCCCTTTTCGCGCACCACGGCGCTGCCGCACACGGGGCAGGCCTTGGGCATGTGGAAGTTGGGCACATAGCCCGCGCGCGGGCCGGGCACTACGCCCACCACCTCGGGGATCACATCCCCGGCGCGGCGCACGATGACCGTGTCGCCCACGCGCACGCGCTTCTTGCGGATCTCGAACAGGTTGTGCAGCGTGGCGTTGGTGACGGTGACGCCGCCCACGAACACCGGCGCCAGCCGCGCCACGGGCGTGATCTTGCCGGTGCGGCCCACCTGCACGTCAATGGCCTCGATGCGCGTGGCCATCTCCTGCGCCGGGTACTTGTGCGCCACGGCCCAGCGCGGCTCGCGTGTCTTGAAGCCGAGCTGGCGCTGGAGCTGCAGGCTGTTGACCTTGTAGACCACGCCGTCGATGTCGTAGGGCAGCGCGTCGCGGCTGGCGCCAACGCGCTGGTGAAACGCTACCAATTCAGAAGCGCCCAGCGCAGTCTGCACCTGCTCTGCGACCGGAAAACCCCATTGTTTAAGGGCCTGCAGCAGTTCAAAGTGCGTGGCAAACGCCGGGCCGCCATCCGATTCGGGCGTGATGGCGCCCAGGCCGTAGGCAAAGAAGCGCAGCGGGCGCTGCGCGGCAATGCCCGAGTCAAGCTGGCGCACGGCGCCGGCAGCGGCGTTGCGCGGGTTCACGAAGGTCTTGCCGCCCTGCGCGCGCTGGCGCTCGTTGAGCGCGTCGAAATCGGCGCGGGGCATGTAGACCTCGCCGCGCACTTCCAGCAGCGGTGGTACGCCAGCGGGCAGCATGAGGGGAATCTGGCGGATGGTGCGGATGTTGTGTGTCACGTCCTCGCCCACCTCGCCGTCGCCGCGCGTGGCGGCCTGCACCAGCTTGCCGTGCTCATAGCGCAGGCTCATGGCCAGGCCGTCGAACTTGGGTTCGGCCACATATTCGACCAGCGGGTCGCCCTCTTTCAGCCCCAGCTCGCGGCGCACGCGCGCGTCGAAGGCCTGTGCGCCGCTGGCCTCGGTGTCGGTTTCGGTGTGGATGCTGAGCATGGGCACCGCGTGGCGCACGGGGGCCAGGCCCTCCATCACGGCGCCAATCACGCGCTGCGTGGGCGAGTCGGGGGTGACCAGCTCCGGGTGCTGCGCCTCCAGCGCCTGCAGTTCGCGAAACACGCGGTCGTACTCGGCGTCGGGCACGGAGGGCGCATCCTGCACGTAGTACTCGTGCGCCCAGCGGTTCAGGCGTGTGCGCAGCGCTTCCATTTCGATAGCTGCTTGCGCCCGTCCATCGGGCGCTGGAGACGGAAAAAGCTCCAGGTTTTCGTTCATCTCAGTCTTCATGGCTCTGCACGTTGCCCGCGACGTATGAAACCGGCGCGGCCCAAGCCAGCGGCCACCGCGCAAGGGCCGCCCCGCCGCGCTGGTGGCGTCCCCCCTCCCGCATCGCGCAGCGAGGCGAGAGAGGGGGTGAAGGCGCGAAGCGACACAGGGGGGTGAAACTTCTAGCTAAACAGCCTGCGGGCCTGCATCGACCCCGCCGACAGGTCGCGGCTGTCGAGCTGGTCGTACAACTGTTCCAGGTCGTCGCCAATCGGGTCCATGGCCATGGCCGGCAGGGCGATGCCGTTCTGGTCGCACAACACGCCATCCATCGACTTGCACAGCGCCAGGGCCATTTCGCGCAGGCGGGCAAAGGGCTGCTCGGTGCGCAGCACCTGGGCCACGTCCAGGCTCAGCGAGAGTTCGCGGATGGCCGACTGCTCGGGGTCGTCGGACAGGGCGGCCTGGGTGTCGAAGCCCAGCACCAGCACGGGCGGACGGCCGGGCGCGTCCGAGGGCAGCACCATGCGCCCCGGAATTGCGCCAGCCACAAAACCGAGCCGTGCGGCGCTTTGCTGCAGGTAGCCGGGGCTCCAGGCGGCCTGGCGCGCACGCAGCACAAAGGCCAGTTGCGCGTCGTGCTCGCTGGCGAACTGGTCGAGTTCGCGCGCGCGGGCCACTTCCTGGCGCATGTCGGGAAACTCGGCCGTGGCGTTGAGGGCATCGGCAAAGGCCTGGGCCTTGACGACGAACTCGGAAAACTCGATCTCGTTGAGCGCACCCATGCGGTTGGCCAGTTGCACCCCTGCCTGGAAGGCGCGGTAGCGCTGGCCCGGAGCCGGGGTTTCCCACTGTTGCTGCGCCTCGTTGAAGCCTTCAATGGCAAAGGGCTTGCTGCCCGCCCGGCGCGTGGGCGGCATGGCCGCCAGGGCGGCCTCGCCCGACACGGGCTGCTCGCACACGATGGGTGCCATGGCGTCGATCAGCGGGTCGAGCACGGCCCAGCGGTCGTGGCTGCCCTGCGGCGGTACGGGCAGCACCAGCGCGTCGTCCAGGTCCACGCCATGCAGGGCCGGGTCGGGTCCGTGGTCCAGGCCGTGCACCGGGCTGACGGAGTGCGGCGCGCCCTCGGCGTCCAGCGCGGGCTCGTGGCGCTGCATCGGCTCGGCATGTCGCTCGCCCTCGGGCGGCAGCGCCTTGCGGGGGGTGTTGCGGTGCGTGGTCCAGGCGTTGTAGGCCACGATCAGGGCCAGCAACACGGCGCCGATGACGGCCAGGCTGATTTGCAGGGTGCTCATGGTGCGAAATGGGTAGGGGTATCAGTTTGTCATGGAGCGCCACATCACCTACGACGCGCGAAACTGGCGCGGCCCAGGCCAGCGGCCCCCGCGCAAGGGCCGCCCCGCCGCGCTGGGGGCGTCCCCCTTCCGCATCGCGCAGCGATGCCAGAGAAGGGGGAAGGCGCGCAGCGCCACCGGGGGTTGTGCTTCATGCATCGGCCATGGAAAGGGCGGACTCCATGTCCACCGCCACGATGCGCGAGACGCCCTGCTCCTGCATGGTCACGCCGATCAGTTGCTCGGCCATTTCCATGGCGATCTTGTTGTGGCTGATGAACAGGAACTGGGTGCCCTGCTTGCTCATGCTGGTGACCAGCTTGGCATAGCGCTCGGTGTTGGCGTCGTCCAGCGGGGCGTCCACCTCGTCCAGCAGGCAGAACGGCGCGGGGTTGAGCTGGAAGATGGCAAACACCAGCGCGATGGCGGTGAGTGCCTTCTCGCCGCCCGAGAGCAGGTGGATGGTCTGGTTCTTCTTGCCCGGCGGCTGGGCCATGACCTGCACGCCGGAGTCGAGGATTTCGTCGCCGGTGATGATGAGCCGCGCCTGCCCGCCGCCAAACAGCTCGGGAAACATGCGCCCGAAGTGGTGGTTGACCGAATCAAACGTGCCCGAGAGCAGGTCGCGCGTTTCGGCGTCGATCTTGCGGATGGCGTCTTCCAGCGTGTTCATGGCCTCGGTCAGGTCGGCAGTCTGCGCGTCGAGGAAGGTCTTGCGTTCGCGCGCGATGGCCAGTTCTTCCAGGGCGGCGAGGTTCACCGCACCCAGGGCGGCAATCTCGCGGTGCAGGCGGTCGATTTCGCCCTGCAGGCTGGAGAGGCGCACGCTGCCGTCGGCCACCGATTGCGCCACGGCCTCCAGATCGGCCTGGGCGTCCTGCAGGAGCGTGGTGTACTGCTCCAGGCCCAGGCGCGCGGCCTGTTCCTTGAGCTGCAGTTCGGTGATGCGGGCGCGCAGCGGGTCCATGGCGCGCTCCAGTTGCATGCGCCGCTCGTCACTGCCGCGCAGCCGGGTGGTGAGGTCGTCGTACTGGCTGCGCTGCGCGGCCAGTTCCTTCTCGCGCTCCATCTTCTGCGCCAGCACGTCCTGCAGGCCGCCTTGCGCAGCGGCGTCGGACAGGCGTTCCAGTTCACCCTGTGCGCGCTGGCGTTCGTCCTGCAGGGCCTGGGCCTGCTGGTCGGCCGTGGCCAGGGTGCGCGAAAGCTCGGCGCGGCGGGCCTCCACACTGCGCTGCGAGAACGTGGCCTCTTGCGCCTGGCGCTCCAGGCTGCGCTGCTGTTCGCGGCTCTCGGCCAGCTTGCGTTCGGCCTCGATCACGCGGTCACCGAGCTGCGCGTGGCGCTCCTGGCTGTCGGCGAGCTGCATGTCCAGCTCTTCAAAGCGCGCCTCGGCCGTCACGCGGCGTTCCTGCAGGTCGGCCAGTTGCGCCTCGACCTCGGCCAGGTCGGCGCCAATCTGCTCGCTGCGCGCACGCGTCTGCTCCACGAGCTGCGCCAGGCGCAGGTGCTCCACCTGCAGCTCGTGCGCGCGGCCCTGGGCCTCGCTGGCCTCGCGGCGCACGCCGGTCAGGCGCTGGGCGGCGTCGGCATACGCGCTTTCTGCGCGGACCAGGGCCGTGCGCGACTCTTCGGCGATCAGGGCCTGGGCGCGCAACTCCTTGTCGAGGTGCTCGATCTCCTGCGCGCGGGCCAGCAGGCCCGACTGCTCGGAGTCTTGCGCATAAAAGCCCACGCTGTGCGCGGTGACAGCATGGCCGCCCGGAATGTAGATGGCTTCGCCAGCCTGGAGCTGGTCGCGCTTGGCCAAAGCTTCGTCGAGCGTGGGCGCGGTGTAGCAGCCCGTCAGCCAGTCGTTCAGCACGCCGCTCAGCCCGGCGTCGTTGATGCGCAGCAGGTCGGCCAGGCGCGGCAGGCGGGCCGCCGGGGCAGGCTGCGCGGCGGCGGGCGGGCTGAAGAAAGCCAGCTTGGCGGGCGGCGCATCGGTGCCGCCCGAGCCGAGGAAGCCGCGCACCATGTCCAGGCGCCCCACTTCGAGCGCGCCCAGGCGCTCGCGCAGCGCGGCTTCCAGGGCGTTTTCCCAGCCGGTTTCAATGTGGATGCGGCTCCAGAGGCCGGCCAGGCCGTCGAGCCCGTGCTTGGCCAGCCAGGGGCGCAGCTTGCCGTCGGTCTTGACCTTTTCCTGCAGGGCCTTGAGGGCCTCCATGCGCGCCGACAGGTCGGCCTGGCGCGCACTCTCGTCGTTCACGGCCTGCTGGCGCGCACGCCGATCGTTGTCGAGCCGGGGCACGGCCTCCTGCAGTTCCTCAAGGCGGGCGGCGGCCAGTTCCTGGGCTTCCTGCGCCTCGTCGAGCTGGCTGCGCAGGTTCGCGAGGCGCGCTTCGTCGGGCGCGGCCAGGGCGTTGCGGTCGGCGCGCAGGCGCTCGTGGCGGGCATCAAGCTGGCGGCTTTGCTCGTCAATGTTGCGCTGCTCTGCGGCCAGCACCTGGATCTGCTGCTGCACCTGGGCCACGGCGGTGCGCTGTTCGTTCGCCTGGTTCTGGCTTTGGCGCAGGGCGTCTTCGAGGTCGGGCAGGCGCATGGCTTGCTCTTCCACCTGGGCGGCCAGCAGTTCGGCCTTTTCTTCGGCATCGACACCCGCACCGGCGAGGTTTTCCAGCTCGACCTCGGCTTCTTCGCGCCGGGCCTGCCACTGGGTGATCTGCTCGGCCAGCGTGACCAGGCGCTGCTCCACGCGCTGGCGGCCTTCAATCACGTAGCGGATCTCGGCCTCCAGGCGCCCCACCTCGGCCGTGGCCTCGTAAAGACGGCCCTGGGCCTGGTTGACCTGGTCACCGGCGGCGTAGTGCGCCTGGCGGATGGTCTCCAGCTCCGATTCCACATGGCGCAGGTCGGCCATGCGGGCTTCGAGGTCGTTGACAGCCTGCAGGCCCTCCAGGCGCACCTTGGTCTGCTGCTCCTCGGCATCGGCGCGCTTCAAAAACCACTGCTGGTGTTGCTTGAGCGTCGCGTCCGCCTGCAGGAGGTTGTAGCGCGCGGCAACCTCGGCCTGTTTTTCGAGCTTTTCGAGGTTGGCGTTCAGTTCACGCAGGATGTCTTCGACCCGCGTGAGGTTCTCGCGCGTGTCGTGCAGCCGGTTCTCGGTTTCGCGCCGGCGCTCCTTGTATTTGGAGACGCCCGCCGCTTCTTCCAGGAACAGGCGCAGCTCTTCGGGGCGCGACTCGATGATGCGGCTGATGGTGCCTTGGCCGATGATGGCGTAGGCGCGCGGCCCCAGGCCCGTGCCCAGAAAAACGTCCTGCACATCGCGCCGGCGCACGGGCTGGTTGTTGATGTAGTAGCTGCTGTTGCCGTCACGCGTCAGCACGCGCTTGACAGCGATCTCGCCGTACTGGTTCCACTGGCCGCCGGCGCGGTGGTCGGCGTTGTCGAACACCAACTCCACACTGGAGCGGCTGGCCGGCTTGCGCGAGGTGGTGCCGTTGAAGATCACGTCCTGCATTGACTCGCCACGCAATTCGCTGGCCTTGGACTCGCCCAGCACCCAGCGCACCGCATCCATGATGTTGGACTTGCCGCAGCCGTTCGGCCCCACCACGCCCACCAGTTGCCCTGGCAGCATGAAGTTGGTGGGCTCGGCAAACGACTTGAAGCCTGAGAGTTTGATGGAGTTGAGACGCACGGATCACCCTGTAGCGCCGCTGGCGGAAAGGCCAGGGCCGGTCAACACACCCACACGTCGCTGCACTGCAGCAAGCGGCCTGTGGGCAAGGCGCCGATGTTACCCGAGCGCCGCCGCCCGCAACGCGACCCGGGGCGGCGGTAAGAGTTCGCAACAAACGGCAATACAAGGTATCAGACGCCGAAAAAACCGGTGCGCCGTGCAAGACTCTGGCCACTTTTTCTCCGGAAACCGGCCGTGACCACCCTTTCCCCCGCAGCCCAAGCCCCTGAAGCCCTCATTCCGCCTTCTGTGGCCGAACCCGTCGATCCCTGGAAAGTACCCGCCCTGGCGTTGTCCAGCGCGCTGGCCATGGCCGCCTGCGGCGGCGGGAGTGGGCCCGAGAGTGCCGATACGCCATCCGACCTGCCCGTGACGCGCAGCGTGGAGGAATCGGCCCGCTTCCTGGCGCAGTCCACGTTGGGCGCAGGCCGGTCCGAGGCACAGGTATTGTCGCAACGCAGCCTGGACGACTGGCTGAATGAGCAGTTTGCACGGCCTCCTTCCATGAGCCACGTTGACTGGCTGCGCTCGCAGGGCTATGAGGCGGAGGAGTTCCGCTACAGCCAGCGCGGGCTGGACAACACCATCTGGCGGGCTTTCATCGGCGGCGACGACCCCCTGCGCCAGCGCATGGTGTTCGCACTGTCAGAGATCTGTGTCGTCTCGGTGCTTGGTGTGGATAGCGCGTGGCGCCAGTTCGCCCTGGCCTACTACCTCGACATCCTGCAGGCGCATGCCTTCGGCAACTACCGTCAGTTGCTCGAAGCCATCACGCTGAGCCCCGCCATGGGCTACTACCTCACGTTCCGGGGCAATGCCAAGACCAACCCCAAGACCGGCAGCCAGCCCGATGAGAACTATGCGCGCGAGCTGATGCAGCTTTTCACCATCGGCCTGGTGCAGCTTCAACCCGACGGCACGCCCGTACTGCGCAACGGCCAGCCGGTCGAGACCTACCGCGCCGAGGACGTCAGCGGCCTGGCGCGCGTTTTCACAGGTTGGGATCTCGACACCGCTGGCATGGTCAAGCCTTATCCGCCCGACCAGATGTGCCGCCCCCTGGTGCAGGTGTCCACGCGCTACGAAACCGGCCCCAAGCAGTTTCTCGGTACCACCATCCCCGACGCCACCGACGCGCGCACCGCCTTGCGCATGGCCCTGGACGCCCTCTTCGCCCACCCCAATGTGCCGCCGTTCGTCAGCCGCCAGCTTATACAGCGCCTGGTCACCAGCAACCCCAGCCCCGCCTATGTGGGCCGCGTGGCCGCTGTGTTCACCAACAACGGCCTGGGCGTGCGCGGTGACCTGCGCGCCGTGATGCGCGCCATCCTGCTCGACCCCGAAGCGCGCGATCCGGCCCGCCTGCAAGACCCCGCCTGGGGCAAACTGCGCGAGCCGGTGCAGCGCTTCGTGCACTGGGCGCGTGCCTTTCGCGCCACCTCGGCGGGCGGGATCTGGGACATCGGCGACCTCTCCGATCCCGGCGCACGCCTGGGGCAAAGCCCGCTGCGCTCACCCTCGGTGTTCAACTTCTTCCGCCCCGGCTATGTGCCGCCCCACACCACCCTGGCCGACAGGGGCCTGGTGGGCCCGGAGTTCCAGATCACCAATGAATCCACCGTGGCGGGGTACGTGAACTTCATGCAGCGGGCCGTGGCCGGCAGAAACATAGGCGATCTGCGCGCTGATTACAGCAGCCTGCAACCGCTGGCTGCCAACGCTCAAGCCCTGGTGGCCGAGGTGGCACTGGTGCTTACCGCCGGGCACATGTCGGCGGCCACCCAGTCGCTCATCGCCACTGCCGTGCAGTCCATGCCCGCCAAGACGGACACCGATCTGCTGAACCGCGTTCACGCCACGCTCACGCTGGTGCTGGCGTCACCCGAATACATCGTCCAGAAATGAGGCCGGCCATGCACACACCCGACGCCATCGCCCCCGACAACGCCTCGCGCCGTGCCTTCCTTCGCCGTTCGGGCGCCGTCTCGCTCGCTGCAAGCGCCGCGCCCTGGGCGCTGGCGCTGTCGTCCATCGGCGACGCCGCCGCGCAAAGCGCCACCGACTACAAGGCGCTGGTCTGCGTCTTCCTGCAGGGCGGCAACGACACCTGGAACACCGTGGTGCCCTACGACACCACACACCACGCGCTCTACCAGGGCCTGCGCAGCAACATCGCATATGCGCGTGACGCGCTGGCCGCCGGCGCGCTCGACCCTCTGGGCGGCAGCGGCGACGGGCGCCAGTTCGCGCTTGCCCCCACGCTGGCCAGCGGCCTGCTGCCGCTGTTCCAGCAGGGGCGGCTGGCGGTAGTGCACAACGTGGGCACACTGGTGCAACCCACCACCAAGGCGCAATACCAGGCACGCTCGGTGCCCCTGCCCCCGAAGCTGTTCTCGCACAACGACCAGCAGTCGTACTGGCAGGCCTCGTCGGCCGAGGGCGCCACCAGCGGCTGGGGCGGGCGCATGGGCGACCTGTTTGCCTCGGGCAACGGCACCTCCACCTTCACCTGCATCAACGTGGCCGGCAACGCCGTCTTCCTCTCGGGCGATATCGCCATTCCCTACCAGGTGACCACCAGCGGCGCCGTGCCGGTCAACGGCATCAAGAGCCCGCTGTTCGGCTCGGCGGCGGCCTCGCAGGCGCTGCGCCAGCTCATGACGGCGCCGTCGAGCCACTGGCTCGCGCACGAGCATGCGCGCATCGCCCAGCGCAGCATCCAAGCGGGCGAGCAGATCACCAGCGCGCTGGCGGCCACGCAGCTGCCCGTGGCCTTCCCCACCGGCAACCGGCTGGCCGACCAGCTCGGGCTGGTGTCGCGCATGATCGCCGCACGCCAGCAGCTCGGCGTGCGGCGCCAGGTGTTCTTCGTGGCGCTGGGCGGCTTCGACACGCACGACCGGCAACTGGCCGTGCACCCCGGCCTGCTGGGCAACGTGGGCGATGCCCTCGCCGCCTTCCACCGCGCCACCGAGGTGCTGGGCGTGGCGCAGCAGGTCACCAGCTTCACCGCCACCGACTTCGGCCGCACACTGGTGAGCAACAACGACGGCTCGGACCACGGCTGGGGATCGGCCCAGCTCGTGCTCGGCGGCGCCGTGCAGGGCGGGCGCCTCTACGGTGCGGCCCCCGTGCCCGCCCACAACGGCCCCGACGACGTGGGCCAGGGCCGCCTGCTGCCCGCCGTGGCCGTGGAGCAGTACGCCGCCACCCTGGCGCGCTGGTTCGGTGTGCCCGCTGGCGACCTGCCCATGGTGCTGCCGCGCCTGGGCAATTTCGGCACGGCCGACCTGGGATTCATGATGGCCTGACCCTGGATTTGCGCATGAAATCGGGCTCCAGCGCCCATTCAGCAATCGCCAGAAGCTACTGATTCGATAGCGTCCGCTGCAACACCGGGTAAGGCGCCAGCGTGCTGCGGCGCTCATCCACCTCCAGCGCGCGGCCCACGGGCGGGAAGGCGCGCTGCGGGCAGCTCGCGCGCTCGCACACCTTGCAGCCCATGCCGATGGGCACGGCCGCGGCCGGGTCGGCCAGGTTCAGGCCCTTGGCATACACCCAGCGCGGCGCGTGCTCGATGTCGCAGCCCAGCGCCACCGCGTGCAGCTTGCCCGGCGCACCCCAGGCGCCGCCGCCGTGCTGCACGGTGCGCGCCACCCACAGGTAGGTGCGCCCGTCGGGCATGCGCGCCAGTTGCGTGACGATGCGGCCGGGCTGGGCGAAGGCCTCGTACACGTTCCAGAGCGGGCAGGTGCCGCCGATGCGCGAGAAGTGGAAGTGCGTGGCCGACTGGCGCTTGGAGATATTGCCCGCCCGGTCCACGCGGATGAAGATGAACGGAATGCCGCGCGCCTGCGGCCGCTGTAGCATCGACAGCCGGTGGCACACCGCCTCGAAGCCCACGCCGAAGCGCTGGCCCAGGCGCTCGATGTCGTAGCCCTCTTCCTCGGCCGCGCGCAGGAAGGCCGTGTACGGCATGAGCAGCGCCCCGGCGAAGTAGTTGGCCAGGCCGATGCGCGCAAGCTGCCGCGCCTCGCTGCTCGACAGGCGCGCGTCCTGCGCCAGACGGCGCAGGACGGGTTCCATCTCCAGGAAGGCCAGTTGCGTGGCCATGTGGAAGTTTCGCTGCCCGCCCTCCAGCCGGTCCGACAGGTAGAGCACGCTGGAGGCCGCATCGAACAGGCGCAGCGTGCCGCCTTCAAGCACCGGCATCTCCGGCCCCGGCGTGACCACGCGCACGCCGTGCTGCTGCTCCAGCCGCTGCAGCAGCAGGCTTTCGGCGCGGCGCGGCTCCATGCCCCACTGCGCGGCGCAGTGCTCGGCGGCGGCGTCCAGCTCGGCCATGTGGTTGTGGTGCGCGAAGAAATAGTCGCGCACCTCCTCGTAGGCCATGGGAGGCGGCGCCTCGCCGCCCTGGCCCGCGCGCTCGTCGCCCCAGGGCGCGGCCAGCGCGTCGAGGCGTTCAAGCGCCTGCCGATAGCGCCCGTGCATGCCGATGAGGGTGCGCGCCACGGCGGGCATGCTGGCGGCCAGCTCGCGGATCTCGGCCAGCGACACCTGCTCCTGCCCCGCGCCGCCCGGCGACTGGTCGGCCAGCACCTCGTTCAGGCCGGAGATCAGGCGCGCCTCCTCGTCGTCGGAGAAGCGCTGCACGTCCACGCCCAGCGCGGCGCTGATCTTGAGCAGCACCGGCACCGTCAGCGGACGCTGGTTCTGCTCGATCTGGTTCAGGTAGCTGGCCGACAGGCCCAGCGTGCGCGCCAGCGCCACCTGTGTGAGGCCGCGTTCCTCGCGCAGGCGGCGCAGCTGCACGCCCATGAAGGTCTTGCGCATGGGGTTGCCTCCGGGTTATTCGCAAACTTCGCAATTTGCGGGTTTTTCCTTCGCAAACCTTCGCCAATTCAGTACTTACATTGGAGAGGCGGCTTGCGTACATTGCGAATCATGCACCAGCCAGATGCCGGTGCACAACCTTTTTTGCAGTACAGGAGAACAACGCCATGAGCGAAACCGCCACCCCCGCCGTCAAGGCCAAGAAATCCGTCGCCCTCTCGGGCGTGACCGCCGGCAACACGGCCCTGTGCACCGTGGGTCGCAGCGGCAACGACCTGCACTACCGGGGCTACGACATCCTGGACATCGCCGAGGTGTGCGAATTTGAGGAGATCGCCCACCTGCTGGTGCACGGCAAGCTGCCCACGCGCGCCGAACTCAAGGCCTACAAGGCCAAGCTCAAGGCCCTGCGCGGCCTGCCCGCCAGCGTGAAGGACGCGCTGGAGAAGCTCCCGGCCAGCAGCCACCCCATGGACGTGATGCGCACTGGCGTCTCGGCCCTGGGCTGCGTGCTGCCCGAGAAGGACGACCACAACACGCCCGGCGCGCGCGACATCGCCGACCGCCTGCTGGCCAGCCTGGGCTCCATGCTGCTCTACTGGTACCACTGGAGCACGCAGGGCAAGCGCATCGCGGTCGAGACGGACGACGACTCCATCGGCGCGCATTTCCTGCACCTGCTGCACGGCCAGAAACCCAGCGCCGCCTGGGAGCGCGCCATGCACACCTCGCTGAACCTCTACGCCGAGCACGAGTTCAACGCCAGCACCTTCACCGCCCGCGTGATCGCCGGCACGGGCAGCGACATGCACTCCTGCATCGCCGGCGCCATCGGCGCGCTGCGCGGCCCCAAGCATGGCGGCGCCAACGAGGTGGCGTTCGAGGTGCAAAAGCGCTACGACACGCCCGACGAGGCCGAGGCCGACATCCGCGCCCGCGTGGAGCGCAAGGAGGTCGTCATCGGCTTCGGCCACCCGGTCTACACCGTGAGCGACCCGCGCAACGTGGTCATCAAGGGCGTGGCCAAGCGGCTGTCCGAAGAGGCCGGCAGCACCCGGATGTACGACATCGCCGAGCGGCTCGAATCGGTGATGTGGGAAGTGAAAACCATGTTCCCCAACCTCGACTGGTTCAGCGCCGTGAGCTACCACATGATGCAGGTGCCCACAGCCATGTTCACGCCGCTGTTCGTGATCGCGCGCACCAGCGGCTGGGCCGCGCACGTCATCGAGCAGCGCATCGACAACAAGATCATCCGGCCCAGCGCGCACTACACCGGCCCGGACGACCTGTGCTTCGCGCCCATCGACGAGCGCAAGTAAATTCGACGCAACCGCCCCCACGCCATGAACACCCCTTACCGCAAGAACCTGCCCGGCACCGCGCTCGACTATTTCGACGCCCGCGCCGCCGTTGAACACCTGCGCCCCGGCGCCTGGGCCGAGATGCCCTACACCGCGCGCGTACACGCCGAGAACATCGTGCGCAAAGCCGACCCGGCCCAGCAGGACGGCTACCTGCTGCAGCTCATCGAGCGCCGCCGCGAGCGCGACTTTCCGTGGTTCCCGGCGCGCGTGGTCTGCCACGACATCCTGGGCCAGACGGCCCTGGTGGACCTGGCCGGCCTGCGCGACGCCATCGCCGCCGAGGGCGGCGACCCGGCGCAGGTGAACCCCGTGGTGCCGGTGCAGCTCATCGTGGACCATTCGCTGGCCGTGGAGTGCGGCGGCTTCGACCCCGATGCCTTCGCCAAGAACCGCGCGATTGAAGACCGCCGCAACGAAGACCGCTTCCACTTCATCGAATGGACGAAAAAAGCCTTCGCCAACGTGGAGGTGATCCCGGCGGGGAACGGGATCATGCACCAGATCAACCTGGAAAAAATGTCGCCCGTGGTGCAGGTGCAGAACGGCCTGGCCTACCCCGACACCTGCGTGGGCACCGACAGCCACACGCCGCACGTCGACGCGCTGGGCGTCATCGCCATCGGCGTAGGCGGCCTGGAGGCGGAGAACGTGATGCTCGGCCGCGCCTCCATGATGCGCCTGCCCGAGATCGTGGGCGTGCACCTCACCGGCCAGCGCCAGGACGGCATCACCGCCACCGACGTGGTGCTGGCGCTCACTGAGTTCTTGCGCAAGGCCAAGGTGGTGGGCGCCTACCTGGAGTTCCATGGCGAGGGTGCGCGTAGCCTCACCATTGGCGACCGCGCCACCATTGCCAACATGGCGCCCGAATACGGCGCCACCGCCGCGCTGTTCGCCATCGACGAGCAGACGCTGGACTACCTGCGCCTTACCGGCCGCGCCGCCAACCAGGTGGAACTGGTCGAAACCTACGCCAAGGAGGCCGGCCTGTGGGCCGACACCCTGCAAGACGCCGTGTACGAGCGCACGCTGGAGTTCAACCTCTCCAGCGTGGTGCGCAACCTGGCCGGCCCCTCCAACCCGCACGCCCGCGTGGCCACCGCCGACCTGGCAGCCAAGGGCATCGCCGGCCCGTGGGCCCTGCCCGCCGCCGAAGAAGGCACCCTGCCCGACGGCGCCGTGGTCATCGCCGCCATCACCAGCTGCACCAACACCAGCAACCCGCGCAACGTGATCGCCGCCGCCCTGCTGGCGCGCAACGCCCGCCGCCTGGGTTTGAACCGCCAACCCTGGGTCAAAACATCCCTCGCCCCCGGTTCCAAGGCCGTGGAGCTGTACCTGCAAGAAGCCGGATTGCTGGGCGACCTGGAGGCCCTGGGCTTCGGCATCGTGGGTTTTGCCTGCACCACCTGCAACGGCATGAGCGGCGCATTGGACCCCGCCATCCAGCAGGAGATCATCGACCGCAAGCTCTACGCCACCGCCGTGCTCTCGGGCAACCGCAACTTCGACGGGCGCATCCACCCCTACGCCAGCCAGGCCTTCCTGGCTTCGCCGCCTCTGGTGGTGGCCTACGCGCTGGCCGGCACCGTCCGCTTCGACATCGAGCGCGACGTGCTGGCCGTGGTGGACGGCCGCAAGATCCTCCTTCAAGACCTGTGGCCCAGTGATGCCGAAATCGACGCCGTGGTGCAAACCGCCGTCAAGCCCGCGCAGTACCGCGCCGTGTACGAACCCATGTTCGCCCTGCGGCAGGACGATAGCGCGAAGGTGGCGCCGCAGTACGCCTGGCGCGCGCAGTCCACGTACATCCGCCGCCCGCCTTACTGGGACACCGAAGGCGTGGGGGCGCTCGCCGCCCACCCGCGCACCCTCAAAGGCATGCGCCCGCTGGCCCTGCTGCCCGACAACATCACCACCGACCACCTCTCGCCCTCCAACGCCATCCTGGCGGACTCGGCGGCGGGCGAATACCTGGCGCGCATGGGCGTGCCGGAGGAAGACTTCAACTCCTACGCCACGCACCGGGGCGACCACCTCACCGCCATGCGCGCCACCTTCGCCAACCCGCAGCTGGTGAACGAGATGGCCGTGGTGGACGGCCAGATGCGCAAGGGCTCGCTGGCCCGCGTGGAGCCCGAGGGCCGCGTGGTGCGCATGTGGGAGGCCATCGAAACCTACCTGGGCCGCCGCCAGCCGCTCATCATCATCGCGGGCGCCGACTACGGCCAGGGCTCCAGCCGCGACTGGGCCGCCAAGGGCGTGCGCCTGGCGGGCGTGGAGGTGGTGGTGGCCGAGGGCTTCGAGCGCATCCACCGCACCAACCTCATCGGCATGGGCGTGCTGCCGCTCGAATTCCAGCCCGGCACCACCCGCCACACGCTGCAGCTCGACGGCACCGAAACCTTCGACGTGGCGGGCGCGCTGCAGCCGCGCGCCGTGCTGTCGCTCATCGTGCGCCGCAAGAACGGCGAAGTGCTGCAGGTGCCCGTGCAATGCCGGCTCGACACCGCCGAGGAAGCCTCGGTGTATGAGGCAGGCGGCGTGCTGCAGCGCTTTGCGCAGGATTTTCTGCAATCATCGGCCGTGGATGCCTGAACCTCATGGCTTCGCCCCGCATGCTTCTCATGGCCCAACCCTCGCCCGAGGTACGTGCCCGCTTGCACGAAACATTGGCCGGCCTGGGTCTGGAGACGGTGCTGGGTCTCGCGATGTTTGCCCCCGAGAACTGGCACCAGACCTTCTGCCGCCCGTACGCCAGTTCGGCGGATGTATACGCCGCGTTGCTGCGGGCTGGGGTGGCCGTGCATGACATGCGGCTGCCCGCCTTCTCATTGGTCATCGATCGCATCCAGAGCCAAGGCCGCGATCCGATCCACTGGTCATTCCGCACCAAGGCCCGCCCAGCGGGATTTGACGCTCTCCTCAACGCCGTGCATCACGCGTTGCAGCTTGAGGGTCTGAGCAACGACCCCGGCCACAGCCCGCACATGACCATCAGCTACCGGGCTCCCAAGGAACTCCCTCAGCAGGAGTTCGCCCCCATCCCGTGGCGCATCGACGAACTCCTGCTGGTACAGGGCAACGGCTCCCCCTACCGGTACGACGTACTGGCGCGCTGGTCTCTGCCAGAGGTTCCCGAGGCACAGCGCTCACTTTTCTGATGCCACAGCCGCGGTCCATCTCACCGACACAACCATGACATCACCTCAACAGATACGAATCCCCGCCCTCTACATGCGCGGCGGCACCAGCAAGGGCGTGTTCTTCCACCTGCAAGACCTGCCCGAGGCCGCCCGCCACCCCGGCCCCGCGCGCGACACGCTGCTGCTGCGCGTGCTGGGCAGCCCCGACCCGTATGGCAAGCAGATCGACGGCCTGGGCAATGCCTCGTCCAGCACCAGCAAGGCCGTGATCCTGAGCCGCAGCACGCGGCCCGGGCACGATGTGGATTACCTGTTCGGCCAGGTAGCCATCGACCGCCCCTTCGTGGACTGGAGCGGCAACTGCGGCAACCTCTCGGCCGCCGTGGGGCCCTGCGCCATCCACTGGGGGCTGGTGGACCCCGAGCGCATTCCCCGGCAGGGCAGCGTGGCGGTGCGCATCTGGCAGGCCAACATCGGCAAAACCATCGTGGCGCATGTGCCCATCGTGGGCGGCCATGTGCAGGAAACAGGCGAATTCGAGCTCGACGGCGTGGCCTTCCCCGCCGCCGAGGTGCCGCTGGAGTTCATCGCCCCGGCGGACGAGGGCGAAGGTTCCATGTTCCCCACCGGCAACGTGGTGGACCAGTTGGAAGTGCCCGGCGTGGGCCGCTTTGCCGCCACCCTTATCAACGCGGGCATCCCCACCATCTTCCTCAACGCGGCGGACCTGGGCTACACCGGAACCGAGCTGCAGGGCGCCATCAACGGCGACGCGCAGGCCCTGGCGCGCTTCGAGGCCATCCGCGCGCACGGCGCGGTGAAGATGGGGCTGATTCGCAGCGTGGAGGAAGCCGCGCAGCGCCAGCACACGCCCAAAATCGCCTTCGTGGCCCCCCCCATCAGCTACACCGTGTCCAGCGGCAAGCACATTGAGGCCGACGACATCGACCTGCTGGTGCGCGCCCTCTCCATGGGCCAGCTGCACCACGCCATGATGGGCACGGCGGCCGTCGCCATCGGCACCGCCGCCGCCATCCCCGGCACGCTGGTCAACCGGGCGGCCGGCGGCGGCACGCGCAACGCCGTGGTGTTTGGCCACCCCTCGGGCACCCTACGCGTGGGCGCCGAGGCCACGCAGGTGGGCGGCCAATGGCAAGTCACCAAAGCGTTGATGAGCCGCAGCGCCCGCATCCTCATGGAAGGCTGGGTAAGAGTGCCATCCCCCTGAGCGGCTACGCCGCTTCCCCCTTCTCTTGCATCGCTGCGCGATGCGGAAGGGGGACGGCGCCAGCGCGGCGGGGCGGCCCTTGCGCGGCGCCCGCTGGCCTGGGCCGCGCCAGTTTTCAGCAATGCAGGCCACACCTGCGCAGTGCATCAACCCACAAGGAAAGAACCATGCAGAACACCAAACAACAACTCAAGGCCCTGGCCCATGCCCGCCGGGGCGTCATCGTGCCCGGCGCGTTCAACGCCCTCTCCGCCCGCGTGGTGGCCGACCTGGGCTTCGAGGCCCTCTATGTCACCGGCGCGGGCGTGACGAACATGTGGTTCGGCCTGCCAGACCAGGCCTTCATGGGCCTCACCGACATCGCGGACCACACTGCCCGCATCCGCGACGCGGTGGAGCTGCCGCTGATCGTGGACGCCGACACCGGCTTTGGCAACGCGCTCAACACCTACCACGCCGTGCGCACCCTGGAGCGCGCAGGCGCCGACTGCATTCAGCTGGAGGACCAGGTCAGCCCGAAGCGCTGCGGGCATTTCAACGGCAAGGAGGTGATTGCCACCGACGAGATGCTGGGCAAGATCAAGGCTGCCGTGGATGCACGCCGTGACCCGGACACCCTTATCCTGGCGCGCACCGATGCCTGCGCCACCCAAGGCTTTGAGGCCGCCGTGGAGCGCGCCCAGCGTTTTCAGGAGGCCGGCGCCGACATCCTGTTCGTCGAGGCCGTCACCACGCTGGAGGAGATCCGCGCCCTGCCCCAGCGGCTGGCGGCGCCGCAGCTCATGAACATGGTGATCGGCGGCAAGACGCCCATCACCAGCGCCGAAGAACTGGGCACGATGGGCTACGGCCTGGTGCTGTATGCCAACGCGGCGCTGCAGGGTGCGGTGGCGGGCATGCAAAAGGCGCTGACCGTGCTGCGCGACACGCAACGCATCGACGAAGACCCGGCTCTGGTGGCACCCTTTGCCGAACGCCAGCGGCTGGTGCGCAAGAGTGATTGGGATGCCATGGAGAAAAAATATCAGTAAAAAGTGACTCTAGCGCTCTATGCATAAGCGGTAGCAGCTATCAAAAACATCGTTCAGAGTGAATGAGCCGGTGCGAAAGATGACTCGGCACGATTCCCTACCATCCCCGCGTACAGCTATCAGTTCCGTAGCGTAATAGGCACATCTGGCGGGTTGAAATAGGGGGAACCTCTAAAAACCCCTGTTTTCAGCGCCACCCATGGCACAGGCCTCTTGAAGTCCACCGTTGTGCCTATTTTTGAGCGAATCTGCCCCGTCGGA
>JAANMX010002326.1_pt1 | contig 19255 bp, 10 predicted proteins | sample 7279681 | NCBI WGS metagenome assembly JAANMX01 (sample SAMN14094542, study PRJNA606508) | bioreactor metagenome | isolation source: A lab-scale SPAN reactor treating ammonium-rich wastewater day 351 | place: Ireland: Galway | collected 2018-01-01
ACCCACACATCGACGCCGACTGCCACCGCCACACCGACGGCTACACCGACGCCGACGCCCACCGCTACGGATACGCCGGTGACGCCGGGCGCGCCTACCCACACATCGACGCCGACTGCGACGGCGACACCCACACTAACAGTCACATCGACCCCAACCGCTACCGCTACCGCCACACCGACGGTTACTGCCTCGAATACGCCAGTAACACCGGGTGCGCCTACCCACACATCAACGCCGACTGCCACCGCCACACCGACGGCTACACCGACGCCGACGCCCACCGCTACGGATACGCCGGTGACGCCGGGTGCGCCTACCCACACATCGACGGCGACGCCAACAGCGACACCCACACAAACAGTCACATCGACGCCAACCGCTACCGCTACCGCCACAGATACGCAGACAGCCACACCGACAGCTACAGTCACAGATACCCACACGGCAACGCCAACGAATACACCCACACCGACAGCAACCGACACGTCCACATCAACGAATACGCCCACACCGACAGCCAGCCACACCCCAACCCCAACAGCCAGCTCGACGCCGACGGCTACACCGATCACGCCCGACGCGCCTACCCATACACCCACATCCACCCAAACGCCGACCCTGACGCCGACGCCCACACCCACCAATCAGCCGCCCGTGGCGGTGGATGACAGCGCCGCCACCACACAGGATAGCCCGGTAGACATCCCTGTTCTGGCCAACGACACAGACCCGGACAGCACGGACGGGTTGACGATTGCCACTTTCGGCCAACCGGGCCACGGGATTGTGACGATTCTGCCCGGCGAAATTTTGCGCTACGTCCCAGCCGCAGCCTTCTTCGGCCAGGACTCGTTTGTCTACCTGGCGATGGATAGCCAAGGCGCGACGGATGAAGGCCAGGTTCTGGTGACTGTGGCCCGGGTTAACCAGCCGCCGGCAGCCGCCGACGACGTAGCCAATACCCTGGAAAATGGACCGGTGAGCATTCCCGTGCTGGCAAACGACAGCGACCCGGACGGCAATCCCCTGGCAGTGATTGCTGTGACACACGGGCTATCGGGCACAGTGGCTATCAACCCGGATAACAGCCTGACCTACACGCCAGAAGAGTTTTTCTACGGCGAGGACAGCTTCTCGTACACAATCGCCGACGGGCAAGGCGGCACGGATACGGCGCTGGTCGTTGTAACAGTCGAACCGGCCTTTGCCCCGCCGGAAAGCGTCAGCGATGCAGTGATTCTGTTCCGCAATCCGTTGGCACGCGGCCCCCAGGCGGACAGCGTGACCGTTTCGCCTTTGGCCAATGATGTGGAACGCTATGGGCGCGCCCTGCGCATCCTCTCTGCCGAACCCGCGGGAAATGGCAGCGTCGAACTCTTGGCCGACAATCTGGTGCGCTATACACCCGCCAGCAACTTTAGCGGCACAGATTCCTTTGCCTACCGCTTCACAGGCATTGCCACCGACACAGTGGGCTTGGTCGGCAAGATTTTTGTGATTGTAGACCCGCAAACCAACAGTGTCGTTGCCGTGGATGACAGCGCGAGCACACAGGAAGATCAGCCGACGACGATTGGAGTGCTGGAAAATGACCAGAAGAGTGAGCCGTCGGCTACCCTCTCGGTAATGACCGCATCTGCCCAGCAGGGCAGCGTAACCATCAGCCTGGACAATCGGCTGATCTATCGCCCACCGGCCAATTTCCACGGCGCGGATGTAGTGACATACATCGCAGGTGACGGCAGCCTGGGCGCGGATGTGGCGACAGTGACGATTACTGTCAGCCCGATGAATGACACCCCCGCCGCCCAGCCAGACACAGCCACCACCCCCGAAGATATGGCGCTGGTCCTGAATCCGTTGCAGAATGACAGCGACATCGACGGTGACAACCTGACAGTCAGTTCTGTTGAACAGGGCAAGCTGGGCAGCGCAGTTGTCGAGGAAGGCAGGCGCATCCGCTACACCCCATCCCTCAACCGCACAGGCACGGATCGGCTGGTCTATCGCATCAGCGACGGCAACGGCGGCGCGGCCACCAGTCTGATCGACATCGAAATCAGCCCTGTCAACGATCCACCAGTGGCTGCGGATGATCGGGCGCTGATGGACGAGGACGCGACGGTCGTCGTGACTGCCCTGGCAAATGATATGGACGTGGACGGGGATACCTTGGCCATTGTCTCTGTCGGCCAGGCTCAACACGGCTCGGTGTCAATCGGGGATGACGGGCTACGCTATCAACCTAGCCTCGACTACAACGGCGAGGATACTTTTACCTACACCATCAGCGACGGTATACTGACGGCCAGCGCAGTGGTCACTGTGCGTATTCGGGCAATGCCAGAGCTTCTCTTTCTGCCCTCCATCGCCCGCTGAACGGCTGGCAACCCCCATCCCCCACACAGGCCACCGGGGCACCCGCTACTACGACGGCGCGGGGTGGGCGGGGTAGTAATGTAGGTCGGACTGTTAGTCCGACGGGCCGGCAACGTCGCTGGTCGGGCTGACAGCCCGACCTACGGCAGGAGTGGCAAGTGATGGCTGACGGCCTCAATGGGGTTATCTGACTTGCCACCTGCCACCTGCCACCTGCGACTCAACCATCGAAAGGAACCTCCCAATGCCCAATCTCACCTTCGGCTGGCATATGCACTCTTTCCCTGTGGACGGCAGCAGTGGCCCTGCCTTTGTCGATCAGATTCGCCACACGCTGGACCGGATACACCCCCACTTCGCTTCGGTCTGGGTGGACGATCACGTGATGCCCTGGGGCGCGTGGCAGTCCAACGACACCCCCTATCTGGAATGTATGACGACGATTGGCTACTTTGCCGGCCTCTACCCGAATCTCCACTTCGGCTCCAGCGTCCTCTGCCAGTCCTACCGCAACCCGGGGCTGATGGCGAAGATGGGGGCCAATCTGCAACTGCTCACCGGCGGGCGCTTCATCTGCGGCATCGGTGCCGGCTGGATGGTGGAGGAATATGCAGCCTACAACTGGGAATTTCCCAAGCCAGCCGTGCGTATCGCCCAGATGGTGGAGGCGATTGAGATTGTCAAAAAGCTGTGGACGGAGGCCCCGACCAGCTATACAGGCAAATACTACCGCATCGACAACGCCTATTGCGAGCCTCGCCCCAACCCCATCCCGCCCATCCTCATCGGCGGCGGGGGCGAACAGCTAACCCTGCGCGCCGTAGCCCAGCACGCAGACTGGTGGAATTTTCCCGGTGGCACCCTGGAAAACTACGCCCACAAGCTGAATGTGCTGCGCGGCCACTGCGACGCGGTGGGCCGGGACTACGACAGCATCGGCAAAAGCTGGTCTGCCGAGGCCATCTCCCTGGCCGCCACAGAGAGCGAAGCCCGGCGCATTGCCGACGCCTCCCCCTATAAAAACGGCCCGATTGTGGGCACGCCCCAGCAGGTGGCCGAACAGTTGCAGAAGTTTCTCGATCTGGGCGTCACCTATCTGGTCGTGCGCCTGCTCGACTTTCCCCGCACAGAGGGGATTGAGATGTTTGTGCAGGAAGTGATGCCATTGCTGAAACGTGGAACGTGAGGTGATGGGACGAACTCACGTTTCACGATTCACGTTTCCCAGACCAGAAGGAGAAGTCGATGGACGTCAGATCAGTTATCAACTCCCAATTCCACGCGGCCCTGGATATGTTGGAACAGACCATCCAGCGCTGCCCGGAAAGCGTCTGGTATGACCAGACGCCCAAGAACCGGGCCTGGAATATCGCCTACCACGCGCTCTTTTACACCCATCTCTATTTGCAGCCAACGCTGGAGGAGTTCGTGCCCTGGCCCAAACACCGGGAAGAGGCCAACCGGATGCCCATCACCGCCGATCCTTACAGCCAGGAGGATGTGCTGGAGTATCTCGCCTTTTGCCGGAGCGAGGTGGACCGCTGCACCGCTGCGCTGGATTTGGAGGCGGCTTCGGGTTTTCACTGGCTGCCCTTTGGCAAACTGGAGTTGCAGTTCTACTCCCTGCGCCATCTGATGATGCACCTGGGCGAAGTGGCCGACCGCCTGGGCGCACAGGCCATTGAGGTGGAGTGGCGGGGGATGAAGCGGAATGCGTGAGATGGGAAACCATCAACAAAGTTTTTTGCATTATCGTAGGTACTGCTTGTAGCTGCACAAGAGACGAGTACCCCTCCGGCTGCCTGTGCGGTTCAAAACCGTACCTACAGAAATGCCAAATTGCTTCGTTTACAAAGCAACAAGTAAGTTCTGGTGCGTCGCACTGTCCAATAAATGGTTCTCAACCCCAGATATAGCCGGACAGTGCGACGCACCGAGTCTGACTGAAACGTGAAACGTGAGGTGTCGTCACCTACTCTCACGTTTCACGTCTTTACGTTTCACGTTTTCGTACGCATAGTGTGGCTTCGCCACCTTATGCCTTACGCCCAATCTGCGTCCCAATTTCTCAGGAGGAAGCAATGATTCGAATCGGTATTGTCGGCTGTGGCCGCATCCTCAACGCCCATCTGCACGGCTACCGCAAGCTGCGGGAGGCGGGCATCGACAACTTCCGCATCACCGCACTGGTGGCCCGCAACATCGACGACGCCCGGATGTTCCGCAAACGGGGCGAAGGACCGCCCCCCCGTCCGCCCGTCCTGCCCCCAGACTCCGGCGACCCTCTGGCCGCGCCCCACATCTGGCTGGACGATTTTCAGCCCGACACGGAGGTAGCCGTCTTCAGCGACTACAACGAAATGATCGCCTCCGGGCTGGTCGATGCGGTCAACGACTTCACAACACTCTCGATGCACCACCAGATCGGTGGGGCCAGCCTGGATGCGGGGCTGCATCTGCTCACCCAAAAGCCCCTGGCCGTCTCTGTCAAAGCGGCCCGGCTGCTGGTGGACAAAGCCGCGGCAAAGGGGCTGACCCTGGGCGTCTTTGAAAACGTGCGCCAGGGCGAGCGGGTGCGGGCCGCGGCCTGGGCTGTGGAGAGCGGGCAGATCGGCGATCTGCAAATGGCCCTGCTGGGCGGCATCGGCGGCTTCTGGTCGCCGGACGTGATTGTGGCCGAGACCCCCTGGCGGCATCGCAAAGTGCTGGGCGGCGGTGGCGGGGCCATCGACATCGGCGTGCATGTGATGCATATGTTGCGCCACGTCTGCGGCGAAGTCACCAGCGTCAGCGGCGCGGTGCGCACCTTCGAGCCGACCCGCCATCTTCACGGCGACCCGGCCAGCGGCGTCAGCGTAGAGGCAGATGTGGACGACACATATATGGCAACGGTCACGACAGCGAAGGGCGCGCTGGCCCAGATGCTCTGGTCCTGGGCGGGCCACGGCGAGGCCACCAGTTTCCCCGGCGGGCCGGTCTTCTATGGGAGCAAAGGCTGCATCAAAGGCGGCGAAATCATTCTGGACGACGGCAGCAGACGCAATCTGCTGGACGCCTACCGGGCCGAAGCCCCCGCGGACAAGCGGGAAATCCACTTCCCCCACGGCCTGAGCGATGCCTTCGCCATCTCCCAACTGGACTGGCTGGAGGCCATCGGGCGGGGCGAAGACCCGGAGACCAGCGGCGTGGAGGGTCTGCACGACCTGGCCGGGGCCTTCGCCATCATCGAATCCTCCCACCTGGGCCGCACAGTCACGCTGGACGAAGTGCTCTCCGGCGCGGTGGATGGCTATCAGCGGGAGATTGACGAATTTTATGGGATCGGGGAGTAGGGACTGGGGACTGGGACGCATCCTGCTCCCCACTCCCCGATCCCCAATCCCCAGTCCCCAAAGGAGAATCCTTCTATGAAACGAATCGGAATTGTCGGAGCGGGGGCCATCGCCCGCACCCACGCCGACCGCATCAAAAAAATGCCAGGGATTGAACTGGCCGGCTACTACGACATCTTCCCAGAGGCGGCGCAACGGGCTGTGGAACAGTACGGCGGCCAAGTCTACCCCTCTCTGGACGCGCTGCTGGGGGATGTGGACTACGTGGACATCTGCACCACAGCCAACGCGCACAGAGAGCCGGTGCTGGCAGCCCTGGAGGCGGGCGTGCCCGCCATTGTGGAAAAACCCCTGGCCCGCCATCTGTCCGACTGCTACGAAATTGTGGAGGCCCAGGCGCGGACAGGGACGCCCCTTTTTGTGGCCCAGGTGGTGCGCTATTTCCCCCAATTCGCCGCGGCCAAAGCAGCCCTGGATCGGGGCGACATCGGCGCGCCGGGGACAATCCGCACGGTGCGCGGCGGCAGCCCGCCCGGTGGCGGCGGCTGGGGCAGCGCAGGCAGTGCCCGCTCCTATTACAACGACTTCGACAAAAGCGGCGGGGTGATTCTGGATGTGAGCATCCACGACATCGACTACCAGCGCTGGTGCTTCGGCGAGGTGGAGCGGGTCTTTGCTCGCGGGTTGCGCTTTGCCGGCAAAAACCCGAAGGATCACGCGCTGATCAGCCTGCGCTTTGAAAACGGGGCCATCGGCCACATCGAAGGCAGTTGGGCCTACCCCGCCGGTCTCTGGCGCACCCGCATCGAAATCGCGGGCACAGCCGGTCTCATCGAATGGGATTCCCTGGACCAGCAGCCGGTGGAATGGCGCATCCAGCCCGACGCTGACAGCCAGCCCAGCAGCGGCGCGGCCTCGCCGTTGGCCGATGCGGACGACCCCTACTACCAGGAGATCGCCCACTTCATCGACGCGGTGGAGAACAACAAACCGATGGGCGTCACTGCCTACGACGGGCTGATGGCGGTCAAAATCAGCCTGGCCGCCATCGAGTCCCAGCGGCGGGGCGAGGCTGTGCGGATTGATGGGTTTGAGGAAGTGAATTGACTATCCGAAACGTGAAACGTGAAACGTGAGATCGGGTCGAGTGATCTCACGTTTCACGTTTCACGCCTCAGCGGGAGAATATCAATGAATAGGGACGTGAAACTCGGCTTCTTCTCCTTCGCCCATATGCACGCTGTGAGCTATGCGCGTTCTGCGCTGGCAATCCCCGGCGTGGAGATTATGGGCATCTACGACGACGACCCGGCCCGGGGCGAGGTGTGGGCCGAGAAGTTGCAGACCCGCTTCTTTGCCACGGCTGACGCGCTCCTGGCCGAAGGGCTGGATGGCGCGGTCATCTGCGCCGAGAATGTGAATCACCGCCCGCTGGTGGAAGCCTGCGCGGGGTGGGTGGGCGCGATTCTGTGCGAAAAGCCCATCGCGACGACGATTCCTGACGCGCAGGCAATGATTGACGTCTGCGAAAAGAGCGGCACGAAGCTGCAAATTGCCTTCCCCGTGCGCTATTCCCCGTCCATCCGCCACCTGAAAGCCCAACTGGACGCGGGCAGTCTGGGCGAAATCTACAGCGCCAAATGCACGAATCACGGCTCCATGCCCGGCGGCTGGTTCATCGACCAGCACCTGGCCGGCGGCGGCGCGGTTATCGACCACACCGTCCACGTCATCGACGTTCTGCGCTGGTTCTGGGGCGCGGAGGTGACGGAGGTCTACGCAGAGATCGGCGACAGTCTGCTCCACCGGGAGCTGGGCATCGACGACGCCGGGCTGCTCTCCTTTCAACTGAGCAATGGCATCTACGGCACACTGGACACCAGTTGGAGCCGTCCGCCCAGCTACATCACCTGGGGCGACGTAAAGATCGAGATTTTGGGGGAAAAGGGGCTGGTGCGGGTGGATGCCTTCAACCAGCACGTGGCGGTCTCCTCCAATGCCGCGGGCAAGACCCGCTGGGCAGGCTGGGGCAGCAACGCGGACGCGGGGCTGATGGCCGATTTCGTGGGGATGATCCGGGAAGGGCGGGAGCCGTCCATCACCGGCTACGACGGACTGAAAGCCCTGGAAGTGGCCCTGGCCGCCTACGAGTCGGCGCGCACAGGACAGCCGGTGGCTATCGGTTAGGGGTTCCGTGTATTCTGTCTTTTCGTAACTACTTAAGGTGCGACGCACTCGCCAGGAGTAGATTCCCACTGCAAAACGGGTGTGGCGAGTGCGTCGCACCCTGAGCCTGAGTAGTTACATCTTTTCTGTGGTCAGAAAACACAGCCTGCCTATTTGTACCTGTTGAGTCACCCCACCCTACCCCTCCCCATTCCAGGGAGGGAAGTGGATCGACTCCTCCCCCACTGTGGGGGCGGTTGGGTGGGGGTGAGCAGTTACGCCTATTTTCACTTGCAAAAAGTCCCCGGCACTTCTCCTACAGTGCCGGGGACTTTGCTGTTTGCCCGCTTGTCCAGGCTCTATCGCCCAGGAAAGACCAACACCCGGTTGTTGTCGGCGTCCGCCACCAACAGAGAATTGTCGCTCGGATCGATAGCCAGACCGTTGGGTTTGGCAAAACGGTTAAGCTCAGTGCCATATTTGCCAAAGGCTGACTGAAGCTCACCTTCGGGGGAATAGATATAAATCTGGGCGAATTGTGGGTCCGAGGCATAGACAACCCCATTGCCATCCACAGCCAGATAGGCTTTGTCCCAAATATCTTTGCTCTCCCAACTGGGCACGGGCCATTCCTCCAGGGGTTCCAGCGTCGGGGTGAGCAACTGAATCCGCCGGTTCCAGATGTCGGCCACATAGACCGCACCCGTGCGGGGATCGACGGCCACATCCACAGGCTCCTCAAAGCGGCCCAATACCACACCACCACCGCCCACCTGATTGACATACTCGCCCATCGGCGTATATTCGATGATGCGCTTGTTACCCGTGTCCGCCACCAGCAGATTGCCGTTCAGCCCCATGGCAATACCCCGGGGGCCAAAGAGGGCAAAGGGGTCCCGGTTCTCCCCGTCGATGATATTGAAGACCCCCCACTTGCGCAGGAAATTGCCCTGGCTGTCAAAGACCTGAATCCGCCCGTTCCAGGTGTCGGAGACGAAAATTGTGCCGTCCGCGGCCACAGCCACACCCCACGGCTCCCGAAACTGGCCGTCTCCCAGGGCCAGGGGGCCAGCCCCGTCCGGGTCTACACATTTGCCGGCCTCGCCCTCGGAGAGCAGACAGGTGCTGCCAAAAGCCTGTACAAAATTGCCTGCTCCGTCCAACACCAGCACCCGATTGTTGCCCGTGTCCACAATATAACGATTGCCGCCAGACCCCACGGCTACATCCCGGGGCTGAAGCAGGGGCAAATCTTCCCAGACGCCCCCATAGGCCGCCTGGGCGGAGAGGTCGATTTCCGTATAGTTAAAGGCTGGGCCAGTCGTCGAGGTGGTGGCGTCGGTGGGTGTCACATTCAAATCCCAGACAATATCGGCGATGTCCCGGCGCACGTACATACGAAACTCGTGGCGGTGGGACCAGGCCGTGACCGTTTCGCCGGGGTGGTTGCGATAGAACCAGATTTGCCAGAGCCGGGAGCGGCGGGTCGGGTCCGTCAGCGCTCCCCAGATTTGAGAGAGAGTCAGTCCTTTGGATCGGCCCGCCTCCGCGTCCCATTCGCCTTTGTAGCTCTCTTCCGGCCACCAGACCAGACGATAATTACGGCTCACATAATCCCGCTGCACGTAGGGTTCCACTTTGCTGTAGTTGGCGCTGCCCACCAGAATAATCGGCGCGCTCATCGAATCCGCGGATGGATTCTTGCCATAGAAGACATTGTTGGGATAAAAACGCATATACCAGCTCATCGGCCAGGCCACGTCGTCGTCGTAGGCAATGCGAATATCCCGCTCCCCGCTCGTGCGCAGACTGATGGCGTCGATCTCGGCCAGCGCCCGTTTCACATCCGGCCCCGCGTGGGCATAGACCAGATATTCGGTCGCCATATCGTAATTCACATAAGTCAGCATATAGCTGAAACGGACGGTGAGCAGGGCCAGGATAGCCGCGATGCCTATGGCCGAAAGGCGCAGGGCCAATGAAATGCCCCCCTGCTGAACCCAGCGCCAGCCCGCATAGAGCAGCCCACCCGTGGCGGCCAGGGCCAGGAAGAAGCGCACTGTATTGCCGAGATTCTCTACCTCGCGCCCGGCAAAGGGCAGCCCCGCCTTGCCCAGAGAGAGCAGGGCGAAAGCCAGCGCGGGCAAGAGCAAGAGCATCCAGAAGCCCTGCCGGGCGCGCACGGCCTGCCAGTCGGTGCGGCTGAAGAGTCTGCCCGCCCACCAGCCGCCAAAGAGCGCCATAGGCTGGGCCATATGGGTCAACAGCCAGGGCATCTTCTCCCCGGCGTAGGAGTAGGCCACCCACGCGCCCACCACCCAATAGCCCAGAAAGAGCACAAAGTAGAGGCGCACGTCGCCAGGCGACAGGGAGATTGACGACGAGGCCGGGCTGCCTTTGGCTTTGGGAGACGCCGCCGCGCTTTCAGCGCCGCCCCGTTGTTCTGTCGGCAAATCCCCGACCGGTGTGACACTCCAGCGACCGCCAAGCAATCCCCGCCCCACGGCCACTGCGCCGCCAACCGTCAGCAGCGCGGGCAGAAATTCGTAAAGCAAGGTGAGCAGGCCGTAATAGTACCAGGGCTGGCTGCCCCGCTGCACGGCTTGCTGGGCAATCCAGTAGCCCAGACTGCCCACAATCCCCGTAGCCATCCCCCGCAACGGATTGGTGAAAAAGGTGGTGAAGAAGACAATCGCAATCGCCCAAAAGAAGAGCATCAGTCCGGCCCAGGTCATCAGCGAAGGCCGCTTGGCGTCCTCCTCGTCCCGCCGCGCGGCGGAGAACCAATACCAGGCCAGCCCGATTGCCAAGAGAAGGGTAATCCCAATCAGCAGCCCCCAGCGGGCCACCGTCTGGTTGTTGATCGCCGGCGACTGCCAATCCACCTTCTCCCAGGGCAGGACGAGATAGCCCAACGGCGCGGTAAAGGGCAGAATCAGCGTCAACATCAGCACGGCCAGGTCCATTTCGGGCAGCTTTAGAAAACGCTGCCAGCCCTCCTGACGCAGGAAGACGACCAGCAGCCCCGCCGCGGCCAGCAGGGCAAGCCCAACAACCCCCAGCGCGAGGGTATGGCCTGTCCCTGCCTCCGGACGAAAGAGAAAGGCCAATACACCGACAGCCGCCAGCCCGCCGATGACAAAGGACCGGGAACCCAGGGAGCGCCAAAGCGCCAACAGAGCGATAAATGCGCCAAAGAGCGCACCGGTCATAAAGGCTGTCTCTTTGGCAATAAACGAAAAGGCCATCCCACCCGCCATCAGATAGAGCCAGCGGGTCTCCCGGCTCTCCAGATAGCGGAACATCCCATAGACCCACAACATCGCAAAAAAGACCATAAAAATATCGTTGCGGATGTAGCGGCTGTGGAAGAGCAGGCTGGGGCTGATCACCAGCAGCAGCCCGGCCAGCAGCGCGCCTGTGCGCCCGATCCAGCGGCGGAAGAACCAGGCCATCACCACCGCGCCGATACCCGACAGCGCGGGGAAGAGGCGGGTGGTGGCGTCGGTGACCCCAAAGATGGCATAGAAAAAGGCGTTGGCATGAAAGAGCAACGGCCCGTGCATCATCGGGTTGTGCTGGTAGCTGCCCTGGCGGTAGAGGTCCAGAGAATAGACCGCGTGCAGACTTTCGTCGTGGCTCATCGCCCGCGCGCCGATGTCATAGAAGCGGCTGACCACCGCCAGCACGAGCAGCAGAATCCAGGCGGCTGTCTCCCAATTGATCCGCAGCAGTGCGGACAAAGGGCGATCCAGCAGGGAGGGTGGGTTTGTGACTTCCTCGGAGAGCATAGCTATTCCTCTCTGGCCCACAGCACAACGCTTGTGGTGGGTGGGGTGGATTTCAGTTCACGCAACACAATCCAGCGGGCTGTCTGCTCTGATCCGTGCAGCGCGCTGGGAAGCCAATGCTGGAGCGCTGGATAGTGGCTGCCCCGATAGCCGCCGGGCAGGGAGAGCGCTGCGGCCTCATCCGCAACCACCAGCGCGGCCCGGTCTGTCAAATAGACCGGATCGATGCCGTCCACAAAACGCAGCCCCCGCATCCGGCGCAGAGTCCACCCCAGCAGGGGGCGCAGCTCCCTCTCCACATCCACCAGCACAGGCGCTTCGTAGGGGTCCAGCGCCCGCAGGGAACTGAGACGGTAGATGTCTCCGGCCAGGGCAGCCAATCCGGGTCGGGCTGTCTGGGCAAAGAGCGCACTGCTGGCGGTGGTGTCGCCGGGCAGATTAATCGACCAGCCAGCGCTGAGACTGCTCTGAAACAGGAGTGCCAGCCCCAGCAAGGCAAAAATCTGGCTGCTGGTACGCCAGCCGGCCCACCAGACAAAAAAGATAGCGAGCAGGGGCACAATCCCGTAAAAGAGCAGTGTCAGCCGGTCAAAATCCGGCTGCCCCCATTTGCTGCTGTAGTGGCTTGTCCAAAAGAACGTCGTCACCAGAATAACGAGCAAAACCGCCCCGATCAGTGAGCCATCTTGCCAATTGGGGCGATCCGTGGCGTAGGCCAACAGCCGGGCCCCGGTCTGGGCCGCGCTGATGAGCAGGGGCAGGCCGATGACCAGCAGAGTTGTCGGGTTGCGCCCCGGCAAGAGAAGCAGAAACAGCCCCCAGAACACCCAGCCGGTCAGAAAGAGCCGCCACCGGGCCGAGGAAAGATAGAACGCGGATGGCACGGATTGGGCGGATTTTGGCGGTTGATTCCCCGACAATGCCCCATCTGCAACGCCATCCCCCCCGCCCGTCGAAGACCGGCGGGGGGCAAGCCAGGCAACAGCCAGCCCTGTCCCGCCCACCAGCAGAGCCAGAGGCTGATCCACAGCCAGCCGCAGAAAGGCCCAGCCCAGGGGATACCCGTTATCGCCGGTCAGGGCAGAGAGGGCAGCGCTCAGACTGGCGCTCACATGGCCCATCCCCTCCCAATAGGCAAGAAAGCCCGTGGCCCCGGCCAGAATCGTCACCCCGCAAAGAGTCAGAAATCTGGCTCTTTCGCGCTGCTCCTGGGGCCAGAGTCCCCCAATGCCAAAGAGCAGGAGCGCCCAGAGCAGCACAGGCAGCAACAGCCAGGCCAGGGGTCCGCTGAGCAGAAAGAGAGCCGTACCCACGGCCAGCCAGCTTTTGGCCTGGGGTGCAAGAGAGTCGCTGCCTGTCATCCCGGCCAGCAGAAGCAACGCCAGGCCCGCCGAGAGGATCGCGCCATCACCCGTGCGGCTAAAGGTGAGAAGCCAGGGGTCCGTGGCAAAGAGCAGGGCCAGTAAGAGCGCGGCGGGCTTGCCCAGCCGTTCCCGCAGCAGCCAGGGGAGCAGCACCAGCAGGCTGCCGGTCAAGGCGGGCCAGGCCCTGGCCCAGCCCTCGCCCCCCCCACTTGTCAGCCAGAAGAGCAGCCGCTGGCCGGTGTAGAGCAGGGGGGAGGTGGCGGTGGCGGCCAGCATCCCCTCCTGGCCGAACGCGCCGGCCCAGGCCGCCCAGGCTTGCCCGGCTTCCCAGGGGTTGAGCAAAGAGGCCGTGCCCAGACGGAAAAAACGCAAAAAGAGCGCGGCCAACAGGAGCAGGCCATACAGCGCCTGTTCGAAGGTTGGGCCATTCAGTGTGATCGATTTAGACGGCTCTATAGCCGCGGGCGGTTTGCTCACGGAAGGTCCTTCTACGAGGATGCAGAGATAGAGAGTTCGATTAGTGCCTGGGTATCGTCAATCACTTTCTCGCCAGCGCGCATTGCTTCTTTACGCATGGCCAATATGGCGGCAACCTCATCGGCGATCTGTTTTTGTATGGGGAACGGCGGAATCGGAATCAGCAATTTCCCCATATCGTCTGTAGAGATAGCTGGAATGGCATGGCCCGTAGTCAGGCGACCCACCTGGCGCAAAAAGTATTCCGTGCGCATATAAGCCAGCAGAAAAAGCGGCTCTATACCCCGAATGTTGCGGATCACCGCGAAACCGTTGGAACAGATAGCCCCTTCTTCGTCCTCTGTGATAAGCGCCGTGGCCTGTCGGGAGGTGCCCGTGCTGGCCCCGGCGGTTGCGGTGATAATATCACCGGCGCGCACCCGATAGGTAGCCCGCGAGGGTGCCTCGTGGGCTTTTAGAGACTGTTGGGAGACCACCTGCATTGTGCGCGCATCCACATCCGAGATAGCGATGTAGCGTATTGTATCGTCAGACGTATTGCGAAAATCATCAGATTTGGTGAGAATGTCAACGATCTCGCGCAGGGGTTTTGCGCCGTTACCACGCAACTGCTTCAGCAATCTCAGATCCTCGGGATGATAATGCTCCACGTCAAGACGATTGTTGAGCAGGGATTCCGGCACGGGAAAGAGTGTATCCCCGTCGGATACAGAGATGCCCTGACGAAATCGTTGGTAAGCCGCGGCGAGTTCGTGGATGTCATCATCGACGATATAGCCACCCTCTTTTGAGCGCAGCGGTTTGCCTCTATCGTCCTTCTTATAGATCGGCTGTCCTTTTACGTCATAGCCAATCTTCTGTATACGCGCCATAAAGACATCGCGAGCTTCTGCTGGCTGTTTCTGAAGTAAAAGCAGCGAGGTTTTGATGCCTGTGCCGTAAGGAATAAATGCCTCTTGTGGAATGGAGACAACGGCCAACACCACAGCCTGGGAACGCATCCAGAAACGGATGTGACTATTGGAGATATTTTGCAGCAGGCCGTCTGGCAAGACGATTGCCAGCCGTCCACCTGGCCGTAACAGATTCAGGCACTTCTCTATGAAGAGAACTTCGGGCGATTGTCCAGTCAATACAGTGCGGGTTGCTTCCCATTCGTCGCTCCCACTCTGGCTCCAGCGGCGAGCCAGAGCGTACGGGGCCAGCATTCGCTGATCCTCCACCTTGCCTTTGCTGCCAAAAGGTGGGTTGCTAAGCACGACATCGAAGCTGCCATCCAATTGTCCGTGGGGCAGAAGGGCATTGGTACAGGTAATCTCCTCACCGCTTCCTCCCTCAAAGGCCAGGCGAATCATCGCCGAAAGCGCCACATCCGGATTGAACTCAATGCCGCGTAGATTCTGCTGGACATAGGCAGCGCTGTCAAAATCCGGGTTCTGCTCTGATTGATAGGCGAGAGCCTGAATGAGAAATCCACCGCTGCCGCAGGTGGGATCAATCACCCTTTCATCCACCCGAGGCGCAATCATTGCAACCGCCAACCGGACAACCGGGTGTGGGGTGAAGAACTCCCCCCGGTCGCCCCGCTGGTTCCGATAGACAAAGGACTGAAAGGCTTCGCCCTTTACATCGCCCGGTGTGTCCGCCAGGCTCACGAATTGAAGACGCCCGACGACAAAAGCCAATGTGGCCGGCTTCAGACGCAACCCTTCATCGGCAAAGAGGGAGGGATAATCGTTGCGCACCTTCGTATAAAGCTCATTCATTCGCTTTTCAAAAGGGCCGGATTGTCCGCTCTGAAGCTGACGATACTCGACCGATGTAACGCCAAAGCATAGCTCATCTGTGCGCCGCTCATCAAACAGCTTCATTGCCAACAATTTCACAATCTCGTGAAAAATTTTGTCCTTCAGCAGCCCCTCGTTTGCGTAGATATAATTGTGACACTCGTCAAAAATGGCGGATAGATTCGATGCCGGGCGCAATTCCTGGCGACGCGGCAACAGGCCGGGGAACAGACTCTCCTCGGTCAACAAAGGCTGCTGTTGGTCGTTAGTACGTGCTGCCACTTTACTCATTCTTGCCATTTCTCTCAGAGAGTCGAACGTCCACCTGCATATCCGCCTCCATCACAGCATCTGCTGGCTTCAGCAGACGATAAAGCGGGTCGATCTCGTCGCTCCATTCATCCGTTATAGTCACTTGACTGTGACCAGATTGGTCGGTCCATAGAAACCCCATCACATAATTCTGCTGCAAATGATCCGCATCGCCACCCGATCGCTCCAGGTTCTGGGGATTGGCAAACAGAAAACGGTGCTCTGGATAACGCAGGGCAATGTCAATGGCAATCAGATTGAATTCATCGGCGCGAGGGGTCGCTTGGGTCCGCTCATTCGATCCGGAGGTGCCAGATACGAAGTGAGTCTCCAACACCGCGACTTTGGATAACACGTAAGCCAGTCGTTCATCTATCATCGCGTTGATTTCGTCACGGGTAAACCCACGCAGGGCGGCGATTGCCGCGGCCTTCTCTGTCTGGCGTGTGGCCGAATAGGCCTGTACCTCCTGATATTCGTAGAGGTTGGCGGCATACTCATTTTGAAACCGGGGCAGATTTTCCGAAACCCAGGCAACCACCTGTTCTTCGCCGGTGCGACCCGGTTCCATCCAGGGCAATTTGTCCGCGTGCTGTATCAGAAAACGCCGGAGATTGTCGTAGTTATACAGTTTGTGCCATTTCTCCGAGTTCGACTTCACACCCTTCGATTCCAGCACATACCAGGGATCACTACCGCGCTTGCGAAAGTAAAAATCGCCGTGATGACGAGAGTGTTTGCGTCCTTCCCACTTCTCACGAATTCGCAGAACCTCATACCCCTCTGACTCCAATTTCTCCTTCAGCAACAGCTCAGAGATCGATCCGGACATATAGCCCTGAGCGTTAGGACTCATCTTCAGCGCACTGAGAAATACCTCCAGATTGGTTTTGAAAACTTGCTGGACAAATTCCGTGATACGCTCAAAGATCGTCATATCCATCACCTGCGCTGCCGATAGACCAGAAACTCACCCGACTGAAAGACCAGTTCCATCACCCGTCCCAGCCGATCTTCCACCCCTGGCGGAATGCCGTACTGTGCCCGCTCTGCCGGGCCGACAAGCACATAGGCAATCTGCCATTGCTCCAGCACCCCGCGCAGTTGCTCCGCCGACGAGTTGCGATAGACCCCTTCCAGGGCTTCGGGTCGGCCCTGGGCCATTTCGCCGTAGGCATCCCCCCGCCACTGGGACTCGTGGCCGTCCCAACCCAGCAGCGTGGCCCGACCTGTGGCCGCGCTGAGCCGGGCGGTGTCGGCCCGGTAGCTGCCCCCTTTGCCCTCCAGCACCAGCGCATCCGGTGGCGTATTGGCCCGCAACCAGTCGATGACGGCCAGCTCATCCGGCCCCACATAGGCCAGCCCGTTAAGAGTCGGCTCCCCCCGGAAAAAGTTGGCCTTTGTGTAGACACCGGCCACAGGATAGACCAGCCCGGCCAGAATCAGCAAGAGTGACAACCCGCCGAGCAGAGGCACTACGGGCCACCGGGTGGACCAGCCCATCCGCACAGAGCGCACAGCCCCATAGACAGCGGCCAGCCCCAGCAGCAGCCAGCCCTGATAATAGAACTTAAAAACCGTATTCATCCGGGAGCCGAAATTGTCGCGCAGATAGACAAACTCGGGCGCAAAGAGCAGCAGCAGCCCGATCCCGGCCAGAAGCAGAGCAAAAGTCGTGGCGGAGGCCCCACGCCGGTCTTCCCCCGTAGCGGGAGAGGGGGAGCTTTTTTCGTCCGTAAAACGCTGCCAAAGCAGGGCAAGCGCAAGCGCGGCCAGCCCACCCACCAGCAGAAATGTCCAGGGGCGGGCCAGCCAGCGCTCTGCAATGGCCGCCGGATAGCTGGTCATCTCCGGGGCCAGGGGCATCCGTTGCAGCAGCGTGCGCCCGGCTTCGCTGTTGGATGCAATAAGCAGCATCCCCACCAAAAAGAGCAGAGGCAGACCCCAGACGATCCCCGCGCTGGCCGCCAGAATGCGCAGGGATGGGGGATTCTCCCGCCAGGCCAGCAGGAGCAGGCTGCCCGCTCCCAGCAAGAAATGGCCGAACATCAGCAGGAACTGGGGCAGGTGGGTGGGATTGAAAAAGTTGGGCAAGACCCCGCCTGCCTGACTTTGCGCGCTGAGAAAGTAGGGAAAGTAGACAACCAGCGCGCCCGCCAGCAGTATGCCGGCCAGCCCAGCCGCCAACCAGAAGGCCCGCCCCACGCCGTAGGAAGCCTTCCCCACCCACCACAAAGAGAGAGTCAGCAGCAGCCAATAGGGTGGGAAATCCCAGGTATTGAAGAAGATCAGCCCGCCCGCCGCGCCAACCAGCAACAGAAGACCCGCGGATTGGAGGGGGATGAGCGCGAGGAGGTCGCGTATGGCGTATGGCGTATTGCGTAGCCTCTCCCCTACTTTCCCAGTCCCCCTGTCCCCTGTCCCCACTCCCCGATCCCCAATCCCCAAAAAGAGATTCAGGGCCAGGGCTACCACCAGCAGCACAAAGGGCATAGCCAGCACGTGGGGGTGATTGTCCCCCAGAATGTAGCTGAAGATGGGGAATTCGTCGATAACTTCGATGTGATCGCCCAGAAGGGTGCGGTCGGCCAGAACCCGGCTGCTGCGCCACCACCACCAGCCGCTGTCGATATGCCAAAGATTTGTCACCCGGGCCTCGGCGGGGAAGTTGCGCACGGCAAAGAAACGGGCCAGACCGTCAATGTTTACGCCCTGGGCATAGAGCCATTCCAGAACGCCCTGCAAGTTACCCGTGACACCCACCGCCACGGCGGAGAGCAGACCGGCCAGTACGGAATAGGAAATACGCAATCCATTCAGCCGCCCAGGGTATTGGGGATTGGGGATTGGGGATTCGCTTGTCGCCAGCAGGTTGTAGCCCACACCAAAGCTGCCCAGCAGCAGCAGCCCAAACCAGCAGGCCTGGCCCAGATTATAGGCCACCTCCGGTGTCTGACCGGTCAGATGAATGAGGGTTGTCAGCAGCCAGTAGCCAAAATAGTAATAGCTGATGGCATAGCCAGCCAGCCAGGGGTCCCGGGGCGGGAAGGTGGGGCTGGTCCAGATGCCGTTGATAAACATCAGGTCCATTGGCTGTTCGGTGTGGTTGATGGCCGGATCGTAGGCCCGCACGAATGTCCACAGGAGAAAGGCGGCAAAGAAGAGCGCCTCCACCCCCAGCAGATAGCGCCAGCCCCCGGCAAAGGGCAGACGGCGCTCTTGCCAAATCCGGGCCACTTCCCGCCCGCCCGCGGCCAGGCTCAGCCCGGCCATCAGCCCAAAGGCCAGCCAGGCACCCCCCGCTTCGTTGCGCAGCAGGCCATAGCTGTTGCCCAGCCAGAGCAGCCCCCCCACCAGCAGAATGCCCAGACTCTTGGCAAAGGCATAGCCCCGATCCGGCAGGTTGACAAAGAGACGCAGGCAGAGAGGGAGCGCGGCCAGAGCGATCAGTTGAACGACCAGATACCAGACGAAAAAGTCGACAAAGAGTGCGCGCATACAGAGCTTCCAGTAGAGCGGAATACCATTCCTGTTCTGAAAATAGAACACGGATGGAGACGGAAAGAACGGATTCACACGGCGCTGTCCTGAGCCTGTCGAAGGGATAAAATCTGCGAAATCTGCGTCCTCGGCGTAATCTGCGT
>JAANMX010002328.1_pt1 | contig 19241 bp, 18 predicted proteins | sample 7279681 | NCBI WGS metagenome assembly JAANMX01 (sample SAMN14094542, study PRJNA606508) | bioreactor metagenome | isolation source: A lab-scale SPAN reactor treating ammonium-rich wastewater day 351 | place: Ireland: Galway | collected 2018-01-01
GAAAGAGCATTTGGGATTGCCCAACAAAAAAGACGTTAAGGATGGAGTGATTGCCTACAAAATCGCGGCTCACGCGGCGGACCTGGCAAAAGGACATCCAGGTGCTCAATACCGCGACAACGCGCTCTCGAAAGCCAGATTCGAGTTCAGATGGGAAGACCAGTTTAACCTGTCACTTGACCCGGTGACGGCCAGGGAGTTTCACGATGAAACGTTGCCGCAAGAAGGAGCGAAGACCGCTCATTTCTGTACCATGTGCGGCCCGCACTTCTGCAGCATGAAGATCACGGAAGACGTGCGGAAATATGCAGCGGAGCAAGGCATCGCCGAAGAAGAGGCGTTGAAGAAAGGCATGGAAGAAAAATCCCGCGAGTTCACCGAAAAAGGCAGCGAGCTTTACGCGAAAGCGTGAATTCTATATCAATGTGCCATGCCTGTGAGGAACAAGAGCGCTCAACCCGATAGCGAACCGCCGCCTGAGTTTGCCAGTCTGTTCCTTGCGGAGGACGAGAAGAACTTTGTAGGCATGGTAAGTGGATACCTAACAAAGAACGGCCACGGCCTGCGCCAAATGCGGCCAGAGCCGTATGTGCGACGCTGTCGAGAACTCTGGCAAGAATGCGAACTGGATGAAGTTTTCAACTTCAAGATTCTTCTGGACACGTTGGTGCAGGCCGACGATCCCCAAAGAACATTCCCTTGGAGCGGCATGGAGCGTGTCAAAGACGAACCCGTCTGTAGCGAGGATTTGTATTGTGTGGCGATTGGGATGGTTGATGAAAAGGGCAATTATTTCGACGCTCCGCAAGGTTACGACCCATCACCAAAAAACCCTCAATCCAAACGGGCGGTTGTGGTCGGGCGACGGAGTGCTGTTTCGGCGGAGGAATCAGACGAAGGTCATCCAGACCATTACCTCGTCGCCATGCTGGATGTGCTCGGCTTTGAGCGCAAACTCAAGGACATTGGTCTTGATGCGATGCAGCAGCTCTATGGCAAACTCATCACTGTCGCGGTTACGCCTCATTTGGCAGACAATCTTTGGACGCCGACACTCGCCAGCCGTGGTGAGAATCTCTATTCACCGGGTCTGTTCTGGCTTCCCGTTCGCTACGCTTACTTTAGCGACACTCTGTTGTTTTGGGTGGTGGATCGTCCCGATTTTGTCGCTCCGTTCCTGGAGCGCTGCTGCGGAGTTTTCTGTGAAGCTCTGCGGCTAGGGATACCCCTTCGGGGTTCAGTCGTAACGGGACGGTGTGTTCTCCACAAAAAATCCAACACATATTTGGGTGACGCCTTGGTGGAAGCAGCGCGACTGGAAAAGGCACAAGAGTGGAGTGGGGTAACACTCGGCGCGTCTGCAAGAACGATTCAGTTCCCATTTCTCATGTCCCAAGAGCCCACCGTTATTCTCGGAGAGCCGCCATTGAAAGAGCCGCCCTCAATCGAACCTGAGAAGTATACGAAGCTCATTTCCGGATTGGTTTTGGATTGGCCACGCTATTGGCGCACAACGTATGGCGATACACCACGTCGGAGATTGGAAGAACTCAGAACTGTTGAATTGCAGAAATACGACAATGCCATCCGCTTCGTTGAGTTTTCCGCACAAAACGCCAACTGGTTTGACGATCCAAGTCCCAATCCACCTGCGTTTGAAGGTTGTATGAAGCCGAAATCTTGAGATAAAAAAACATGCCGACCAGCCATCCATGCCTTGAAGTTTTTGCTTACTGCGCCGAAGCGATTCGCAAGAACAAGTTAATCAGCCGCGAAAGTCGGCAGGACAAGGAATTCCATTTCCAAAATTGGTTCAAGGCGCGGCTCGGTGAAACAAAGTTGAATTTTGAGCTTGGTGGTCGGAACACCTATCCCGATTTTCGGCTGGTCGCCTCGACTGACGGCTTTGAAGTGAAAGGGCTGGCTTACCCCGGACGCGAAGCCAATTACGACTGCAACAGCCAAGTTCCGTCGGGCAGCCACAACGGACGCGCCATCTTCTACATATTCGGTCGTTATCCAGCCGAGTCGGACGGCGATTCGTATCCGGTGCTCGACCTCGTGGTTTGCCACGGCGACTTCCTCAATGCCGACCACGACTACATTCACAAAAACAAAAGCGTGAAAGGCTTTGGCAGTTACGGCGACATCATGATTCGTGACCGTAAGATGTATGTCGCTCCCACGCCGTTTGGTCTGACAACCGGCACGGCGCACAATCAAACGCTGATTCTTCCCGCCGACTTTCGAGTGGACTCCCGTTTCCGCCCGGTCGGGAAGCTTGTGCGCCGGGAAGCGCAAAAGCTGATTGTCGGATACACATTCGACTTGCGGACGAACACATTGAAGCCCGAGTCGGTGGACAATCCGGCGGCGGGCACGGAGCACAACTTCGTTGCGTATCGTCTCAAGGGTTCGGCGACTGACGCAGTGGCAATGCGTCCGCCGCGTGAGGTTATCGCGGAAGTCGCGGAAGCAGCGGAGGAAGATGAATAATCGGCTTCAGTCCAACGGCCATTCGCACGAACGTCGGCTCATCGAATCGGACGCGTTTCCCTTTGAGTTCATCTCGCAACTCGCAGAGATGGAGAGTTGGCGCAAGGAAATCCATCGGCCCATTTACCACATCCACAAATGGTGGGCAAAGCGTCTGGGTTCTGTCTTCCGAGGCATCTTGCTTGGTTCGGCGCTGCCGGACTCCGAAAATCTTGTCGAAGCGTTCTACCGGCAGCATGACTTTGCTGGCTTGACGGTTTTCGATCCGTTCATGGGTAGCGGGACGACAATTGGCGAGGCGCACAAGCTCGGCTTCACCGCGTTGGGGCGCGACATCAATCCTGTTGCGTGCGAATCCGTCCGTGTGTCGCTTGGCCCACTTGATCGCGATGCGTTGATGAAAGCCTTCGGCCAGCTTTCGGCCGGTGTTGGCGAGCGGATTCGAGCGCTTTACCAGACTGCCGATGCCGAAGGACACGTTTGCGACGCGCTTTATTATTTTTGGGTCAAGGTGCTTTCCTGTCCTGCTTGCTCTGAGAGCGTGGATTTGTTTCCGACCTACATCTTCGTTCGTAACGCCTATCCCGACCGCAAGCCAGAAGTCCGCGTTGTCTGCCCGCAATGTGCCGGAATTTTCGCCGCAGATGTCAACGACGAGAAGAGCCGTTGTCCTCATTGCCAGCACGATTTTGATTTGCACTCCGGGCCGGCAAGCGGCGCGGCGGCGACCTGCCAAAAGTGCCGCCACGTCTTTCCCATCGCGAAAACCGCCAAAGCGAGTGGTCATCCGCCGGCGCATCGGATGTTCGCCAAGCTCATCCTCAACAGTTCGGGCGAAAAGCTTTACCTGCCCACCACTCGTAAAGATGAACTGGCCTACCAGCGATGTTCGGAGGAGTTGCGTAGGAGTACGCTCCCGCTGCCGACGTTGGAACTAAAGGACGGCTACAATACGCGCCAAGTGCTTAACTATGCCTATCGCTCCTGGCGTGAATTCTTCAACGACCGTCAGTTGCTCGCGCTCGGTTGGCTGCACGCCGCCATCCTCGAACTGCCCGACGACGACGCGCGAGCCGCCTTGCGAACCGTTTTCTCTGGTGTTCTGGAGTTCAACAACATGTTCGCTTCCTACAAAGGCGAGGGCACGGGGGCAATCCGGCACATGTTCGCACACCACATCCTGAAACCTGAACGAGTCCCGATTGAAGGCAACGTTTGGGGCACGTCGAAAAGCTCAGGCTCGTTTTCCACTCTTTTCATGTCACGGCTGGTGCGCGCCATTGAATATCATGCTGCCCCATTCGAGTTGGAGATTGAGCGAACGAATGGCAGCAGCAACGGCAAGCGTGTATTCGGTGCGAGCGTGCCGTTCACCGGGCGCGTCGAAACGAAGTGGCCTCCATCGTCAAAGACAACTCCTCGTGCCATTCATCTTTCCTGCGGCAGTTCGTCGTCAACCGGTTTGGCTGACGCCAGCGTGGACTTGGTTGTTACCGACCCGCCGTTCTTCGACAACGTGCATTACTCGGAACTGGCCGACTTCTTCTTTGCCTGGCAGCAACTCAGTCCGTCACCATTTGTCGGCAAACGAAGCACGACCCGTCACGTTGAGGAGGTGCAAGACACCAGTGCCGAACAGTTCGCAGCGAAGCTGCGTGCTGTCTTTGCTGAATCTTGCCGCGTGCTGAGGGAGGGCGGTTTGCTCGTCTTCACTTACCACCATTCTCGGATGGATGGATGGACATCATTGGCTGACGCCGTAGTCGGCGCTGGCTTCTCCCTTGTGAACTGCCATCCCGTGAAGTCCGAGATGTCCGTTGCCGCGCCTAAGTCGCAAGCCAAAGAGCCAATCCAACTCGACGTTGTTTTGGTCTGCCGGAAGCAAACTGCCGACATGCGAAAAAGGTCTGACACCAAGACTGCATTTCAACGGGCAGTCGAGCACGCGACGTCGAAGGCGAGCCGATTGAAGGAATGCGGCCTTGCGCTTTCAGTCAATGACCGGCGTGTTATTCTCATCAGCCAATTTTTTGTCGAGACCTGTGCCGGTCGGTCTGCTGAACAGTTGTCCGATGCGTTGTCGAGCAATTTGACGGATTTGGATTTAGCTGCGATGCGATTGCTCGAATCGCAAGCAACCCAACCAGCAAATCAGGTTAAGCGAGACGAGAAGCAACTTGCTTTGCTCGACAAGAAAAGAACCAAACGGCCTTCCAAGGATGTGAAGGTGATTGCGACGCCCGTAAGTTACAGGCGAACTCAACGGCGGCTTCACCCAAAGGCGGCTTTGTGAATTGCAGCGTTCAGAGCATTGGAAGATTTGACCGAGTTCACCGAGAATTTCTACGCGAGTTGAATTTGAAAAGTTTTGCCCAAGTTGCCGCCAGTTGCCCACGCTTGCGGCGGAGCTTGCGGAAAATCCGTGTCCATCGGTGTTCATCCGTGGTTGAAATCCTTTGCGCCTCCGCGTCTTTGCGTTGAAAGCAATCCGCGTTCATCAGCATTGATAGCGCCCATGACGTTGCTATCATCGTGGCAGAGCTTGTGACAACCGCCGCCATCCATCCGAACGTCATTGCCGGTGAAACGCCCACGCTTTCGCCATTTGCTCCGGCCTCGCCGTTCGACTTGGACAAGCAGCACGAGTTGGGGCAGTTCCTGACGCCCAATCCGGTCGCGGAGTTCATGGCGTCGCTGTTCGAGATTCCCCGGAGCGAAGTGCATTTGCTCGACGCCGGGGCTGGCGCGGATAGTTCACGCCGGAGTTCGTTGCTTGTGTGGCCGCAGCCGGTGAGTTAATTTCAGGCCATGAGCACGATTTCAGTCAGTGACCTGAAGAAGAAGCCCGCGAAGCAATGGCTCAAGTCGGCGGGCAAGGATGACTTGGTGTTCACGTCCAAGGGCCAGCCGGTGGCCGTGCTTATGCGCATCGCTTCGGCCTCCGTGGAATCCACCCGCGCGCTCTTGCGCAGTGTGCGCGCGTTGCAGGCGCAGGCCAGTCTTCAACAGGCTGCCACCGCCAGCGGCGCAGCGGGACTTTCCATGGCGGACATTGATGCGGAAATCGCCGCCAGCCGTCGCGCCCGCCGCCGGAAATGAAAATCGTGCTCGACACCAACATCGTCGTGTCGGGCTTGCTTCAGTCTCAAGGAAATCCCGCCCAGGTGCTCACGCTGGCATTGGCTGGCGCGGTTCAGGTTTGCCATGACGAACGCATCCTCGCCGAGTATGCCGAAGTCCTCGCCCGTCCGCGTTTCAAGTTTGACTCGAAGCGCGTCCGCGAGGTGCTGAACAAAATCGAGGTGGACGGCTTGGCCGTTGATGCTGGTGGAATTTCCGATTTGGATTTGCCCGACGCGGATGATGAGCCGTTTCTGGCCGTCGCGCTGGCGGCTTCGGCGGATTTTCTTGTGACCGGAAAATTAGCGGATTACCCGCCCGACAAGCGGGGAGGTTGCGCCGTTGTTTCGCCTGCGGCGCTCATGGAGCATTGGCGGAAGTTGCAGCACGAAGATTGAGATAAGTTCAATCACTTTGACCGAGTTCACGGAACATTTTAACACGAGTTGAATTTGAAACGTTTTAACCCAGTTGAATTAAATCATCATCGGCATCAGCGCGACGGCCTGCGTCCCGGTTCGATTGCCGACGCCAACGATCAGGCGCAATTCGGCGAACTCGAGGTGCAGGGCGAACTCACCAAGCGCGCGTGGGCCAAAGGCGTGCAAGTCATGAATGAAGGCCCGGGTCACGTTCCCATGCAAATGATCGAGGAAAACATGGCCAAGCAACTCGAGTGGTGCGGCGAAGCGCCGTTCTACACGCTCGCCCCGTTAGATAGCCTGCGTCAGCTCACGGGGCGAGGCCCGCTCACCACCGCTGAGGCAGCCGGTCAGGATGCCGTTTCAAAATCTCTGCGCCCGGCGGCGTTGCGAGGCAGCTTGCGGAGTTGCACCACGACCACATCACCAGCGGCATCGGTGCGGCGATGATTGGTTGGAAGGCCCGCGATGGGGAAGAAATTCGCTTTGAGCCGACTGTTTCAGGTTTTGCACGGACTTGCGTGGTTGAGATGGTGATAGGCGGGGAAGCGATAGCCCTTACCCTTGCCGGTGCTGCGCGGAAAGTCCGCTGGCAATTTCAATTCAGCGATGATGTCCGCAGTCGGCCATGCCTTGACGGCAGCTTTCGGACGGTAATGTTCCACATCAAACTCGACTCCCGCCAACTCGTGTTCGCCAAGCAACCGTTCGCAAAAGGCGCACTTCCCGTGCTGCCGCTTGGTGTAAACGCTCTTAATCTCACTCCACTGTGAGGTGATGTTCTTGGTGGGTTTCCCGCCTTCTCAGGCGCACGAGCGCGGGTGACTCGCCTGCGAATTGCGGCGGCGTCTCGCTGCACTGCCCTCCACCGCACCGGAACGATGCTCAAACTCGCAGCCGGGACGGGCTGAAGCCGGGTGCTGATGAAAGCCCTGCAATTTCAAGCCTGTTCATGGATCATCAGCCTCGCAAATCGTGATTTGCGCCATTGGGAACGGAGTCACCGACAACGCAAGCATGTCTCCAGCCATCTCAAGCAAACGTCACCCTTGAACGTCAGAAGTAGCTGCCCCAGGAAACGCCTCGCATGTCGCCGGTCTTGCCAAACTGTTGATGCAACCCAAACGCCGCGCCGAGGCTTTGCAGCGAATGGCCGTTGCCACCGCGTGAGATGTAATCCCGCAGGATCGGGCGATAATCCGGATGCGCGCAATTCTCGATGATCAGTCTGGCCCGGGCCGTGGGCGACTTGCCGCGCAGGTCGGCGACGCCATGTTCCGTGACGATCACGCACACCGAATGTTCGCTGCTGTCCAGATGGCTGACCATCGGCACAATGGTGCTGATCTTGCCGCCCTTCGCGGTCGAGGGGCAGATGAACATTGAGAGGAACGCCGCCCGCGCAAAGTCCGCCGAGCCGCCGATGCCGTTCATCATGTGTTTGCCCAGCACGTGCGTGCTGTTCACGTTGCCACTGAGGTCCACTTCGATGGCGGTGTTGACGGAAATAGTACCGAGGCGGCGGACGATTTCCGGGTTGTTGGTGATTTCCTGCGGCCGCAACAGCAGGCGCGGGCGGAAGAATTCCCAGTCGCCGTAGATGGCTTGCAACGTGGCCGGCGGCACGGTCAGCGAACACCCGCTGGCGAACGTCACCCGTTCTTTACGCATCAACGCGATCACCGCGTCTTGGATGACTTCGGTGTACATCTGGAAGTTGGGAATCTCCGGATGCTCGGCCATGGCCATGAGCACGGCGTTGGCGGTGTCGCCCACGCCGGATTGCACGGGCAGAAACGTTTTGGGAATCAACCCGCGTTTGATTTCCGCGGCGAGAAATTCCGCGACGTGATCACCGATCTTCGCCGTCACGGGACTGACGTCCGCGAAAGCGCCGGTTTCGTCGGGCAGATTCGTTTCCACCACGCCCAGGATTCTGGCCGGGTCAATCTGGATGGCCGGGTGGCCAATCCGGTCGGAAGGCGTGAACACGGGCACGTCGCTCCGCCGCGGCGGATCATCCGGCTCATAAATGTCGTGCGAACCGCGCAGAATCGGCGGGTGGTATCGGTTCAATTCGATGATGACCTTGTCGGCTAGGCGGGCGAATGTCGGTGACGCCCCTACCGAGGAGGTCAGCACAATCTCGCCATACTTCGTGACCTCGCTGGCTTCGATGAGCGCGGTGTGGAGATGGCCGAGAAAGCCATAACGCACGTCCTGCGGCAACCGCGACAGGTGCATGTCGAAAAACTCCGTCTCGCCCGCGTTGATGCTTTTGCGCAAATCGGGATCGGATTGATACGGCGTGCGAAATCCGAGCGCCTTGGCCCGCGCGAGCGCGCCGTCGAGCGACGGCCCGGTGGATGCGCCGGAGATGAGATTTATTTTGAACGGTCGTCCGGCGGCGTGTTCCGCTTCTGCTCGCGCCGCAATCGCACCTGGCACGGCTTTGGGTGCGCCGGCGGCGGTGAAACCGCTCACGGCCACGGTTTCGGCGTTGTTGATGTATTGCGCCGCTTCTTCTTTGGTCAGTTTCGTCAATGGTTTCATGGAATCATTCAGGGGACATCGCGCAGAAGCCTTACGTCCTGCGGTTCAAAAAACTGGTTCACATCGCTGGACAAGCGCAGCCGCAATCGCCCGCCCGCGTCCACGCCGGTAAAGTTGCCTTCGACCACCGTGCCGTCCAGATCGAGCTGCACGCGGCGTGGCAAGTCCCAAAGCGCATTCACGCGGGACAGGATGGATGCCGGTCTCTTGTCCAACACCTCGCGCCAAACGTCACTCAACGCCGTCAACACGCGATCCGCAAGGTCGCTCACGGAAGGCGACGGCGAAATCATATCCGCCAATCGCACAACGTGACCGTTCAATGCTGCATCGCGCGTCTGTGGATGATTGTTCACGTTAATGCCGATGCCGACGATTGCCCGGCCGGACTGGAACTGGTCAATCAACAATCCCGCGAGTTTGCGGTCGCCCACGAGCACGTCGTTAGGCCAGCGAAGCCGGAGTTCCTTGACGCCGAGCGCCCGCAACGCGTCACACACGGCTACACCGCTGGCCAGTGGCAACAGTCGCCACGCCGGCGAATTCGTTTCCACGGGCACCACCGCAGAAAGCCACAGACCGCCAGCGTCGGAAACCCAACTCCGTTGAAACCGTCCGCGCCCCGCCGTCTGCGTGTCCGCGCGCACCGCGTGCCAGGCGGGCAGCTTGGCCGCGATGAGATTGGTGGAAGTGACTTCCGCATATTCGTGCAACCGCCACGTCTCATTCCTAGGTCTGTAGCCGCCGACGTGAGGAGGCGGAGGATACTGCAATCCTGGAGATTCCGCCTCGTTCCCTCGGCGGCTACAATCGGCAGAGAGAACCGCAGAATTGTTTGTTACTTCAGTGGCCACGAAAACTTCAATCTTAGGTCTTCTGCCAGTTACGCAATCTTCACCAGCACCTGGCCTTCTTCCGCTGTTGCCCCGACTTCGGTTTTGATCTCAGCAACCTTGCCGCTCCTAGGGGCGAAGACAAACGTGTTCATCTTCATTGCCTCCAAAGTCACGAGGTGGTCGCCCTCCTTCACTTCCTGTCCGACGGTCACCACCACAGCGGTCACGCGACCGGCCAGCGGACTGGGCACATCGCCCGGACCGGCCGGACCGGAAGACGTTGAGGCAGAAGCGGGCGCTGGGGTTGGCGCTGCCGTTCTGGGCGCGGCGGCCGGAGCAGCAGCGGGCGCCGCCGGAGCACTGGCTGCCGGAGTTGGCGGCGCGATGACGCCGGGCGCGGCGCTGGTTTCGTCAGGCAACTCGACGGTGACGTCGTAAGAATTGCCATCCACGGTGACGCGAAGTCGTTTGATCATGCGATTTGGTAAAGGGGTCAACGGACTTTGTGGGACATGAAAATCTGCGTGCGGCCTTCCACCGCCCAGACATTGAGATGCGGCACGACGGGCACCGTCACCTGTTGCACGGACACCAGCCGGTAGGGCCGATCCAGCACCACCGATACCGCCGCCGCAATCACCGCCGCGATTTCCGGTGCCACCGCCGTGGCGACTTGTTGCGAACCAATTGGCGGCAGCGAGGCAACGCCACCGCTGTGCGCCGCGCGTGCCGCCTCGAGAAACGAAGCGGCCTTGCTTAATGCGGATTGCACCTCGGCCTTGCGCGCCGGGTCGTCGAGCCGCGGCAACACGCGGTGAATCAAGGCCAGCAGCTTGCCAAGATTCGACTCGGCCGGTGACAGGTCGTCAGGAGGAGGAGTGGAGTTCATAATTCAGTTCTGGGATTGCGAAGCGAATGCCCCTCACCCCTGACCCCTCTCCCGTCCGACGGGAGAGGGGAACAGGTTTCGAACACTCGCAGTTGGTCGTACGACCATCCCGCAATCGCCGCACGACATTTCAAACCATCGGCGGAAGATTCTCCCTCTCCCATCGGATGGGAGAGGGTCGGGGTGAGGGCATTTCTCAAGTTCATGATTCGTTACGCCCAAGGTTCACAACGGAATCGTCCCGTGTTTCTTCGGCGGACGCGTTTCACGTTTGCTCAACAGATTGCGCAACGCGAGCGAAACCACCGCGCGCGTTTCCGCCGGCGCGATAACATCGTTGATCATCGCCTTCTTCGCTGCTTCGTAGGGCGAGCAAAAGTGCGCGCGATAATCGGCCACCAGTTTTGCCTCCTCCTTCTTCGGATCAGCCGCGGCGGCGATCTCGCGTTTGTAGAGAATCTTCACCGCGCCTTCCGCGCCCATCACGGCGATTTCGGCGGTCGGCCAGGCGTAAACAGCATCCGCACCCATGTCCGCGCTGCACATGGCCAGATACGCGCCGCCGTAGGCTTTGCGCAGAATCACCGTGATCTTCGGCACTGTGGCCGATGCGTAAGCGAACAGCATCTTCGCGCCGTGCCGGATGATGCCGCCGCGCTCCTGCGCAACTCCCGGCAGAAAGCCGGGCACGTCCACCAGGTTCACGATCGGAATGTTGAACACGTTGCAAAAGCGGATGAACCGCGCCGCCTTGTCCGAAGCATCAATGTCCAGCGTGCCGGCTTTCACCGCGGATTGATTCGCGATGATTCCGACCACAACGCCTTGAATCCGCGCGAAGCAGAGCACGATGTTCTTGGCGAACTCCTTCATCACCTCAAGGTAATCGCCTTTGTCCACCAGACGAGCGATGACCTTGGTGACGTCCATCGGATTCTTCGCGTCGTCGGGCACGAGTTTGTTGAACTCCGTGTCGGGACTCAAATCCACCTGCGGCGTCGGATGATGTGGAGGGTCCATCACGTTGTTCGACGGCAGATACGAGAGCAGTTTTTTCACGATGCGCACCGCGTCGGTATCGTTCTCGGCCACGAAATGAATGTTGCCGCTTACGCTGGCGTGCGCCTGCGCGCTGCCGATCTCGGCCATCGTGCATTTCTGGCCGGTCACCGCCTGAATGACTTCCGGCCCGCAGATGAACATGTTGGCGCTGTCCTTCACCATGATGATGAAATCCATCAACGCCGGCGAATACGCCGCGCCGCCCGCGCACGGCCCGGCGATCACCGCAATCTGCGGCACCACGCCCGACACCAGCACGTTGCGGAAAAAGACCTGGCCGTAGCCGGACAGTGAATCGTCACCCTCCTGAATCCGCGCGCCACCGGAATCGTTGAAACCCACAATCGGACAGCCGGCCTTGAGCGCGTGCTCCATCACGTCGCAAATCTTCTTCGCGTGAATGCGGCCCAACGCGCCGCCGCCCACGGTGAAGTCCTGACTGAACGCCGCCACCGCGCGGCCATCCACCAATCCCGTGCCCGTCACCACGCCGTCGCCCGGCAGGGATTTCTTTTCCATGCCGAAGTTGTGGCAATCGTGATCCGCGTGCATGCCGGACTCCTGAAATGTCCCGGCAAGGAACAACTCCTTCAGCCGGTCGCGCGCCGTCATGACGCCCTTCTTGCGACGGGCTTCGAGCTTGTCTTCACCGCCGCCGGCACGAACTGCGGCACGCTTTTTTTCCAGTTCTTCGAGGAATGATTTCGGTATGGCCATAAATTCTTCAGGGTTTAACCACGAATGGACACGAACGAACACGAATCAAACCGGCTGGAGCGCGGCCTTCAGGCCGCTTCAGCGCCACCACGCAGGAGACGTGCGAACCATAAATACCGCTCGCACGCTGAAGCGGGCTAAAGCCCGCGCTCCATTTGTGTCTATTCGGGTCCATTCGTGGTTTGCTTTCAGTTCGGTTTCGGCATGCAAAACTCCGTCAGCACGCCATAAGTGGATTTCGGATGCAAGAACGCGACCAGCTTGCCGCCCGCGCCATCGAACGGCTTGTCGTGAATCAACTTCACGCCCGCGTCGGCGGCCTGCTTGAGTTGCGCCTGCACGTCGTCGGTGCCGAAGGCGATGTGATGAATGCCACCCGCCGGATTCTTCTCCAGATACTTGGCGATGGGACTCTCTGGATCGGTCGGTTCGAGCAATTCAATGTGAACCTCGCCACAGTGGAAGAACGCCGTGCGCACTTTCTGCGACGGCACTTCCTCGCGATGCTCGCATTTCAAGCCGAGGGCTTTTTCGTAATACGGCACCGCTTCATCCAGTGATTTCACCGCGATGCCCAGGTGGTCAATTTTCTTGATCATAAAGTGTCAAAGTTCGTTGTGCTTCAAATTCAGAATAATTGGTTCACCGCCCGCCCTCACCCTGACCCTCTCCCCCAAGGAGAGATTTCGCCCAACCCCAGTTTGCGCTTTGAGCCCCCGAACTGGAGCGCGGAGCATTGCTCCGCTCGGCTCGACACGCGGAGCAATGCTCCGCGCTCCGTTCCTGGAGAGGGAACAGCTATCGGTGCGAACTGCGAATTTGCTCACTCGCAGTGCCAGCGCCGTCGGTTGGTGACTTGACGTGAAAGCGCACGTCAAATCAAACCATCCGCAATTCTCCAGCGACGGCGTGCCATTCTCCCTCTCCCCGGGGGAGAGGGCCGGGGTGAGGGCGAGCGTCACACCATCCAGCAGTCGTTCCGGGATATTTTGCGCTTTCATGACTTTTGCTCCGCTTCGTTGTGCGCTTTCAGCAAAACATTCGCCGCCCGCACCGCCGTGATTTCCCCGCGCAGCAACGCGCTCCGCAACTCCGGCAGCTTCGCGATCACGCGCGGATCGTGATCAAACCGCCGGCGCAGTTCGTCGTGAATCAAATCGTTCAGCCACTCCAGCGTCTGCGACTGCCGCCGCCTGGCGATGACGCCGTTCGCGTGCAACTCCGCGTAAAACTTCTCAATGCGTTCCCACACCTGCGGCAATCCTTCCCCGGTCAGACCGGACCCCAGCATCACTTCCGTTTTCCACCCCGGCGTTGCCGGCTGTAAATAGTGCAACGCCGCGTCCTGATCCACCCGCGCGAGTTCGGCCCGCATCCGATTGTCGCCATCGGTCTTGTTGATCAACACCAAGTCCGCCATTTCGACGATGCCCTTCTTGATGCCCTGCAATTCGTCCCCGGCACCTGGCAGCAACAACAACAGGAAAAAATCCACCATCGAACGCAGCGTGATTTCGCTCTGCCCCACGCCGACGCTCTCGACCAAAATCGTGTCAAACCCCGCCGCCTCGCAGAGCAACATCGTTTCACGCGTCCGCCGCGCCACCCCACCAAGCGTGTCACCGGATGGCGAGGGACGAATGAACGCATTCGGCGCCACGCTCAGTTTTTCCATGCGCGTTTTATCGCCGAGAATACTGCCACCCGAACGCGCGCTGGTCGGATCAATTGTCAGCACCGCGAGTTTGTGTCCGCGCTCCACCAACTGACATCCGAACGTCTCAATGAACGTGCTCTTGCCCACGCCCGGCACGCCGGTGATGCCGACGCGCTTCGCCTTGCCCGTGTGCGGCAGCAGGCGGTTTAGAACCTCCTGCGCCTGCGCTTCGTGCATCCGTGAGTTGCTTTCCACCAACGTAATGGCCCGCGCCAGAATCGCCCGCTCCCCCGCCAACACGCCCGCAACGTAATCATCTACCGTTAGCCGGCGCGGATGGCGCGGAGAAGTGGTATTGGTCGAGGCTTCTCTCATGCGACCTTTGTTGAAGTCAGTCTTTCCGAATCGCTCGCCCTCACCCTGACCCTCTCCCCCGGGGAGAGGGAACAGCAATTGCACGATTTGAAACGCTTGACATCCAGCTTGGCTTTCTCCGCCATCACTGACTCGATACGTGACCGCTGAGCCAGCACCACCCGATACTCCAACAACCGGCGAATCATTCTCCCTCTCCCTTGGGGAGAGGGCCGGGGTGAGGGGAAAGCGCACGTTCTTCCTCGCGACTCTATTGCCAAGCGACGACCTTTCCGCCGGGCTGGAAGCCGGGGCTCTACGGCAGGTAAAATGCCTGCCGCTATGTCGTTGATTTTTCGCTTGGCCATGCTGCTTCATTTATCAATCCAACGCTTGATTCAACTGCGTCAGAATTTCCTTCGCCGCGTCGGGAATGAACGTGCCGGGGCCGAACACCGCCGCCGCGCCGTTCGCTTTCAGAAAATCATAATCCTGCGGCGGAATGACGCCGCCCACCAAGATCATGATGTCCTCGCGCCCGATCTTTTTGAGTTCATCGCGCAATTGCACCAGCAAGGTCTTGTGACCACCGGCGAGTGAACTGATGCCCACCACATGCACGTCGTTTTCCGCCGCCATGCGCGCGGCTTCGTCCGGTTGCTGAAACAGCGGGCCGATGTCCACGTCGAAACCGAGATCGGCGTAGGCGGTCGCCACCACTTTCGCGCCGCGATCGTGACCGTCCTGGCCCATCTTCGCGATGAGAATTCGCGGGCGGCGCCCCTCCTTCTCCGCGAAGCTGTCAGTCAGTTTGCGGACCTGCTCGATTTGCGGGTCCTGCCCGAATTCAGATTGATACACGCCACTCACAGATCGGATGACGGCTTTGTGCCGGTTGAAATGTCTTTCCAGTGCGAACGAAATTTCGCCCAACGACGCCCGCGCCCGCGCCGCGTCCACCGCCAACGCGAGCAAATTGCCCTGGCCGCTTTCCGCTGCTTTGGATAACGCCTCCAGACACGCGTTCACCCTGGCGTTGTCGCGTTCGGCTTTGAGTTTTTGCAGCCGCTTGATTTGCGAATCGCGCACGGTGGTGTTGTCCACCTCGAGCACGTCAAGCTTCTCGGCTTTCTCCAGGCGCAAAGTGTTCACGCCAATGATCGCTTCCTTGCCGGAATCAATGTGTGCCTGCCGCCGCGCCGCCGCTTCTTCGATGCGCAACTTCGGCAAGCCCGTCTCAATCGCTTTCGCCATGCCGCCGAGCGCTTCGACTTCCTGGATGTGTCCCCACGCACGCCGCATGATTTCATTCGTCAACGCCTCGACATAAAACGAGCCGCCCCACGGATCAATCACCTTGCAGATGCCGGTTTCTTCCTGGAGCAACAACTGCGTGTTCCGCGCGATGCGCGCCGAGAAATCCGTCGGCAACGCGATGGCTTCATCCAGCGCGTTGGTGTGCAGCGATTGCGTATGCCCGAGCGTCGCCGCCATCGCCTCGATGCACGTGCGCGCGACGTTGTTGAATGGATCTTGCTCCGTCAATGACCAGCCCGACGTCTGCGAATGTGTCCGCAGCGCCATGGATTTGGGATTCTTCGGATTGAACTGTTTGATGAGTTTCGCCCACAGCGCCCGCGCGGCCCGCATCTTGGCGATTTCCATGAAAAAGTTTTTGCCCTGCGCCCAGAAGAACGACAGGCGCGGCGCAAACGCATCAATGTCAATGCCCGCCTTGATACCGGTGCGCACGTATTCCAAGCCGTCGGCCAACGTGTAGGCCATTTCCAAATCCGCCGTCGCACCCGCCTCCTGCATGTGATAGCCGGAGATGGAGATGGAATTGAACTTCGGCATCTTCTGCGAGGTGAAGCTGAAGATGTCGGCGATGATGCGCATCGAAGGTGCGGGCGGATAAATGTAGGTGTTCCGCACCATGTATTCCTTGAGGATGTCGTTCTGGATCGTGCCCGAGAGTTTGTCGAGCGGCACGCCCTGCTCCTCGGCAGCGACGATGTAAAACGCGAGAATCGGCAGCACCGCGCCATTCATCGTCATCGAAACGGAGATGCGATCCAGCGGGATGCTGTCGAACAGCACCTTCATATCGAGGATCGAATCCACCGCGACACCCGCCTTGCCCACGTCGGCAAAGGCACGCGGATGATCCGAGTCATAACCGCGATGCGTCGGCAGATCGAACGCCACCGACAACCCTTGCTGCCCCGCCGCGATGTTGCGGCGATAAAACGCATTGGATTCTTCCGCCGTCGAGAACCCGGCGTATTGCCGCACGGTCCACGGCTTCGTCACATACATCGAGCCATACGGACCACGCACGAACGGCGCGAGGCCCGGCATGGTGTCGAGATGTTCGCACTGGGCGAGGTCCGCTTCGGTGTAGAGCGGTTGCACCGCGATCTGTTCGAGGGTTTGATGCACCCAATCGTTGAGTGATTTGCCGGTCTCGGCCTCGAACCGCGCGCGCCATTGCTCGAACGTCACCGGCGCAGGCGTGTGGTTCAGTTCAACTTTGGTGTAATCAGGAAAGGTAGTCATAGAATTAGCGATCCCAACGGTGCTTTGCTATGTCCGGTGGAATTGGATTTACGCTCGCCCTCACCCCGGCCCTCTCCCCCGGGGAGAGGGAGAGCAAGTCCCGGTTGTGGAACGACTGGACAATCTTGTTCCAGTCGCTGCCTTCTAAGCTTTCGTTTAAGGGCATTCGACTACCCAGCGCGATTGGCTTTGCAAAGAGGTGGAAAACGATTCCCCCTCTCCCCGGGGGAGAGGGCCGGGGTGAGGGCGAGCGTTTCACTAACTTTTCTTCCGACACGCCGCGTTCCGTGATTGATCGTCTTAACGTCATTTGATCCCCAGCCTTTCATGAATCCGCGACAGCACTTCGAGCACGTCCGCGCGGATGTGAATGAACTCATCCACGCCCGCCTTTTTGTGCGCTTCGATTTGCTCCGTCGGATAACCGGCCAACACGATGGTCGCTCCCGGTTTCTGCGCGCGGACGCCCGCCGTCAGCGCCGGCACCAGCGCCGGATAATTGTCATCCACCGAACAAATCACCGCGATGTCCGCGCCCGACTTGGCGAACGCCGCCACGGCATCTTCGGGCGTCTTGAATCCCGCCGGCGAAACCACGTCATAGCCGCCCACACTGAAAAAGCCGCGCGAGAAATCCGCCCGCGCCTTGTGCTCCTTGAGCGGGCCCATGTTGCACAGGAATACCTTCGCCGGACCGCCGGCTCGACGGTTCATCGCGGCGCGCAATTCTTCGATCGGCTTGGCGGCGCGCGTGATGCACACCGGCGTGATGGGCGCGCACGGCGAGTCATTGATCCGCAACGCCCGCGTGATTTCGCCCAACGTCGCGCCGGCGCTCACCGCCTCGACGCAGCCCTCGAACAAATCCGCGCCCTTCAACCCGATCACTTTGGCCAGCCAGTTCAGCACGGCCTGATTGTCCTCGTCCTCCAATGCCGTGCGATGCGACGCCACCTGCTGCACGCGCCGCTTGTGAAACGCCGCAGTCTCAACGCCCGGCACTTCGAGTGGCTTCTCCTTCGGATTGGCGTATTGATTGACCCCGACGATGGAATCGCGGCGGCTCGTCACCGCTTTGATCTTCTTCGCGGCGGTTTCGGCCACGGCCTTTTGCGGCGTGCCCGCGCGGAGGGCGGCTTCCATACCACCGGCTTCCTCCACTTCCTGGAACAATGCCCACGCTTTGGCCGCCAGTTCTGCCGTGGCGTTCTCCACGAACCACGAACCGCCCGCCGGATCAATGACGTGATTCAGTTCGCACTCCTTCTGCAAGACGAGTTGCGTGTTGCGCGCGATGCGCAGGCTGAAATCGTCCGGCCGGCGCACGACTTCATCAAACGCGCCCACCTGCATGGAGTCGCAGCCGCCGAGCACACCGGCGAACGCCTCCACCGTGGCGCGGAGCAGGTTGTTGTAGGGGTCAATGACGGACTTGTTCCATTGCGACGTGCGCACGTGCAGCGAAATCCTCTGGGCGGTTTCATCGCCACCTGCCGCCGCCACCGCCCGCGACCAGAGCAGCCGCAGAGCGCGCAATTTCGCAATCTCCATGAAGAAACTCGTGCCCACGGTGATGGCGAAACGCATCCGTGGCGCGGCGGTGTTCACTTCCAAACCGAGTTTCGCGAGCTGCCGCAAATACTCGACGCCCGTCGCCAGTGTGTAGGCGAGCTCCTGCACCGCGCTGCCCCCGGCCTCGTGCCAGGCGCGGCTGTGGACGCAGATCGTTCGCAACTGCGGCGCATTCTTGGCGGCCCACTCCGTCAGCGCGGCCATCTCCCGATACGCGCCATCGAGCGCTTGCGGCAATTTGCCTTCGTGTGCCAGCACGCCCAACGGATCCATCTCGATGCATCCGTGCAGCCGGGCGGGGGATTTCTTGCGCTTCTTTGCCAGCGCGATGAGCAACGCGGCAAACGGCAACGCGGAAGCGCCCGAACGCACGAACAGCGACGTCTGCTCCAAATCCACGCCGTCCAGGGCGCGATTGAGGTCATCGAGCGATGCGATGGACAGTCCGCCGAAGCCGACATCCTCCGCCGCGGCCCAGTCCGGATCCAGCCCGTTGCGCGTCGCGCGGTCGAGCACCATGTTCAGCGCATTGAGACCGCGACTGATCGAGTTGCGCGCGGCGAAGTTGAATTCGGTGGGACTGGCCACGGCGATTTCCTGCGACACGTCCCAGGATTCCTTCACGTAACCGCTTGCGTTCGCCCCGCGCACAAACGGCGCGAAGCCGGGCAATGAATTCACGTGCGGCAGATGGGCGACGTCCTCGCGCCGATAAATCGGCTTGAGCGTGATGCCCTCGTGCGTGGCCGTGAACATCTTCTTGTCGAACGGCGCGCCCTTCAATTCGGCCTCGACCAGCTTGCGCCAGTCGTCGTAACTGACGGGCGGAAACTCGGCGAGGAGCGCGGTTGTAGATTGCGTGGTCATGAAATTGAAAAATCGAATTGAAGAACGAGTCGCCAGAGACAAAGCGGGCGCCGAGTGGTATGCGCACGGTTCTCCCTCACCCTGACCCTCTCCCGCTGGGAGAGGGGACAGCGATTGGACGCGTGTGGATTGCTTGA
>JAANMX010002330.1_pt1 | contig 19223 bp, 17 predicted proteins | sample 7279681 | NCBI WGS metagenome assembly JAANMX01 (sample SAMN14094542, study PRJNA606508) | bioreactor metagenome | isolation source: A lab-scale SPAN reactor treating ammonium-rich wastewater day 351 | place: Ireland: Galway | collected 2018-01-01
ACACTGAGCGGGAAACCTAACTTGCACTAGCGAGTGCACCGAGCAGCGAACGCTAGCATTTTTATAATATCATTTTCAAATAAAGAAATCAATACTTATGACTTTTTTGAATATTTATACCGATTCAATTTGTACCTTTTGAAGGTCAGAGGCACAGGTTTAGCCCCAACTCTCAGCAGGCCAATTTATGTCCGCTGTGCAGCGTACCCGGTCACTCGCCCCGCTTGGTCCAACTCACAGTCTCTGCTCCACTGCGGTCATTGAGTTGACCTTCCTGCCGCAGCGCGAACGGCCGGTATCAGAGTTGTTTCGGTCGCAGCCAGCGTCGGTGCCCGCCCGGCACTGTCTGCAGCACGTCAATGGCCGCTGCTCTTTGCACCGAACTCACGCCCCCGCCCCAAAGCGGACTCGGAAGTCAGATCGGCGCGATTGACCGGCCGAGCAACTCGCCGGGCCACAGCGACATACCGCAGCCGCCGAACTTCGGATCGGGCGCTTTCAGGACGCCGGTCACCATGACCCGCTTTCCGTTCCTGTGCCTCAGAAGTTCTTCGTCCAGGCCCGGCGTCGCTATGTGCTGAGGACCAGCTTATGCGATAGTCCGTATAACATTTCAATATACACACGGCCCGGGGGAGCAACGAACAACATGCATGTACATTCTCTTGCCTTCAAAAATTTCCGGAGATTGAAGGACGCACGCATAGATTTCTCCCATGACCTGACGATCTTCGTCGGGGCCAACAACAGTGGGAAGACTTCTGCCACTCACGCGATTGAACTTTTCCTTTCGGGCGGCAAGGACAAATTCACGGTTCACGACTTTTGCGCGGGCTGCTGGGCCGACTTCGAGAACTTTCCAGCCGAAGACGCGGCAGACGCGAAGGTCGAATTTCCGACCATGTCCCTTGATGTCTGGATCAGCGTAGATGCGGACAATCTCTATCGCGTGGTCGAGCTGCTGCCACGCGCCGCTTGGGAAGGATCGCTGGTCGGACTTCGCATCGAATTCGCGGCTAAGGATGCCGCGCAGACACTCGCGAACTTCAGGGTGAAGGCGGCCGAAGCAGCCAAGTTTGCGAAGACCAAGGAAAAAGACGGGCAGGACTACCAGCCTTGGCCGCGCAACATGCGCGACTATCTCTCCCGAGAGCTAAAGAACGAATATGGCCTGCGCTACTTCATTCTGGATGAGGCGCAGCTCAAGGCGGAAACTGCCGACGCGGCCTATACGCCCAAAGAGATCATCGGTGATGCCGAGCGATCTGGACATACCGTCATCAACTCGCTGATCAAAGTCGACTTCCTTAGCGCGCAGCGCCACCTAAGCGACGGGAACGCTCAGGCAAGAACGGAAGACCTCTCGAAACGGCTGAGCCGCTTCTACACCCGCAATCAGAAAAAACGGGAAGACGATCACAACGCGCTTAGAGCCCTCGCGCTCTCCGAGGACCAGCTCACCAAACACTTTTCCGACGTGTTCAGCGACACATTCAAGTCGCTCCGAAAGCTTGGCTACCCAGGCCTCGCAAACCCCTCCCTTGAGATCCGCGCGGCGCTCAAGCTGGAGCGTCTCATGGGCGACCAGCAGGCGAAGGTTCACTACCTACTCGAAGAAGCGACTGCCGAAGCGGAAGCACTCGCGCTCCCTGACAGCTATAACGGCCTTGGGTTCAAGAATCTCATCTACATGGGCGTTGAACTCCTAGACCTTCATTCGGCCTGGTCCACCACCGAGGAAGGCGAGGAAGACAAGCGACAGCCTATCCACCTCATTTTCATCGAGGAGCCGGAGGCGCACATGCATGCCCAACTCCAGCAGGCATTCGTGCGCAAGCTCACCTACCTGATCCCACCCACGGGTGATGACGGCTATGCGACGCAATTTGTGATCACCACACACTCGCCGCACATTCTCTATGAGCGTGGATTCCAGCCGATCCGCTACTTCAGACGCTCGCCGGAGACTGGCGCTAAGCAGAGCTCAGTCGTTTTCAACCTGTCGGTCTTTTACGATCAGAACGAGCCCGACCGGGATTTCCTTCAGCGCTACATGAAGCTGACGCATTGCGACCTCTTCTTCGCAGATGCGGCCATTCTGGTTGAAGGAAACGTTGAGCGCCTCGTCCTGCCGCTGATGATTGCGCAGGGCGCCAAGAAGCTCAGCGCAGCCTATCTGAGTATCCTTGAAGTGGGCGGCGCTTTTGCCTACCGATTCCGCAAGCTGATCGAGTTCCTCGGACTGCCGACACTGATCGTGACCGACCTCGACAGCGTGCATCCAGCATCGCCGAAGAAGGAAGAAGAAGCGGTAGCAGGAGACAGCGCGGCCGCCGAAGCGGCGGAAGATGCTGAAGAAGAGAATGATGATGACGACGATGGGAGCCAAGACGCAGAAGGTGAGAAAAAACCCAAGCCAAGGTCGAAATGTCCCGCCGGCACTCCCGGCGCAATCACGGCGAACCAGACCCTGCTCCAATGGCTTCCGGGCAAGTCATTGGTCGATGAGCTCCTGGCTGCGCCGGCCAGTGACAGACTTCAGGCTCCCACGGCGGATGGCGGCGCGCATGTGATGGTCACCTATCAGTGCCCCGTGAATGCGACGTGGGGCAAGGATACGCTCGAACTCAAGAGTCGTACGCTTGAGGAGGCGTTTGCATATGAAAATCTCGCCTGGTGCCAAAAGAAGGAGCATCACGAGGTCGGGCTGCGCTGGGCCAAATCGTCCACGATGTCGCTCGAAGAGATTGCCGCCAAAATCCACAAGAGGGTTAAGGGCGAAAGCTTCAAGAAGACGAACTTCGCACTAGGGCTTCTTGCTAGCAGCGATGCGAGCTGGGTTGTCCCTGCCTATATCCAGGATGGCCTCGACTGGCTCACGACGCATGTTGCGATCGGTGACGGCACGGTCGAGAGCGCCCCCGCGAAGCTGGAGCCTGCTCCTGACGCAGCCGTCAGCGCTGTTGAGGCCGCGGAATGACGAGCCGTGCGGGCAAGCCGGATACGCCGGCGGATATCGAGCTGCGGGCTCTTCTTGACGCTGACGCTTCGACGGGATTCGTCATGGTCTCGGGCGCGGGATCGGGGAAAACCACTTCGATTGTCAAGGCACTCGATCACCTGCGAAAAACACGCGGACCCTACCTTCGCCAACGGGCAAAGAAGATTGCCTGCATTACCTACACCGAGGTCGCTGTCGGAGAGATATGGGGCGACGTCGGGAACGATCCGCTCTTCCACGTTTCGACCATTCACAGCTTTCTCTGGACCGCCCTCAAGCCTTTTCAGGCAGACATCGCGAGTTGGGTAGATCGCCGCCTCGATCAGAAGATCGCCGACACTGAAGCGAAGATCGCTGCCTTCACGAACCGGACGCAGGACAAGACGCGGGTTCAGGCTGCGGCCGATATCGAGCGCTACCACGAGCAGAAGCGGAAAATCGTCTCTGTTGACCGTTTCACCTACGGCGTCGGTAGTGACTACCCGAAAGGGATCTTGGGGCATGATGATGTGATAAGACTGTCCACCGAGCTGATCTGTTCCCAACCTCTCATCGCCAAGGTCGTCGGCCAGAAATTCCCGTTCGTTTTCGTGGACGAAAGCCAGGACACGGCTCCTGCCGTGGTTGAGTCGCTCAAGGCAATTTCGAAAGCGCTTGGTTCGAAGTTCTGCCTCGGCTTCATCGGCGATCCAATGCAGAAGATTTACACAGCTGGCGCGGGTGCGATTGAACCTCTCGCTGGATGGAAGTCCATCGAAAAGCCGGAAAACTTCCGGTGCCCTGTGGCAGTCCTGAACGTCATCAATAACATCAGGGCTGGCGGTGACGGTCTGACCCAGACAGGCGGCAAGACTGAACTCGTTGGAGCAGAGCGAACGTCCGTTCTGGGCACAGCAAAACTTCTCATCGTTCCCAAGGATGACAGGAGCAGGCGGTTGGCTGCCGCTCGTCAATGGCTGGCTGATCGACACGCCGATCCCCTCTGGCTCAGCGATGAGCCGGAAGCCGATGTGAAGGTGTTGGTGATCGCGCACCGCATGGCCGCAAGCCGACTGGGCTTTGGTGGTCTCTACGAGGCCTTCCACGACAAAACATCTGAAGGACTGAAGGATGGGTTCGATGATGGCTCGAATTGGTCGGTACAGCCCTTCCTGAAGTTTCTGATGCCGCTCGTCTTGGCCAAAGGGGCCGACGATCAGTTCGAGGTGATGAATCTGTTGCGTCGCTTCGCTCCTTCGCTTCAGCGTGAGCACGCGCGCGCGAACGCGTTGCCGGCGCTCCTCAAGGAGCTGGACGAGCGGGTGAAAGCCCTCGCCCAGTCATGCGGCGCGACCTCCACCGTCGTTGCGTTCGAAGCACTGAGACATCTTCGGGATGGCAGGATGTTCAGGCTGGATGATCGCCTTCTAACTGCTATGGCCGAATACAACCCATCCGCTCCACCTACGGACACTGGCGATGCAGCGGCTTTGCAAAAGCTGCTTCACACTCCGATGAAGGAGCTCTGGGGCTACCGTACTTACATCGAGGAGCAGTCGCCCTTCGAGACGCATCAGGGGGTCAAGGGGGCCGAGTTCAGCCGCGTCCTGACAGTTCTCGATGACGAGGAAGGCCGCCACAACCAGTTCTCATACGGAAAGCTCTTTGGCATCACGCCGCCGTCCGATACGGACCGGATCAACCTGCGTGAGGGCAACGAGACAACTTTCGACCGCACACGGCGTCTGCTGTATGTGTGCTGCTCACGCGCCGGAAAAGATCTGGCTGTGGTTTTCTTCGCGGACGATCCGGCGGCGGCGCATGCCGCCATCGCGGGCCTTGGACTGTTCCCGGCCGAAGACGTCCACAATCTCGCTGCCGTCTGATCCCAGACGCATGCTGGCGTCTCGAACTGTGGGCAGAAATGAAGACCGCTGCCGTCACTCTGCTCACCGTGGACGTTACGGTGCGCGTTTCGATATACCGGCTAAGGTCACTGTGTTTCCAGCCGGTGGCCAACTGTCAGTAGCACCATTAGTCATGCATCTACGACGAACAGGCAATCGGCATGTGGCAGCCATCGTCACTCCAATCCCAGACGAAGAAATGCAACAGGAGCATATGCAAGAACTCCAGCGCAGTGGCGCGATCTTGATCCCCTTGCAACACTCGCTGGAGGACTGGCTGGGCAACTATGTCGATGCCTTCTATTACAACGCCACCTGTATGCTCACGAATCGCGCAGGGAAAATGGCGCGTCGGTACGCTCGCAATGCCGACCTTGGTCAATTACTGGCTGGCACCCCGTCCTTTGCCGCGTTGTTAGAGCAACTCGAAGTGCGCCCTGAAGTGCGCCCTGAAGAGTGACAAGCGAAGTAAGGCTGCGAATTAACTCGGCCAGCTGCAGCTATGGGTCGGTTTGTGACTGCAGCAAGCGGCCATAAGCAGAACTCCGACCGATCGATGCAAAAGTCAGCAACCAGTGGAAGCGGACGATCGACCGCTGGAGCACACACCACAGCCCAGCTACCAAAACAACAGCAAGAGCTCAACATTTATCATGATTCCTCTCACTGGGTGCGGCAAATCCTGCGTTTTACTGAGGATACGATGCAGACCGTCGTTGGATTGTTAGTCGCAAGAGTACTTTTCCGTTAGAACCGGACTATAAGAATGACTACTGTTGGCAAACAAATTTTTAGCGCGGACCATGCTATCTGCCAGAACATCAAGTTGCTTGCCCAAGAGCGCAAACTGCTCTCGCAGAATGTGCTCTCGCAGCTTAGAAATTTGGTCGAGGGGGTTGCCGTCCGACTCCATCTCGGTAACTCTGATGCCAACTTCCACTTCAACGAAGTCGAGCCGGCATTAGCTTTTGTAAGCGGCAGAGGGCAGCTAAGCTTCCTGGGGAAATTTCACAAACTTATTCAGAAGAGCGCGTCGCATTACACGCTAGACGGCGACGCCTCTGAGCGTCTGATGCTGAAGTACTACGAGTACCTCCACCGCACTCGTGATTTAATTGAAAGGGAATGTGGGATTCGTGTCTTGGCGAATCTGGAGGACTTCCCGGTTGATCTCGATCCTTCACTGCGCGAGTATCATGAAAAGATCGCCGCCAGAATAACGTCGCCGCGCTTCTATCGAAGCGACAACGAGGTTCGTGATAGATATTACATCCACAAGACGCGCCCTTTCTTCGTCGGCGGGCATATCTATTACGAAGTGACTTTCTATCGGGCTGCAAATAAGGTCAGCAAGTTCGATCGCATCATTGCCTTCACCCCCATAGACATATCGGTCGAGTACTCTGCAATGTTGACGCTGCAGGAAGATTCGATCGAAGTGCTTGGCCAAACTATGCCGATTGTGATCATCCGTGCTTGGGAGGTGTCAATTCGCCCATGCGAAATTGACAACTTTGCACGACTGCTGGGCATTAAAGCTTCGATTCGAACAAGCTCTCAGGAATACAAGTATCTGATGAGTTGGCTGACCATCGGGTCGAGAAATCTGGTCGAGTTGTTGGACATGAGCGACGCCAACTATGAGGCAATGAGAGTAGCGGCTTCCAGTGATGGCTTCAAACTACAAATATTTCCCTGCTTAGACAAGGCCAGGCAGATTGCAAGATCGGGAGCCCCCGGGACAAATATTCTTCGATATCTCATGCTGAGAATGCACAACCAGGTTCTCAAATCACAGCACTCGATCGATGAATGTGGGTTGCTCTCGGGACTGAAGCTTCAATACGGCTGCAGACCTTTCGACACAATGCCCTTTTGCACCTCGCTTCCAGGGCACAACCCACGGTACCTAGATCTAGTGGGTTGTCTAGACGTTACTAATCGGAAGCATGAACTGCTCGCGCGCAGTGTGAGAAACAATGTGGAGCAGCATGGAGTTCTCTACACACCAGCGGCAGATCTAGAGGAATTCGGGGATCTCGATCAATTGATCTCCGTCCACAATCAACAGCTGTACTACAAGCATGTCCATCGTCAGCTGGTGCTTGACAAAAAGCATGTCTTTATCAAAGGGTACGAAGACGAAACGGTGGCCATCGTTGAGGCGCTTCAGAAGCATGCGTCGTCTCGTATAGATGGGTACACCCAGGCCGTCGAGCATTGGTTCTCAGAAGCATCACCGAGGATTGACGACCCTGCAAAGGTCGCTGCACTCAAGCAGCTTTTCAGTCATTCCCGCGTGGCACTACTCTACGGAGCTGCTGGCACCGGCAAGTCAACTATGGTCGACCACATCGCTCATTACTTTAACGACAAACAGAAGCTTTTCCTAGCGCACACCCACCCAGCAATTGACAATCTGAAGCGTAAAGTCACCGCTCAGAACTCTGAATTTCGAACAATCAGCAAGCAAATTGGCAGCAGGTTACCCGCCCAAGACTACGACATCCTAATCATTGATGAGTGCAGTATCGTCAGCAATTCAGACTTCCTAAAGGTGCTGCAAAAGACTTCCTTCAAGTTGCTTGTACTTGTAGGCGATGTTTACCAAATCGAATCCATCCAATTTGGCAACTGGTTTGGGATCATCCGCTCTTTCATACCTAGTACATCGGTGTCTGAGTTAAAGACACCATTCCGGACGAAGAACAGCTCGCTGTTGACCTTGTGGGACAGTGTGCGATCTATCAATAGTGACATCGCGGAGATCATGGCTCACAACGGGTACTCGACGGTACTCGACAATACGCTATTCGAAGATCTAGGGCAGGACGAGATCATTCTGTGCCTGAACTACGACGGCCTGTATGGGATCAATAACATCAATCGATTCCTGCAGAGCAGCAATCCGGGAAAGGCGACGACTTGGCGTGCCTCAACGTACAAAATTGGGGATCCTGTTCTTTTCAACGAAACCGAGAGGTTTAGACCAGTCATCTACAACAACCTTAAGGGGTGGATCGTTGGTATCGAGCGTTCGAAAGAGAGAATTCAGTTTGATGTCAAGTTGGATCGCCCACTCAGCGAGTTTGACGTGGACACCGACGAGCTCGAGTGGATGGGGGAGTCGACTGTTAGATTCTCCGTGTATGACTCTGGAACTAGCGACGATGATGAGGATGAAGTTAACACACGCGTACCTTTCCAGGTTGCATATGCAGTTTCGATTCACAAAGCACAAGGTCTTGAGTATGACTCCGTCAAGGTTGTCATAACCGATGCGAATGAAGACAACATCACGCACAGCATCTTCTACACTGCAATAACGCGAGCGCGTGAGCGTTTACGAATCTTCTGGACTCCAGAAACGCAGCAGGCTGTTCTGCAGCGCCTGAGCCGAGTCGCCAGCTCGAAGGACGTCAGCCTTCTCACAAAGCGCCGTAGCCTTACGCCAGTCCGGATATAGGCTGGGATTTCGCTGATCGCTCTGTGAGCACCTCAACTCCCGATTGAACTGAGGAGCTGTGTCAGCGTCACGCCTTCTTGATATCAGATTCATGCATCCTCAAAACTCTAGTTGCGCTCAGCAGCCAGGTCTGTGTGACCGCAATCGCCGGGCAAAGCTATCTCCGCATGACCTTCAGAAAAGGCGGCTCAGGTTCGATATCACCACTTCAGCGCATGCTAAAGCAGTCACTCTGCCAGAGTGCGCTTCTAATGACAGTTTACAAGGGTGGAGCGGACCTACAAGGTAGACCCGGTCCAATTACCGTTTTGGGCAACGGCAGTCATTGGTATCGCCGAAGTGGACGACAGCAACCAGCCTAAAGCTACCTGCGGTAGGCTACTTCGGCTTTGCAGCGATTGCGGCAATTGATGTCGGCTGCCTGAACTGCTGCTTTCAGCCAGATAGCAGCCCTCCCCAATACATCTTCGACCTATCCTCACACGCAGGTTTCTGGTCAGTAGCAAGGGCTGCGAAAGGAGTTTCGGATGTGGCGAATGGCACGAGAGGAAATGCTCCTTGATGACGCTGAGCAAGTCGCATATCGCCATGGAATTTTTCTTGTGACGAGGATGAGTGGAGCATCTTTTTGGATTTTCTGGAATGCCAAAATCTGTCTTATGGGCAAGGCGAGTTACCCCGCCTAACCTTCAACACGGTTGAAGTGGCAAAGATTCTGGGCCTCAGTCAGCGCACGCTCAGGGGGGAGTCCATTGGCATGTACACCGTACCCAAGGGCGTCAAACCAATACGCATTGGGATCGGCTGTACTGGCTAGCAAGGCAGATTGAAGCACTTCTATTGAGCAGTCCCAAAAAGTCGTGAGAAGATTTCCCATGTATTATTGATCAGACTCCATTGTATCTAATGGGTAATATCTAAATATATTCAATATGCTTGCATTCTCTACAGCAAAAATTAATGGTCACTATGATTTCTTTAATGGTTTGATAACTTTGGATTGTTACGATGTGAGTCATCTGGAGTTGATTAAGTTGGCTATATCTGAAGTCCCTCCACCTAATACCTCCGAAGAAGCTAACAAACTAAGAGATATTAGAGCTCTTATTAAACATGAACTAACACACTTTTTAGATCATGTTACGACCGAATGGGGAGTGGAAACTATAGCACGCAGGGGGTTACTGATTGAATCTATTAATAACGAGTATGACGATATAGAAAATCGAGGCGATGTTTATTTTGTAAATATGTCAGAACTCCAAATGCATAGCGAGTTGGTAAATATTCACGAAAACATCCCTTTTTTAGAATGTGACACTGTCAAACATAATTTAGTGTACGAAGAAAAGCATGGCTCATATATTAATGTGAAATTTTTCAAAAAAGACAGATTGTCGTGCGACGTGCCACTTAGCATGCTTTCCTTGCTGGAGGCTAATGCAATTAGCAATGAGTTCCTATCTAGATTTGATGATATTGCTCATATGAATCAAGAGTTTAGGAGGATTGCAGAATCTGCAGTAGAGAGAAAGCTTGAAAAACTACTAAATGAACCAAGTCTTTCGGAATACTCTGTTCTTATTTTGCTTGCAAAAATACATTTCAAATTTCTAGATAGCCGACAATTACTAGTTTTTATGAGTCATCTGGCAAGCTTTTGTTTGAATATTAGCGACATCTCTAGGGGCGCGATACCAGAAGTGATTTACAGATCCTTTAGCAATAAGGTCATTGGGAATTGTATATGGGCTGAGTTAAGTCGTGGGATGTCAAGGCATGTGATTGCGTTCAAGACGATATTATTTATGTATCAGTGGCTAAATGAATTAGAGGAGAATATTAGAATTAAGCAGATTAACATGATAAAAATCAATCCTTTTGAGGTAATAAAGAATTTTTGGAACGATAATGGTCGTTACAAAGAGGTGACTGATGATTTTGATCGAGAAATGATGATTCGATGCTTGGACTCTAGAAGGCCTGAAGACGTGAGTCTGATTAAACAAGCCCTAGATAAAAACAAATTCTGGTTAGAAAAAAGAAATTTAGGATACTCATCATTTGATGAAATATCTAGCCTTGACATTTTATTGTCAGATGACAGTATTATTCAGTTTAATAATCGCATTGATTTAGATGTTGTAGATCATACTTATAAAACATTAGATGCTTACCTAGAATCAGAAAAGTTATTGGAAAATATTTCAAAAAAAAATCATATGACTATTGAGGAGGCAAAAGAGATGCGTGAAAAAATTACTTCGATGGTAACAATCTAATTAGGTCATTTTTTTCGTATTATTCAAACATCTCCACACAACTACGAAATTCTCTATCACACCGGGTTTTGTGGAGGCTCAACTACTGAGAGTATTGAGCTATGAATACTAAAGCTACTCGTTTTAGCCCCGAGTGCCTAGCTTGCCCTGACCAACACAAATAGCAAATAGACAGGGCGACCTCAAATCTGAAGTGCAACACCTTGCAGAATTGAAGCACCCATGAACAAAAAAACATACGAGCAGATTCAAGAGACAGAGCGCCACGCGATAGCACTGGGGCTACAGCAAAAGCTAAGCATCTGAGCCATCGCCAGGGCTCTGGGACGCAGCCCCAGCACCATCAGCCGGGAGATTCATCGCAACGCAGGGGGCAATGGCTACGCCAGCCGGTTTGCCCATCAACGCAGCTGCAAGCGGCGCATTCACAGCCGCCCCCAGCCCAAGCTGCATCGCCAGGGAGCCTTGTTTCGATTCGTGTGCGACCATCTATACCAGCACTGGTCGCCTCAGCAAATTGCCGGGCACCTAAAGCAACTCCACCCCTATGACAGGCGCGCACAAGTGTCACACGAGAGCATCTATACCTGCATCTACGCCCAACCTAGGGGCGAGCTCAAGAAGGAGCTGGTGTCCTGCCTGCGCATGGCCCATGCCAAGCGCTGGCCCCGCTCCAAGGGCAAGGACCGGCGCGGTGAAATCCAAGACTTGTTGAGCATCCATGTGCGCCCACCAGAAATAGAGGATCGTCAGCTTCCAGGCCACTGGGAGGGAGATCTCATCAAGGGGGCGAACAACGCCAGCGCCATTGGCACCCTGGTCGAGCGCACCACGCGCCTGGTATTGCTGGTCAAGCTACCCCATCCCAATCCAGCGACAGCCGCGCATGTGCTGCAGGCATTCAGTGACAAACTCAATGCAATAGCAAGCCCCATGCGCCAGAGCCTGATCTACGACAGGGGCAGGGAGATGGCCGAGCACGCCAAGCTCACCGAGAACACGGGTATGAAGGTGTACTTTTGCGACCCTTACAGTCCTTGGCAGCGTGGCAGCAACGAAAACACCAATGGGCTGCTGCGCCAGTACTTCCCCAAGGGTAGCGATCTGAGCGGCTACACCCAGGAGCAACTCGATGCCGTGGCCGATGAGCTCAACGGGCGCCCCAGGATGACCTTGGGTTACTCCACTCCCCTGGAGGTCTATGCGCAGCACTTGCAGCGGCTAAGCTTCCAGGCTGATTCAGTGCACTGAACAAATGTTGCACTTGGACTTGAATCCGCCCAGTTCATTTGTGTAACATGTACTGCAAAAAGAGGAGCGCAGCGACAGCATGGATCCGGACAAGCAAAAAGAGCAGTTCAACATCGCCTACATGTATGCCCTTGGTGCACATGCTGGACTGAATCCTGGTAGTTTCATTGTGGACGATGACAGCATCGACCTGATATTTCAGGGTAAGGGCTACCAAGCAAAGGTACGTAACCCGCAGATCCAGATTCAGCTCAAATGCACGTCCTCCCCAAACGTGAGCGACGGTATGCTGAGGTACCCGCTCAAGAAGAAGAACTACGACGACCTGCGCGGCGAGGACGTTGTAGTCCCCCGCTACCTTGCCGTTCTCGTCGTACCTAACAACACGGATGACTGGATCATCCACAACGATGAGTTCATGTCCCTCTATAAGACGTGTTATTGGTACTCTTTACGAAGCTTGCCGGAGAGAACTAACACAACATCAATTACGATCTCAATCCCAATTGAGCAGCGTCTCACGACCAAGACACTGCTCGAATTGATGAATGCAGCAAGCAAGGGGGAGGCAGCATGATTGACCCCAGCATCCAAACAACTGAGGTAACAGTCGCTCAAATCGAGACGTACCTTCAGCAAAAACAGTGGTATGTCGATGGTGACATTCGCAAGATTGCGACAATTTGGCACAGACGGCAAGATGAAGATGCTGAGGTAGTCCTGCCACAACCTACAGCTCGCGATTTTCACCAGCGGCTGAAGGGAGCCATTACGACGATTGCATCGTACGAGAAACGCGAAGTATCGGATTTGCTTCGCGATATCAAGCGCTTGTTTGCAAACTTCATCACGGTGCGTGTCATTCATGCTGACACCAAGGACGGCACCATACCGATCAACGACGGGGTGTTATTGGTCACAAAGGCTAAGGACCTGCTTTCTGCTGCCGCACAGTCAGTCTTCGTGAAACGCAAGCACTACACAGGCAGTACACCGAGAGAAGCGAAAGACTACCTCGAAACGCTGCGACTTGGGCAAACTGAGGTTGGGAGCTACGTTGTCAACGTTATCGCTCCTTTGCAAGAAAGCTCGGTGGATACACCAGCTACCGCTGAAGCGATCCCGCTTGCCCAAGCGATAACGCTTAACCTTGTAACGGGCCTTGAAGCCCTGACCAAGGCTAATGAAATTTACGAAGAACAAGGCGACCTCAGAGTATTCGACGATGCTGTTTTGTCCGGAGCAAGTGCGAACATGTGCGACGCGCTGCTTGGCTTTAGCGGTGCTCAAAACAATCGTGCATTTGAGGTCACGGTTACTGCTGCAGCGAGCCCACTTTTTGATAGCGAGCCAAGGAAGTTCGCGTTCGGTGCACCTCAGGTAGCGGTGCTTCAAAAGGCATCTGGTTACTACAAGGATGACTATGTGCTACCGCAGCGTCAGTTGGTCGGGTACATCACCAAACTGAGCAGGCCAAAGAACGAGACCTCAGGAACGATAACGATTGACGCTGAAGTGAACGGGGTCGAGCGGAAGGTCAAAGTTGCGCTGATGGGGGAGGACTATCACATGGCCGTCTTGGCCCACTACGATGGGAAGATTGTTCGAGTCGACGGTGACGTTAGGGTCAAAGCGAAAGCAACTGAGTTGCTGAATCCGAGCAATTTCGGTGTGATCACGATGGATAAGCTGCTGTAGGTATTACGACAACCTATCTGATCGTGATAGACGTTTGATCTTGCTATTGCACAGACTTTTTGACATCGGTACTGCGCAATCGCTCCCAAAGCAGTCACTTGGCGATGCTCGGATTCCACTGGCAGCTTTGAGGGGTAGAGCTGACCTTCTCGAAAGTCTTGATGCAATGACTGCTTGCGGTAGCAGCAGTCATTGATCTTGCTACTTGAACGACAGCACCCAGCCTAAAGCTACCTGCGGTAGGCTACTTCGGCTTTGCAGCGATTGCTACTGCTCATGTCAGCAGGGCGAACTACCTGTCACTGCCTGATAGCGGTCATTCGGAGCGCCAAGAAGGTCGCTTCTCCAATGGCTGCTTTCAGGTAACTAGCAGCCCCTTGCTAACAGACTGTCCTCGGAATACTGGGCGTCCGCTACCTCCGTCCGCCAATAGGTGCTGTCGATCCATAGCAGCCCTTCGCTCCTTCTGAGCCTATGCCCGCTTTGCACCCAATAACGTTGGAATGATTCAGGGTGGAATGTACAAATTCAATTATTCAACTATCATTGAATAATGAATCAAGAACAAGTTGTCAAAGCTTTGGCTGCGCTGGCCCACTCTGTGCGCTTGCAAGTTTTCCGAACCTTAGTGGTTGCAGGTGCTGAGGGACGAACCCCATCAGGAATCGCAGAGCAATTGGGGGTTCCTTCCACTGCGCTGTCATTTCACCTCAAAGAGCTAATGGCTGCAGATTTGGTGAGCCAAGAGCGTGTGGGCCGCAACCTGTTTTATCGGGCAGCCTATGACGAGATGAATGCGCTTATTGGCTATCTCACAGAGAACTGCTGTGCTGGTGCAAATTGCGGTCAAGCAGGTGTGGTTTGCTGTCCGTCCACCACTAAGTCCACCAACCAAAAGAGCTAAACATGGGTGTGTTTGAACGCTTTCTCACCGTGTGGGTGGCCTTGGGTATTGCTGCCGGGGTGGTTCTTGGACTGATGATGCCATCCGCGTTTGAGTGGGTGGCTGCGATGGAGTACGCGCAGGTGAATCTGGTCGTAGCCATCTTCATCTGGGTCATGATTTACCCAATGATGATTCAGATTGACTGGGCAGCAGTCAAAGACGTTCGCAAGAAGCCCCAAGGGCTGATGCTGACACTGGCCATCAATTGGCTTATCAAGCCCTTCACCATGGCTGCGCTGGGAGTTCTGTTCTTTGAGTACATCTTTGCTCCCTGGGTCGACCCAACCTCGGCCAGTGAATACATCGCGGGCATGATTTTGTTGGGCGTTGCCCCTTGCACTGCAATGGTGTTTGTGTGGAGCCAGTTGGTCAAAGGTGATGCCAACTACACCTTGGTGCAGGTCTCTATTAACGACTTGGTGATGGTGGTGGCATTCGCCCCTATCGCAGCTTTCCTACTGGGCGTGACTAACGTCACTGTGCCTTGGGAAACCTTGGTGCTGTCCACGGTGCTGTATGTCGTTTTGCCATTAATTGCAGGGCTTCTCACTCGCAGCTTTCTGGCACGCAAGTCCACACAAGCAATTGGCAACTTTGTCGCAGCACTCAAGCCTTGGTCGGTGATTGGTCTGATTGCAACCGTCGTGCTGCTTTTTGGTTTTCAAGCGCAAACCATCATCGACAAGCCCTTGGTCATTGGCTTGATTGCGGTTCCCTTGGTACTTCAAACCTACGGCATCTTCTTCTTGAGTTGGTGGCTGGCGCGGCAAATGAAGCTGCCGCACAACATCGCTGGCCCAGCCTGCCTGATTGGCACCTCCAACTTTTTTGAGCTGGCTGTAGCTGTTGCTATCTCTTTGTTCGGCTTGAATTCCGGCGCTGCACTCGCCACCGTTGTCGGTGTGCTGGTGGAAGTGCCCGTCATGCTCTCTTTGGTCGCCATGGTGAATGCTTGGCGTCCCGCAGAAAAGTAACTTATGTCTTCCATCACCATCTATCACAACCCTAACTGTGGAACGTCTCGCAATACCTTGGCCATGATTCGCCAAAGCGGGGTTGAGCCCAACATCATTGAGTACCTGAAAACACCTCCTAACCGCACCGAGTTGAAGGCGCTGCTCAAAGGCATGGGGCTGGGCGTGCGCGCTGTGTTGCGTCAAAAAGGTACGCCCTATGACGCGCTGGATTTGGGCAACGCCAAATGGACAGATGAGCAATTGTTCGACTTTGTGGCAGAGCACCCTATCTTGATGAATCGCCCGATAGTAGTAACGCCACTGGGCGTTCGCTTGTGCCGCCCTTCGGAAGCCGTGCTGGACATCCTACCGAATGCGCAAATTGGCCCATTCACCAAAGAGGATGGTGAAGTGGTTGAAGAAAGAAAGACCTCAAACATAGGGCCGCAGACAGATGCCTTTCCTGCACTGGCTGCCGAGTCATTTCGGATGACGGATGTGGCTGAACTCAGAGCACCGCTGCGCAGCACCCATGCGCCGCGCATTCTGTTGCTCTATGGCTCCTTGCGTGAGCGTTCATTCAGCCGTTTGGTGGTGGAAGAATCTGCCCGCCTGCTCCAAGCATTGGGCGCTGAGGTCAAAGTCTTCAATCCCACGGGACTGCCTTTGGTCGATGACACATCGGTAAACCACCCCAAGGTGAAGGAATTGCGTGAGTTGACGCTGTGGAGCGAAGGTATGGTGTGGTGTTCACCTGAGCGCCACGGTGCTATGACAGGCGTGATGAAAACGCAAATTGACTGGCTACCACTGTCCGAAGGTGCTATTCGACCCACGCAGGGAAAAACGCTGGCTGTGATGCAAGTCTGTGGTGGCTCGCAGTCCTTCAATGCGGTGAACCAAATGCGTATCTTGGGCCGCTGGATGCGTATGCTGACCATTCCCAACCAGTCTTCCGTTGCCAAAGCCTTTATGGAGTTTGGGGATGACAACCGCATGAAGCCTTCCGGCTACTACGACCGTATCGTCGATGTGATGGAAGAACTGGTGAAGTTCACTCTACTCACACGCGATGTGTCACCTTATTTGGTGGACCGCTACAGCGAGCGCAAAGAGACCGCAGCGGAGCTATCGAAACGCGTGAATCAAGCATCTATTTGATAGTTGAGCTGGAAGCAGACGAACAAATATGTTTCATGGATGGCTGCTTCTCGCCGGCTACGGCACTTTAAAGATAAGCCAGTTAGCAGTCGTTCGCCAGCGAATTCATTGAGCTGATGCTCTGCCAGTGCATCGACTTTCTGGCCAATCAAGCGCATTGTGGTACTCCCTCAACTCAATGGGAGACCATCATGGAATCCGTCACCAGCGCTATCCATCGCGAGCCGTGGAACAAGGGGAAAATCGTGGGCCAAAAGTCCCCGTTCAAGGTCAAAGACATCTGGGCACTGCGTGTGCGACTACAGATGGAGCACCGAATCCGGGAGCTTGCACTTTTCAACCTGGGTATCGACAGCAAATTGCGGGGCTGTGACCTCGTGGCGTTGAAGGTCAGAGACGTTTGCCACGGCGATCAGATGGCGACACGCGCCATCGTTATGCAACACAAAACGCAGCGGCCTGTGCAATTTGAAATCACATCAACGACACGAGATGCCCTGCAGGCATGGATCAAGCATGCGGAGCTGAAATCCGATAGCTTTTTGTTCCCAAGCAGGATCCACAGATCCCCTCATCTGGGAACACGTCAGTACGCCCGTATCCTAGCCCACTGGGTGGATGAGCTAGGGCTGGAGCGCGCAAGCTATGGTACCCATTCGATACGAAGAACCAAGCCCACGCTGATCTATCGACGAACCAAAAACCTGCGTGCCGTTCAGTTGCTGCTTGGGCACTCCAAGCTGGAGTCGACCATCCGGTATCTCGGCATAGAAGTTGACGATGCGTTGGAGATTTCCGAGCAAACCGAAATTTGAAGCAAGCTTACGGTCGTGCTGCCCTTGTCATGAACTAGGCTGCACGACTTGAGCGGCTGCTTTACGGCAAAGGCGCGGAATGACACTCCTGGCCAGAAGCTGACCTTGAGCCACAACTTAAGTAGTCCGCTCTAGGCTCTTACCTTAATGAAGTTTTACGTAGCTAGTGCTTTCACTTTTTGGATAAACGGCGAACTGTTCGACCAACTTGGCACTTCTCGCATCTAGTCCTCGCACTTCAACCTTTGTTCCGCCGCGTCGTAGTTTGAACACTACCCGGTCAAGTGCCTCGACTGAGGTCAAATCCCAAAACTGAGTCTGGCTCACATCAATACAGATGCGCTCCACCTGTTCAAGGTAGTCAAACCTAGCAATGAAGCTTTCAGAAGAGGCAAAAAATACTTGCCCTGAAACAAAATAGGTGCGTTGTTTGCCGTCTGGGCTGAGACTAGAGGTGACGTCCAAAATACGTCGCACCTTGTGGGCAAAGAACACACCGGACAGAAGAACGCCAGTAAGCACTCCCTTGGCCAAGTCATGGGTTGCAACAGTCACAACGACGGTAGCGAGCATCACAACGCTGGATGTTTTGGGGTGGGCAACCAAGTCTTTGATGGAGCGCCAGTTGAAGGTGCCAATCGACACCATGATCATCACGGCGACCAAGGCGGCCATGGGAATCTGCTTCACCAAATCGCCAAGAAACACAACCAGTATCAGCAACACTATGATGTTGCCCCCGTATTCCAGTCCCCGTCCTAGTCGCAATAAACCGCCTGGTCAGTCGATGGCTCCTGGCGTAGTTGTTCGGCCCACTGCCTCCTGAACTCCCGAGGCGAACGCATTTTCAGCGATGAATGCGAATGCACCTCGTTGAAGTACTCGAAGGCGGACGACAACTGTGCCAACACCGTCTTGACGTCTCCCAAGGCTTTCGATCAATCAAATTGGGGAGTAAAGCCATAGAAAGGTCAGTGGTTCAGCTCTGGCTTAAGCAGCCAATCATCCGGGACCCGACAGCTAGCAACCAGCAACCGATCGATCTCTGCCTCTGAAACCCAAAACAGACAATTTGATATGTGGTGCCCTATCTAACGAATATGGTTATCATTTTGACGCCTTTAATCATTCGATAGTAAGATTTCATAGTAATTCTAAAGCGCAGGATGTACTTTCTGCCGTAATCCTCACCAGCCATCGCCAACTCGCGTGAACACCAATAGGATGAACGAACAGCTTACAGATTTAACCCAGCCACAGCGCGACCGTCTCGCATTCGTGGACCTACGCGTGCGTTTTATCGGGGAGATCCGGCGCCAAGACCTGGTTTCGCGGTTCGGAATCCAGTCAGCAGCGGCCAGTCGGGATCTGGCGCTTTACAAAGATATAGCACCCGGCAATATTGACTACGACCCCAAAGGCAAGTCGTACATCCTGGGACAGGACTTCCATCCGGTTTTTAATTATCCTCCCGAGCGCGTTCTGTATTGGCTAACTCAAGGTTTCGGTGACGGGGAACCAATGCAGCTCAAGGCATGGGTGATAAGCGAGAGCCCATCACGGCTTACGCATCCGGATCTTGATGTGCTAGCAAGCGTTACCCGTGCGATTCATCAGGAGTGTCCGCTATACATCGAGTACCACTCGATCTCCAGTGGGCGAACTGATGTTGCCCCCGTATTCCAGTCCCCGTCCTAGTCGCAATAAACCGCCTGGTTCGTTGATGGCTCCTGCCGCACTTGTTCGGCCCGCTGCCTCCTG
>JAANMX010002333.1_pt1 | contig 19210 bp, 13 predicted proteins | sample 7279681 | NCBI WGS metagenome assembly JAANMX01 (sample SAMN14094542, study PRJNA606508) | bioreactor metagenome | isolation source: A lab-scale SPAN reactor treating ammonium-rich wastewater day 351 | place: Ireland: Galway | collected 2018-01-01
TTCTGTGATAGTTTGCCTACGATACAAACTTATCATACGGGAACCTTCCTCCTCATTCAATTGTAAAGGCGCGTGTGTTCAGTTTTGAACCATGCCCGAAACCCGATAGTAGGGGTTTGGATGTAATCAGCATACAAAGGGGGGCGGATCAATAATATCTGCCCCCCTTTGTATTTGTTGGCGTGTTGTATTTGTTGGCGTGTTGTATTTGTTGGCGTGGTCTCCCAATCCATCTCCTGCATTCGATCATTTTTCGTTCTCCGCGCGCATCCGTCACGCACCCGTCACGCAAAAGAGCTATACAGAAAAAGGGTTGTCCCATATACTGGTTTTCTCGCATACTGGTTTTCTCGCAGGGTAATTGCTCACCCCCACCCAACCTCCCCCGCAGTGGGGGAGGAGTCGATCCACTTCCCTCCCTGGAATGGGGAGGGTAGGGTGGGGTGACTGAGCAGATACCTCGCGGATGTGGCAGAGTCATACTGTAATGTTCCATGTAACAGTTGTCGGACATACTCAGCAGGATATCAGCCCAACACCTATAATCAATAGAGAAAGAATTGCGCCTGTGGCTTCTGTTGCATCCAAACCACACCTTATCGCATCGCTCAATCTGCTGATCGCGCGCGCTGCCGATGGGGAACAGCTCACCTCTGAACAGATCGCTGACATCCTGTGCCAGATGGCACAGACCCACGAAAATGATATAAAAAATCATCAGGAATGGATAAAGCCTATTGGGCTTCGCAACCGCCGAACCGTTGCTCAATAGCCTGCCACATCTACAAAGCAATCTGCTTGGAGTCTGTATGAACCATCGAACCAGAGCCACACTGCGCAGAAAAAGAGACAATCTGCGTCAAATATTCTTTTTGCTGATTGTTTTGGGCCTGCTGTCTGCCTTCGTCTACCCGGCAGCGCCTCTGTGTGCGGAAGAAGGCGTAAAGACCCACATTGTAACCCAGGGCGAAAGCCTTTCGTCCATTGCGCTCCGCCACGGTGTCTCTCTTTCTGCGTTGATCCGGGCCAATGGGATCGCCAATCCCAATCTGCTGACCGTTGGGCAAGTATTGATCATTCCTGCTGGCGCGCCCCCCGCCAATATAACTCAGCCCGTGTCTACGCCTACGACGATGACAGGTCCCACGAATTTTGTGCCGGCAGCGAAAGCAGCACCCAGCGCCACAGACCAGGTTCTTACGGTCTACGCAGGCGAAACCCTATCGTCTCTGGCAGCTCGCTATGGCACAACTTCCTCAGCGATTATGGCCCGCAATGGGCTGTTGACCACTACCATTTATGTAGGCCAGCGCTTGATCATTCCAGTGTTGGTTCGCTCACTGGCCCCGGTTGGGACATACCAGCCGACCCCTATGCCAACCACCTGGAATCTGTATCGAGAGGCCACACCATCCCCATCTCCAGCCGGAGAATCATCATTGATTCTACTGCCTACCGCGCCGCCGACAGACACCCCACTTTCCCGCTAGAAACCGTTAACGGTCGCTACCACGCGACGTACCCGTTCAGCCACCCCACCCGACCTCTCCCCATTCCAGGGAGGGAAGAGGATCGACTCCTCCCCCAAGCTGGGGGAGGTTGGGTGGGGGTGAGCAGCTACTACGCGACAAATCATCTGCTGATTTTTTGCAAGTACATCTCTAACTCCTATACTGATAATTGTCTACACCAGCAGAGAACTTCTCCGCGCACCGTTTCAATTCCATCAGTTGAGTGAATGCAAGGAAGTGCAAAATGAGCAGGATTGTACGGTGGGACCCCCAACGCAATCCGCAATCCGCAATATGCGATCCCCTCCCCACCCTCGCCATCCTCATCTCCGGCAGCGGCTCGAATTTGCAGGCGATTATCGACGCGGTGGCGGACGGGCGGTTAAAGGCGCGTATCGCCGTCGTCGTCTCCAACCGCAAGGCCGCCTACGGGCTGGAACGGGCCGCGGCTGCGGGGATTCCTACCTGTTATCACCCACTCAAACCCTACCGGGACCCGGGCAAAGGGCGGGCCGAGTACGACGCCGACCTGGCCGAACTGCTGGCAGAATACGCGCCGGATTGGGTCGTTCTGGCCGGGTGGATGCACATCTTCAGCGACGCCTTTTTGCAGCACTATCCCCAGCGCATCGTCAATCTGCACCCGGCCCTGCCCGGCCAGTTCCCCGGCAGCCACGCCATCGACGACGCCCTGGCCGCCTTCCAGCGGGGCGAAGTCGAACATACGGGGGTGATGGTTCATCTGGTCCCGGACGAACGGGTGGACGAGGGACCGGTGCTGGCGACGCGTATTGTGCCCATTTTGCCCGGCGACAGCAGCGACAGCCTGGCCGCCCGTATCCACGCCGCCGAACACGACCTGCTGGTGACAACCCTTTCGCAACTGATGGGGAGCAGGGAAGGGCAAGAATAGACGACAGGCCAAACAGAAGGACACGGATTTCCACGGATGGTACAGATTGACACGGATTTTTGCATCCCTTCCTCTTGTCCTCCTGCCCTCCCTTCTCTTTCCCAGGAGACTCAAATGCGACTCGGACTCAACGCCGGTTACTCCGGCTCTACGATTGACCTACCCCTGGACCTGATTCAGGAGGCGGACCGGCTGGGCTACTACGCCGTCTGGACCGCCGAAGCCTATGGCTCGGACGCAGTGACGCCTCTGGCCTGGATCGGTGCGCGCACGGAGCGCATCCATTTGGGCACGGCGATTTTGCAGATGCCAGCCCGCACGCCCGCGATGACGGCGATGACCGCCATCACACTCGACCAGTTGTCCGGCGGGCGGATGCTGCTGGGGCTGGGCGTCTCTGGCCCCCAGGTGGTGGAGGGGTGGCACGGCCAGCCCTACGCCAAACCGTTGGGCCGCACCCGGGAGTATGTGGAGATTGTGCGGGCGATTCTGGCCCGGGAGAAGCCGCTGGTCCATCAGGGCGAACACTACCAGATTCCCTACGCCGGGCCAGGTTCTGTGGGGCTGGGCAAGCCCCTGAAAAGTATCATCCACGGGCGGGCGGAACTGCCGATTTATCTGGCCGCGATTGGGCCGAAAAATGTGGAACTGGCCGCGCAGATCGCTGATGGCTGGCTGCCCATCTTCTTTGCGCCGGAACACTACGCCGGGAACTTCGCCGAGGCGCTGGAGGCGGGTTTTGCCGCGGCGGGCAACGGAAAGAGTACGGCGAATTTCGACATTGCGCCCACTGTTCCTGTGATTGTAGGCGACGATCTGCCCAACTGCTGGATGCAGGTGAAGCCCTTCCTGGCCCTCTACATCGGCGGGATGGGGGCCAAGAGCAAGAATTTCTACTACAATCTGGCCTGCCGTTACGGCTATGAAGAGGCCGCTGACAGCATCCAGGCCGCCTATCTGACCGGCGACAAAGTGGCAGCAATGTTTGCCGTGCCCGACGAACTGGTGGACGCGGTGGCCCTGTGCGGCCCCCGGGCACGCATCGCCGACCGGCTGCAACTCTGGAAAGACAGCCCGATTACGACCCTCAATATCAATGCCGACAGCATCGAAACCGTGCGGATGATGGCGGAGCTGGTCCTGTGAACATTGCCCCGACTCTCGAACTTGTGGCGCCGGACATTCACAGGCTGCGTCTCCCCCTGCCCTTTGCGCTGGATCACGTAAACTGTTATTTGCTCCGAGGGGAAGGGGGCTGGACCCTGCTGGACACGGGATTGCACACACCAGAGGGGTGGCAGGGCTGGCTGGCCGCCTTTGACCAATTGGGTATTGAACCCGGCGACGTGGAGCAAATCGTCCTGACCCACGTCCACCCGGACCACTACGGGATGGCCGGTGCGTTGCAGGCGTGGACGGGCAATGCCGCGCCTGTGCGTATGTCCGTCGCCACCGATCAGGCGGCAGAAGCTATCTGGCGCTCGCCCGCGGAGAGCTGGCTGGACGAGACGAGCGCCTATCTGCGCTGCAACGGGCTGGAAGCCTCCTTTTTGGAGAGTGTATTGCAGAGTATGCGGGGAATGCGGGCGGCTGTGCGCCCCCACCCGGAGCGGGTGGAAATCTTTGCGTCCGGTGATGGGCTGTCACTGGGCAATCGCCATTTTCGGGCCATATCCGCGCAGGGCCATGCGGACGATCAGTGCGTCTTTTACGACGAAGCCGACAGGCTGCTGCTCTGCGGGGATCAGGTGTTGATGCGCATCACACCGAATGTGGGGTCGTGGCCGACAACGCCCGCCAATCCGCTGGGTCGCTTTCTGGCCGATCTGCGCCATTTACGGAGGCTGGATGTGGGGCTGGCTCTGCCCGGTCATCGCCGGGAGATCGAGGACTTTGCCGGGCGCATTGACGAACTGCTGGCCCATCACCAGAAACGCTTGAACGCCATCCGCCAGGCAATCCCCGCGGATGGGGCCAGCACTCTGGAGATCGCCCGTCGGGTCTTTCCAATGGAGAGTTTTACCCCTCACGAAATCCGTTTTGCCGTGGCCGAAACCCTGGCCCATTTGGAGCATCTGTTGGAAGAGGGGCAGGTTGTACAGGAGGAGAGGGAAGGGACGTGGCTGTTTTTGCCCCGATTATAGGTTCTCCTTCAACTAACGATTCAGGAATCCTGTTACATCAGAACAAAAGCGCTCCATCTCGCGCGTATCATTGAGCATCTGGGTAAGATTGTAGGCTGCTGTAAGTTTTCCTGCATCGATCCACTTTTGCGCTTCTTGCGCTACGCGTTCTACGAAGATTGTGGCAACGAAGGCCAATGCCGGTTGGGGACGATCTGTCGCCTGATTTGCGTCCAATATCCGATTCAGAGCCTGTGTTGCCGTTTTCCAGTGTTCGTCCGAACCAGCCGGATCAGCGCCGCCTTTTACTTCTGCTGCCCACGTGAAGTCATTCTCTTGGGTTGTCGAGTGTAGGTCCGGCCCGACTTTGTATGAATTACCTGCTTTATCGTCCCATTTTAGCTGACGATCTACCAGCAACCGACCGCCGTTGCAGAGCAACAATTCGTGATACTTGACGCGATTGCGTTCAAATTCGCCGAGAAGATTCTCGATATCCGTATCTGGTGTGAGTTCAAGAGTCTGACGACTCGCCATTCCCTCATCAATTTCGTCATCCTCTAATGAGCCTTTGTAAGAGTAGCCGACTGATGCCAGCAAATTCAGCCTATGCAGAAAGCGTACGAGCGGATTCAATAAACGCATCATAGCTGTACGCCCCACTTCATTGCGGGACATCCCACCCATACTGTCGCCAAGATTTGCCATAAGCATTGCTACATGCCGCTGTGGCGTAACGCCACTGACGCGCACGAGCGCGCTTACAATTTGGTTGAAATAGATCGATAGCTCATCTGCTTCGCTTCGATCCGGGGTTACAGCGCCAGATTCATAACGGCTCGTATCGAGACCAATCCCGCGCATGGCTTTGCTGGATAGCATTGCTACATTGCGGTAGTAAAAAATTAGGCGTGGGTGCGCCGTAAGCAGTTCAGGTGTGACGAAATAGTATACATAGGGAATCGGCGGATCGCTTGTATCCAGAAGATCGAGGGCATCTTCGTGTATGCCAAGAGATAGGGCCTGTTCTCGCCATTCTTCTTTGTCATAACGACGGCTCAGTTGTTCAAGCTCTCCCAGCATTCCGTCGATGTCGAGTGAAACTATCACGCGGACGAAAAGAGTTCCGCGGTCGATGGCGTTCTGCTCAACTGCTCGTCTGATTTCGGCTTTGCTACTGACAAAAGATGGCAAATTCTCAGCCATTGGATATGATGTCCTTTACGGTTTGCGCCAGATTGTAATACTTTTTCTGAGGGCGGCGCGGCCAAATTTCCCCATCTGTTGACTGCTGTTGCCCTTGCGTTGGGGTAGAACATAGACTTTCACTGGTTCAAATCCGAGTTGTTCAGCCAGGTTTGTGCATAACAGATCAACGGGGATAATCTCACCAGCGTAACGCACGTTATCATTGACGAAGGCCACATACGCGCCCGGACGACAGACCCGGAATATCTCGGCAAAAACAAAAGTCAGTTCCGTAAAGTAGTTTTCAATCATTGTGAGCACGCCGCGGTTGTTGATCTCTCCTCGCTCTTGCCGCAACTGTAACGCCAGATTAATTTCCCGCAGAGCACCATTTTGGTTTATTACCTGTGTAATCGCATTGAATCGCGAACTCCCCTTAATTTTTTCGTAGTGAGCCCTCAATTCTTCCAACTTTGACCGATTTTCAACCGTACAAGACAATAAACTCTGCCGCAGATCAAAAATGCGTTCCTTCACCCCTAAATAGGCCAATTCCAGGGCATAGGTGCGTGTATAGTCGTAGCGGTTGGCATAAGGCGGCGATGTAATAACACAAGCAAATTGATCCGCAGCCAGGGTAGACAGAACGTATAGTGTACTGCCCTCCATCAAAATCTGGTTACTCACGGGAAAAGATTGTTTCTGAAGAATTTCGATATCGCGAATCACATCTTTCAGCGCTGCGCTGAAAGCATCCCGTACAGTTGGCAATATGCCTTTATCGATCCCGCCTACTTCTTTTTTCCCTTGAGTTGAGCGTCGGTGATTCCGCTGCTGCAATTTTGATGAACGGCCATCCCAGCGTAAGTACTGTCCATCCTTGCGTGTATAACTGACAGATTCTAAAATGCTTGTCAAGACCAACCGAGAGAGAATTCGCGCATCTTCACTAATATTGGCTTCCTCGAACCACTGGGTAAAGTCCAACAAATCCTGCTCAGTTGTCTCCGAAAAAGCCCCTTCCGTAATCGTCAAATGGGGGAATTCCGCTTGCGCCCGCGGCAATACTTTCGTGGCAGCCTGACGCGCAATCTGCTTGAGTTCATCGACTGAATACCTGGCAATTTGCGATTTTGCCTCCCAGGCCAGATGGCAGTGGGGCAACAGCTCGATTCCCGTAGCGTCGATTCCGCGCATCATCGCGACCAGTAATGTCGTTGCCGAACCAGCAAATGGCTCCAACACCCGATCTCCCGCGCCGATTTCAAATTCGTCCAGGAGGGTGTCGACTAATTGAGGAGAAAAGCCTTCTCGATATTTCAGCCAACCGTGCAGAATTTCATTTTTGCTGGCCTGAAAACTGACCAGTTTGCGATTAAAACGCGCGGTTTCATCTAACAAAAGTGTATAGCGCTTCTCCAATGCGATTCTTTCATTTTCGGCAGCCACGCTCTGATGGGAAAAGGAAGACCGCTCTAAGCTTGCCCTTCCATTCTTCGGAACGCCTTCGAGGAATGATAGTTGCTCCATCACTTAATCCTTTCTTGACAGGTGCAACTGCATTAACACCGGCTCAAACAACCGGCCATCCATCACCTGCAGATCGTCCGCCACCTGCAACGGAAAATCGCACTGGGCCAGCACATCCCGCTGCAACTCCACGCCCGGCGCGATTTCGGTGACGCACCAGCCGTCCGTTTCCAGACGCAGAACGCAGCGCTCGGTGACGACGATCACCTCCTGTCCCGTGGCCCGCGCTCGCCGCCCGCTAAAGGTGACGTGCTCGACTTGATTCACAAATTTGTGGACTTTGCCCTCTTTGTCGATGCAGAGCTTGCCGTCGCGCACGTCGATACGGGAACCGGCAGTCGTAAACGTACCGCTCAGCACAATCCGTTTGGCGTTGGCGGTGATGTCGATAAAGCCGCCCACACCCGCGGTCACGTGGGGGCGGGAACGCAGCCTCGAGACATTCACATTGCCCTCGAGGTCAATCTCCATAAAAGAGAGGAGGGAGCGGTCAAAGCCGCCGCCCTGAAAATAGCTGAACTGATCCGGCGAGGGGATGATAGCCTGGGCGTTGGCCGCACAGCCAAATTGAAAGCCCAGCAGAGGCATCCCCCCCACCGCCCCCTGCTCGATCACCCACGTCACCCTGCCGTCCAGCCCCTCCTCGTGGAGGATACGGGGCACCAGCGCCGAGATGCCAAAGCCCAGATTGACCGCTTCGCCCTCCCGTAACTCCTGGGCAGCCCGGCGTGCAATGACCTTTTCCAGCCCCCACTCCACACCCTCAAAAGTATCCGACGCCACCCGAATTTCCCCACTGATGGCCGGGTCGTAGTCAGTCTGGGTGGTCTGGCGCTGCTCCGGGGCCAGGACGATCTGGTTTACCAGAATGCCGGGGACCCGCACGGATTGGGCGGGGATGCTGTCTGCGGCCACCAGCCGCTTGACTTGGGCGATGACGATCCCGCCGCTGTTGTGGGCGGCCAATGCCACGTCATACGCGCCCAGAAATGCGCCCTCCTGCTCAAAGCTCAGATTGCCCCGCTCGTCCGCCGAGGTAGCCCGGATCAGCGCCACATCCGGGCGCAGGGCGCGCAGGTAGAGCCACTCCTGACCGTCGAACGCCACCACCTGCACAATATCCTCCGTCGTGCGCCGGTTCATCCGCCCGCCCTGGCGGCGGGGATCGACAAATGTGTCCAACCCCACCTGGGTCAGCACGCCGGGCCGTTTGGCCGCACCTTCCCGCAACTGGTGGAAGATCAGTCCGCTGGGCAAGTTGTAGGCTTCGATTTCGTCCCCGTCGATCATCTGCCAGATGCGGGGGGATTCCATCGACGACGGGCCGCTGGGATAGGAACCGGCAATCACCCGCTTCAACAGACCGGGCTGGGCGAGGTGGTCGATGCCCTTCACGCCGTACATATCCCCGGCCGCGATGGGATGGATTGTCGTCAGGTTGCGGGGCGCGCCGGTTTTTGCGAAGCGTTCACCGATGGCTTGCAGCAGCGCGTCCGGGCAGTTCAATCCGCTGGAAGAGTTGACGGCGATAGTTGCGCCCTCGGGGATCAGTGCGGCAGCAGCTTCGGCGGTGATCAGTTTGGAATGGCGCATTGGTTCCTCGTCAGCGGTCAGTGGTCGGCAGTCAGCGGTCGTCTCTCGTCGCTTCACTATAGGCGACGGTGTGGGGGAGTGTCAAAGTCGCAAAGGGGATAGTTTGCAGCAAAAGGCGTTGGGCGGGTACACTGGACCAAATGAACGCTTCTGGTAACCATACAGGTGCGACGCACTCGCCACAGCCATTTTGCCGGTGCGACTTATGCTGGCGAGTGCGTCGCACCGGGCCTATTGTATTGTTACTGCTTTTGAACACCTACGGGAGGAACGTGCAGTGGATAGTTTGAGACGCGGGATTTGGCCGTTGGTTTTGTTGTTGATTGGGGCACTATTTCTGGGCGGCTGTAGTCTGCTGCCCGGCTCGGACCCCACCGCCACGCCTACCAGCGAAGTGCGGGAACTGGTCCCCACCTGGACGCCCACACCTGTCCCCGTCGTCACCGATACACCTGTCGTACCGCCCACAGACACGCCAGTCCCACCCACGCCCGTGCCAGCCGAGCCGACGCCGCTCCCCACGGACACCCCCGCGCCCGTGGCCCGGATGACCATCACCAATCAGGTGGCGAATGTGCGCAGCGGGCCGGGAACCCAATACGCGGTCATCGGTTCGGTGAATCAGGGGATGCAGTTTGATGTGATGGGGAAGAATCCCGGGGGGGATTGGTTTCAGTTCTGCTGTGTCAACGGCGAAGTGGGCTGGATGTTCAGCCAACTGGCGACCGTAGAGAATGTGCAGTTGGTGGCCGTGGCCGGGGATATTCCTGTCCCGCCGCCCGCACCTGCACCTGCGCCGGTCCAGCCGACGAATACACCGGCTCCCGCCGCGCCCCCGCCCGCCGCGGATCCCTGCGCCAGCATCGGCGGTGACGGCTGCAAATTCCGCTTGACCGGTGGGCCCGGCTTTGCGGGCAATGGGGGCGGCGAATTGAAGCTACAGGTCTTCTTTATGCACAGCGGCATTGACGGCGGTCAACCCCAGGGCAGCTACTTTATTGTGCTGGAAAAGGACGGTCAGAGACTGCCCATTTCGGACTCTGTGCGCAGCATTGCTCTGCAGGCCAACCAGAACCAGTTTGGCCGTTACAACTACGAATACAAATTGAGTCCGAGCCAGTTACCGGGGAATACAGTGGCGGGCAACTACCGGGGCTGGGTGTTGGACGGCAACGGCGAGCGGGACAGTCGGGACATCAACTTTTCTGTACCAGACGGGCAGGGCGAGGTGTGGATTCAGTTTGATCAGGGGTAATGACAGAAACGTGAAGCGTGACTGTCGGCGTATCAGGCAGAGTGGTACTTTAGGGGGCTACGGCCACATACTCTGCGAACGATTGGGATTTGGGAACGGGCAGGTTGTCTTCCAGCAACCCACGCACGTGCATATCGATTGCACTGTGCATATTGCGGGCAACCTGATCCCGAGTTCTGCCTATCGTCGCGCAGACGACCAGCGACTGTCACACGACCGCTTTTTGTGGGATGTTAATACTGGCGGTGACTGCCTTTGGTTGCTACCAGATACCACCCATCATCCTCAAGGAATTTGATGACATCGCGTACTTTCATAGCTATCCACCGCAAGTTATGGAAAAGCAGTATCCTCAATTCCTCAAGATCATTTTAGCATAAGTAACAGAAATTGCGTATGCCCATTTCTCCTTCTTCGCCTCCGCCCACCATCCAACCCGAAATTCGCCTGCTGCCCGGCGCAGAGAAAATTTTGACTGCTGCGGCCGCAGGTGAATGGGCAGACCTGAATCTCTACCAGCTACAATTGATGGCCCACCGGCTGCAACTGGTGGCCGGTTTTGACGATCTGCTGGCTCTGGATGCGGTCAACTTTACCCCCTTCGACTACCAGATTCGGGCGGCCCGGGTGGTGTTGCGCCAGTTTCGCGGGCGGGGGCTGCTGGCCGACGAAGTGGGGCTGGGCAAGACGATTGAGGCCGGGCTGGTGTTGAAGGAGTATCTCCTGCGCCAGATGGTGGATCGGGTGCTGATTTTGACCCCGCCCGGTCTGGTGGAGCAGTGGCAAGAGGAACTGGTCTCCAAATACAACCTGACCAGCTTTGTCACCAGCAGCCACCCGGACTTTCGGGCCTTGGGCAGCGGGGCCTGGGAGGAGCATCCCAGAGTCATCGCATCTTTAGCCACGGCGAGACGACCCGAACACCGCAAGGCCATCACTGCCCTGCAATACGATCTGGTGATTGTGGACGAGGCCCACCACCTGAAGAACCGCACCTCCGCCTCCTGGCAACTGGTCAACGAATTGCAGAAGAAGTACATTCTGCTCCTCACGGCCACGCCCGTGCAGAACCGGCTGACCGAACTCTACAATCTCATCACCGTTCTCAAGCCCGGCCAACTCAAAAGCCCCAAAGAGTTCAGCAGCCAATTTGTGGTGCGGGGCGACCCCCGGCTGCCCAAAAACCGAGGGCTGCTGCGCGAACTGCTGGGGGATGTGATGGTGCGCCACACCCGGGGGCAGATCAGCCTGCAACTGCCCCCCCGCCGGGCACACACCATCCACCTGGCCCTCAACCCGGATGAGCAGGCTCTGGCCGACGCCATCGGCGATACGGTACGCCGAATGATGGAGGACACGGAAAATGTGAGCAGCGGCCACCGCTTCGGCCTGCGCATTCTCCTGCGCGAGGTGGGCAGCAGCGCCGCGGCCACCGAATCCACCCTGCGCTCACTGGCTGGCAACGACCAGTTGGCCGTCTATCGGGCCGAACTGCTGGCCCTGGCCGCGCAGGCCGCGGCCGTGCAGGGATCGGCCAAAGCCGACGCCCTGCGCACCCTTTTGGAAGCCCAGGCCAAAGGCAACGCAGGCGACAAAGTGCTCATCTTCACCCAGTTCCGGGCCACCCAGGAGATGCTGGCCGCGGCGCTGACCGAGTGGGGCATCCCCTTTGCCAACTATCACGGCGGTCTGACTATCGAGCAGAAGGACGGGGTGATCCGGGATTTCCAGGCCGACCTGCCCGTGCTGCTCTCCACCGAGGCCGCGGGCGAGGGGCGCAACCTCCAATTCTGCCGGGCGATGGTCAACTACGACCTACCCTGGAATCCTATGCGCATCGAGCAGCGCATCGGGCGCATCCACCGCATCGGCCAGGACCGGCCCGTGGACATCTTCAATCTGGCCGCGGCTGGCTCGATTGAGGAGATGGTGCTGGACATTCTGGACCGCAAGCTGAATATGTTTGAGCTGGTCATCGGCGAAGTGGATATGATTTTGGGGCAGATGGGCGACGAGCGGGATTTTGAGGAGATTGTCCTGGACATTTGGAGCCAGTCCCCCAGCGCAGAGGTGTTGCAGGCGGAGATGGAGAAACTGGGCGATTCGCTGGTCAAGGCCAGGGCCAGCTATCAGGAGGCGACCGAATACGACGAGGCCCTCTTTGGGGAGGATTTCAGCGCGGAATGAGCGAACAGAACCGGGAGGAGCACTTCGATCTGGCCCGTTTTGTGGTGGGCTATCTGACCCAGACCGGTGGGCTGGTCGCGCCCGCGGTCTTTGGCGTTCACGAAACCCTGCTGCCCGACGACATCGCCGCCCGGCTGGGGGTGGACGCCTATCTCAACCTGCGCTTTGACACGGAGGACGACGCGCCCGGCGACGGGCTGCGGCTTTCGGTCAACCACCCGCTGGTGGATCGCATCGCGGCCCAACTCTTGCACGCCCAGGGCAACAGCCAGGTCTTCCTCAACCATCTGCGTCTGGACAAGAAGGGGCTGCTGGAGCAGGCCGAGAAGAATATCGGCATTGCCAACGCCCGCCTCGGCCCCAAAAAGGGGGCGATGGAGCAGCAGGCCCTCCACCACTACCTGCGCTTCAATTTCAAAGTCACTTTTGTCAGCGACGAGAAGCAGGAATCCCTGGCCTCGGTTGTGATGGACGCCCAGAACGGCTATGCCATCAGCGACCCCCTCCATTTGCAGCGGCTTCTCTCTACCGACACCGCGCCCGGCTATCCCCATATGAGCATCGCGCCGGCCCGCTGGCTGGGCGCGGATGCCATCGATTCGGCTGAGACCTATCGGGCGTTGCTGGAACGGGCGCAGGGGGCGCTGGAAAAGCAGTTGACCCCGCGTATGACGGCTATGCAGAGCCGCGTCCAGCGCTTTTTGGAGCTGGACCAGGCCCGCATCGAGGAGTATTACGACGCGCTGGAAGCGGATCTGCGGCGGCGCATCGAACGGGCCGAGGCCAGCGAAAGCGGGCGGGGGAGCAAAGGAAATCAGGAAAAGCTGGCCGCGGTCCAGGGCGAGCGTGCGGCCAAACTCAGCGACATCCGCGCCCGCTACCAGCTACGGCTGGAGGTGGAACTGGTCAACGTCCAGCGCATTGTCCAGCCCAAAGTGATGCTGCCTGTGGAGATCGGCGACCGCCGCCTGACTGTGACCCGCTTTGTCGTCTGGGACCCCCTGCGGCACGAGTTGGAGGCGCTGATCTGCGATGTCTGCGGCCAGCCGGGGGAGAATCTGCACCTCTGCACCGGCGGCCATCTGGCCCACGAGGACTGTCTGGCCCCCCAGTGCATCGACTGCAAGCGGGCCTACTGTCAGCGCTGCGCCGAGCAGGTCCAGGCGTGTGTGGTCTGCGGCGAGCCGGTCTGCCGTCCCAGCCTGATCACTTGCCCAACCTGTAAGCGGGGGACGTGCCGGGAACATCAGGGGCTGTGTCACGCCGCGGAGGGACAACCGGCGGTGTTGACGTCCGCCCAGCCGGAAGTTGTACCCGCCGCGCCCCCGGTCCTGCCTCCCCCGACCACCCGCACAACCTCTGCGCCCAAGACGGGGAAATCTGCCGCGCCAGCAGCCAAGAGTAGCCGCTCTGGCAAATCCACACCCGTCAGCAGCAAAAAATCCCAGCCGATTCGTCCGGGCCAGAGGAGTCAAGAGCCAAAGATTACGGCGAAGCAGGTGCAGGTCATCATTTCGGCAACCGAACCGACGATTGTCGTGCGGGCTATGCGTACCTCCAGCCGTCCCTACGCCATCCGCACAATTGAACTGCTGCCCAATGGGATTTGGGTAAGCTGCGAGTGCGAGAAGGAAAAGTGTCCCGCCGATGGGTGGATTTTTCGCCCGGACAGTGTGGACTCTCTGCCCAAACAGATCGAACAGTTGGCAGATAGAGTACGCACAGAGTACAACTTTCCCGCCAGCAAAGTGGAATATCATATGCTCTACGCTCTGGACAGACGCCCCCTGCGCGGTTTTACATTGCCGCCGGTCTGGCTGGATGAGGTGCGGCTGGAATCCGCCCGTCAGGGGTTTGATGCGGAAAGGTAGAAAGGGATGGAGGGTTGGTGCAAAATGGCAAATGTTCACGACAGCGGCTACAAATTTCTCTTCTCCAACCGCACGATCTTTCGTCAATTGATGGAGAGCTTCATCGATCAGCCCTGGGTTCGCCAACTGGACTTCGACCGGGCCGAGAAGATCGACAAGTCCTTCATCGACGAGGAGTACCGGGAGCGCGAGAGCGATCTGATCTACCGCATCCCCTTCGACAAGCTCAGGGCATCGCCCTGGGGCAAGGAGGCGGTCTACGTCTATATCCTCATCGAATTTCAGTCCACAGTGGACCGAATGATGGCGCTGCGGGTACTCAATTACGTCGTCAGCTTCTATATGGAACTAGCCCGCAGCCAGCATCTGGACAAACTGCCCGCTATTTTCCCGATTGTGTTGTATAATGGGGAGAGACGCTGGACAGCCGCCACGCAGTTGGCGGAGTTGATCGAAGCGCAACCGTCTCTGGGCGAGTACAGTCTGAATTTCCGCTACTTCAAACTGGCCGAGAACGAATTGAGCCGGGATGCGTTGGAGAGCATCGGCAATATCGTTTCGACGCTCTTTCTGGCCGAGTCTCGAGTCGAATTGAACAGACTGCTGGATAGGTTGGTTACGCTCTTCGACCGGGAGGAGGACAAGCAGGCGGTCTCGCTTCTGATCAACTGGTTGCGACAGATGGCGGTGCATAAGCGCATCAGCCAGGAAGACTACAGTCGATTGGAAAAAGTCTATCGTTCAAGCGAGGAGGTAAAGACAGTGTTGGCAAACACATTTGAGTTGCGCGATCAAGCGCTGATTGCGAAAGGGCGTGAAGAAGGACGTGAGGAAGGACGTGAAGAAGAACGTCAACAGAGCAAGAGAAAGATTGTGTTGGCAATGGCCCAACGGGACTTCGCACACGAACTGATCGCCGATCTGGTGGAACTGACTCTGGCTGAAGTCCAGGGGATCGTCGAAAACGCGGCGCGTCCGCCAGCCGAGAACAAAGATCTGTCCCAGTGACAGATGCGCAAATTCACGAATCCGCTACTCCCTACTCCCCCATCCCACTCTCCTGCACCACCAGCAGAATGCCGCTGGCGATGCGGATGGTTGCGCGCTCCTCGGCCATCCGGTTGCTCACGCCCTGGGTGCTGCCCAGGGGTAACGTTGCGTCGATGAGGGGATATTCCAGCCCGGTGTAATGAATGCCGGTGACTGCGGCGCTGAGGGGCACGACGCTGACTGTATCCCCCGCCGCGCCGGTGATTGTCACACTTTCTCCCCCCTGCAGAACCTGGGCCAACTGCTGTCCATCGGCCAGCAGAATCGGCACGGGCCAATCCCTGCGGGCCGGGAGCAGGAGGTTGGCCAGGGTCTGGTCCAGCCGTCCCCCCAGCGCGCCGAGCAGCAGAATCTGCGTCGCCCCATCCGCCACCGCCCGGCGCACGGCCAGCTCCAAATCGGTCTCGTCTTTGCGGGGCGGGTGGCGTTCGATACTCACCCCAGACTTTTCGTAGTCGGCCAACAATTCTGGCCCGATGCTGTCCAAGTCCCCCACCAGCACCGCCGGGCGCAGACCCAGCGCCGCGCAATGGCGTGCCCCCCCATCCGCTGCGATAAGGTAGTCGTCCGGGCGCAGCCAGCGGGCCAGTTGGGAATAGTCGTTGATTGTGCCGTTAACAAAGATAAGTGCGCGCATAGTTTGGGTCAGGCTATGGAAGCATCTGTGTAACTGATTCGTGACTCCACTGCAGAAAGCCATTTTAGCCACGGATGAACACGGATAAAAACAGATTTCTCTCCTGAATATCCCTGCGTCTTTGCGCCTCTGCGAGAGAGTTCACCTTTTTTGCAGGCGAGTCATTCATTGGTTCAGGATACCACCCTTTTGATTATTTTGCGTTATCTCCCCAATAAGGCGAGATCGACTGAAAGCACCTGTTGAGCCACCCCACGGAACTGGATCGACTCCTCCCCCACTGTGGGGGAGGTTGGGTGGGGGTGAGCAGTTACGACGAAAGAGGTTCGACTTTTCGGAAAAGTCGAACCTCTTTCAGTCTCCGCCTATCAATTCCCAGCCGGGGGCAAACCTACTCCCTCATTACACCGGGCAGGTAGAGCTTCTGGTAAACCGTTGCGCCAGCCAGGGCATAACTGCCCCACTGCTCCGCAAAGATGACCACTTCGCGGCTGCTTTCATCCACCACAAAGCTGCTGTAGCTCTGCCAACCCGCGCCATTCCCGCTCTCGTAGACCACAAAGAGTTCGTCGGGTGAAAAGCCCTGAGCATCCAGGGTTGCAGCGTCATACGGAATACGCAGCACCAGCGGTGTGGCCAAGACGCTGTTGGTCAGCGCGCTGCCCTGGGCATCCTCCCCGCTGAGGGAGTAGATGGCGCTGAGCAGGCGCAGCCCCTCGGCTGGCTGGCTGCCGTGACTGCTGCGGCCAGCATTCTTTGTATCTTCTGGGCAGAGATGGGTCCAGGGCAGGGGTTCTTCCGGCTGGGCGGGGAAAAGACAGCCCCGTTCCAGACGCAAAGTGGATTTCCCCCCAGCCGAGCGGCTCTCCTGGCGGAAGCTGGCCGCCGAGCCTTGCAGCGTCACACCGTTGCTCAACTCTGCATAGAAGCCTCTGCCCGCGGCAATGGCCTGGGTAACCCGTTCCCCACTGGGGGCGGCCACTGGTTTTAGCTCCAAATGCAGGGCAACGTCCGCGCTTGCGACAGCCACCCGCTCTTGGCCGAACCAGAGGGTTGTGCCATCCCACCAGGCCGCGGCCACCCGCCACTCTGTGCCCTGGATGGCGGGCAACCGGTACTCGTCGTTCCCCCCCATTGGCATTGCCACCCGTGTCTTCGTGCGCCCCTCCCGGCTGGTCGCCCAGACCAGCGCGCGCCCGAGGGAAGGGCTGGCAGCCGCGGTCTGGGGCGCGGCAGTGGTCAGTTTGCCGTGAATCGTCGCGTCCCCTGTGCGGAATTGCAGAATCGGCGAAGGGGACGTCTCCCCTTCTGCAACGGTCAGACGCTGGGGTGCAGGGCTAATCCACGCTTTCTCCCCTGCCATTGCGCCGGGGCCAAAGACTTCCAGCAGATAGATACCGCTGTTGAGGGTGAGGGTGAAGCCGCCGCTGCTGTCGGTGCGGCTGGATGCTGTGGCTGTGCTACCCACGGCCCGGCCCAAAGCTATGACCACTGCATTGGCAACCCCAGCGCCGTCCGGGTCCAACAGCCTGCCTTTCACAGCCACCGCGCCGGTCGCCACATTCAGCGGAACTGTCACATCCAGCGCGCCGGTTGTGACAGTTGTGCGGGCAATACCGGGCCGCTGGTTGTAGCCCGAATCCGGGTCGATGCGATAGGCCAGCAGCCAATCCCCCTGGCTGGCCCGCAGATCACCCCGCCCGGTCTGGGCGTCGATCTGTGCAGCGGCCCAGCTCTGTTTGGCCGGGTTCCAGCCGAACAGTTGCCCGCCCCAACCGGTCAGAGCCGCGTCCGTGCCTGTGTCCCACAGTTGGCTGTGGATGGTGGCGCTCTGGCTTTCCAGGGCGATGGTAACCGGGACTGTGCCGGGGCTATCCACAGCCACAGAACGGACGCTCTTGGCCAGATATTTACCCGCGGCGCAGCCTTCGGGGAGCAGGGATTGCAGCTGTTCCAGAGCCGGTTCGGGCAGAATAACCAGCCGCCAGGTCCCGGTAATTACGGGCAGATCAAAGCTGCCACCCGTAAAGGTGCGGAAGTTGTAGAGGGAGGGTTCGCCTACTTTATAGGCTGCGGCCACGCCACAGGCATCGGTCGCCTGGGGACCATTTTCGCCCGCGGTCAGGGTAGCCTGAATGCGGGCGTCCGCGGCAAGAAGCAGCAACTCTACCCCCGTTATCGTCTGGCCTGCCTCCACGGCCACGTTTGTCTGCCATTTGTCCTGATAGGGCAGGTAGTCGTCTTCCTCGCTGAGGACGACAGCCACCCACCATTCGCCCTCTTCGACAATCAGTGTAAAGCTGCCATCGGCGGCTGTGGTAGCAGGAACTGTGGGTGTGCGGTCGCTGGTGCGCACGCCCACCACCCGCACCCCGGCCACGGGATCGCGGCCGGTCGTCTGCACCTGGCCGCTGAGGGTAGCAAAGTTACCAGGCACTGTGAGGGGTGTCAGGAATACGTCGCCCAAAGAGTTGGTCTGATTGTCGGCCACCTGCACCCCTGTCAATACAACCGGCAGATATTTGAGCAGATCGCTGGGCAGGAATGTAATTTGGTAGGTGCCCGGGGGCAGGGTCAGGTCAAAGATGCCCGTGGCCGGGTCCATCGGGACGGTGACGATTACGACTGTCTCCTGTGCGGGAGCGGACTGGGCCCCGAGAATCTGCACGGCAGTCACGCTCACGGCCACGTCGGGAACAGTCGTTGTACCGCTCACCAGCAGCCGCCCGGTGATGTGGCTACTGCTCAGTGGAAAGGTAAAGTTGGCCTGCTGGCTCTCTGGCGTGCTGTTGCTGAAAAAGGAGACCAGACGGCTGCCGCTGGGGGCAGTTGCTTCTGCCGGGGTGGTGGTGTCGCTCTTTTCAGCCCAGACTTGCCAGGTGCTGCGGCTGAGGGGCACGGAGAGGTGATAGCTGCCGTCGGCGCCGGTGGTAGCGCTAATCTGCTGGCTGCTGTTGACCCGCTTGGCAACGATACGGGCATTCACCACCGGTCGGGGCGTCTCGTCACTGGTCATAGCTGCGCCGGAAATCGTGTGGGCAGGGTTATCGGCCAGGGCGACGCCAAAGGTCTGGCCCATCGCCAGAAAGCCGATCAGCAACAGCCCTGACACGAGTACTGCTTTTGCAAGACGTTGGGTAATGCTTTTCATTTTCGTTCTCCTGGGGGATTTGGCTCTGCTACCTTATGCAGAGGAACTAACGCATATGGGTTAGTCGGTCGGCCAACCATCTGAAACGTGAAACGTGAGATATCGTCACCTGATCTCACGTTTCACGTCTTCACGTTTCACGTCTTCACGTTTCACGTCTTCACGTTTCACGTCTTCACGTTTCACGTCTTCACGTTTCAC
>JAANMX010002334.1_pt1 | contig 19167 bp, 18 predicted proteins | sample 7279681 | NCBI WGS metagenome assembly JAANMX01 (sample SAMN14094542, study PRJNA606508) | bioreactor metagenome | isolation source: A lab-scale SPAN reactor treating ammonium-rich wastewater day 351 | place: Ireland: Galway | collected 2018-01-01
CTGGCGCAGGGCGGCATCCACGCCGGCGAGATCGACGGCAAGGACGCCGGCTTCGGGCTGCTGCGCGACCTGCTGCGCGGCAAGGCCGGCAAGGGCCTGCTGGACAAGGCGGTGCTGCTGTTCGTGCCGGTGTTCAACGTCGATGGCCATGAAAACTTCAGGGCCTGGAACCGCCCCAACCAGCGCGGCCCGGAGCAGATGGGCTTCCGCGTGACGGCCCAGCGGCTCAACCTCAACCGCGATTACGTCAAGGCCGACGCCCCGGAGATGCGTGCGATGCTTGGCTTGGTCAACGCCTGGGATCCGCTGGTGACGCTGGATCTGCACGTCACCGACGGCGCCAAGTTCCGCCACGACATTTCCATCACCGGTGACCCGGTCAACGTCGGCGACGCCGGCCTGCGCAAGGCCGGGCGCACGCTGCGCGACGGCATCATCGAAAAACTGGAGACCCAGGGCTCGCTGCCGGTGGCGTTCTATCCCAGCTTCGCCGAATACGACAACCCCGCCTCCGGCTTCGTCGAGACCGCCTACCCGCCACGCTTCTCCAGCGGCTATTTCCCGCTGCGCAACCGCCTGGTGATGCTGGTGGAAACCCATTCCTGGCGCACCTATCCCGAGCGCGTGCGCGCCACCTACAACGCCGTGCTGGACGCGCTGGAACTGACCGCCGAACACGGCGCGCAGTGGCGCGCGCTGGCCGGCAAGGCCGACGCCCGCGCCGCGGAGCTGGGCGGCGAGCCGGTCGCACTGGACTACCGCACCACCGAGGCCAAGCGCTTCATCGGCTTCCAGGGCTATGCCTACAGCCGCACGCCGTCGGCGGTCTCCGGCGGCACCATGACCACCTACGACGAGCGCACCCCGCAGCTGTGGATGCTGCCGATCCGCGACACCATCGTGCCGGACACCACGGTGACCGCGCCGAAGGCCGGCTATCTGGTCCCCGCCGAATACGCACAACGGCTGGTCGCGCTGCTGGACATGCACGCCATCGACTATCGCCGGCTGGACGCGCCGCTGGCGCAGGTGGCGGTGGATGCTTTCGACGCCACCTCGGTGAAATTCGCGGCGGCCTCGATCGAAGGCCACCAGCGCGTCACCCTGGATGGCCGCTGGCAGCCCGATACCGCCAACCTCGGCACCGGCGCGCTGTTCGTGCCGATCGCCCAGCCCAAGGCGCGCCTGCTGATGGCGATCCTGGAACCGCAGGCACCGGACTCGCTGGCGGCCTGGGGCGAATTCAACAACGCCTTCGAACGCAAGGAATACATGGAAGGCTACGTCGCCGAGGAACAGGCGCGGCTGATGCTGGCCGCCGACCCGGCGCTGAAGACCGCGTTCGAAACGAAGCTCAGGGACGACCCCGAGTTCGCCAAGAGCCCGGCGGCGCGGCTGGACTTCTTCGAACGCCGCCACCCGGCCTGGGATCGCGGCTACAACCGCTACCCGGTGCTGCGCACCGATCGCGCGCCCTGATGCGCGCGCCGCGCCCGCTGCTGTTCGGACTGCTGCTGCTCATCGCGCTGGTGCTGAGCTGGCGGCAGTGGCCGGCCGCGCCCGATCGCCTGGTCAGCGCGACCACCGCACAGACCGCAGCCACACCGCGAAACACGCCGTCCGCATCGGCGGCATTACCGGCATTCCTGCCACCGGAAGCCCGCGCCACCCTCGCCCTGATCCAGCGCGGCGGCCCCTATCCCTACCGGCAGGACGGTCAGGTCTTCGGCAACCGCGAAGGCCTGCTGCCGCGCCAGCCGCGCGGCTGGTACCGCGAATACACCGTCGATACCCCCGGCCTGCGTCATCGCGGCGCGCGCCGCATCGTCACCGGCGGCGATCCGCCGCGCGCGTGGTACTACAGCGACGACCACTACCGCAGCTTCCGCCGCTTCGACGCCACCGGGGTACGGCCATGACCGGCACCAGTCTCGCCCGGATGCTGGAAGACACCGACCAGGCCGGGGTGTACTTCGTCCTCGACGAAGACATCGCGCTGCTCGACATCGCCTGCGGCAGCGCCGGCCTGCACACGCTGCGCATCGATCTGCAGGGCTGCGCCGACAAGGAGAATCTGCTGCAGCGGCTGGCCGAGGGCCTGGCCACGCCGCCCGGCCAGGGCCGCAACTGGGATGCGCTCAGCGACCAGCTGCGCGACCTGTCCTGGCTGCCGGCCTCCGGCCATGCCCTGCTGCTGCCGCACGCGGCCACCCTGCGCGACGCCGACGAGACCAGCTTCGAGACCCTGCTGGACATCCTCGACGAGGCCAGCGTGGACTGGCAGGCCCGCGACATTCCGTTCTGGGCGTTCCTGGCGCTGCCCGACCGCGACTTCCCGGATGATCCGGACACGCCCGCGCGCTAGCATGTGCGGATGCAGACACCCGCTTTTCGCAGCGCCACGCCCGCCGACATCGACGCCCTCATCACCCTGGTGACCTCCGCCTACCGCGGCGAGACCAGCCGCGCCGGCTGGACCACCGAGGCCGACCTGCTGGACGGCAACCGCATCGATCCGGACGTGCTGCGCGCCGACCTGGAACGTCCGCGCAGCCGCGTGCTGCTGGTCGAGGCCGATGACGGCCTGCAGGCCTGCGCGCATGTGGCCGAAGAAGACGGCGCCGGCTATTTCGGCATGTTCGCGGTGCGCCCCGGGCTGCAGGGCGGCGGCCTCGGCAAGCGCCTGTTGGCCGAATGCGAGCGTATCGCCGCCGACGAATGGCGGCTGCCGGTGATGCGCATGACCGTCATCGACCTGCGCGCCGAACTGATCGCCTTCTACGAACGCCGCGGCTACCGCCGCACCGGCGAGTTCAAGCCGTTCCCCTACGGCGACGCCCGCTTCGGCCAGCCCAGGCGCGACGACCTGCGCTTTGAAGTGCTGGAAAAACCCCTGCGCGCAGGGATGGCGGCATGAGCGAGACCTGGACCTTCGTCTGCACCACCGCCGAACTGCTGCCGGGGGAAATGAAGGTGGCCTTCGACGACGTCACCGGCACCCCGATCGCGGTGTTCAACCTCGACGGCATGTTCTACGCGCTGGAAGACCAGTGCACCCACGAAGATTTCGAGCTGTCGGCCGGGCATTTCGACGCCGCCGCCGGGCAGGTGGAATGCGTGCTGCACGGCGCAAAGTTCGACGTCCGCGAAGGCACCGCGCTGTGCGCGCCGGCCTACGAGCCGGTGGCCAAGTTCCCGGTGAAGGTGGAAGACGGCAAGGTGCTCACGCGCGACGACCGCTGACGCCGACGCGCGTGCGGCGCAACGCCAGGGCGGCATTTCCGATGGCGATCCCCACTCGGAAGGCGCGCCAGCGGCACCTTTTGGCACACGACGCATGATTTGCCCGTGATGTTTTTGTTGTAAATGCCAATCGTTATCATTACTGTTCTCAGCAAGCGATCGACTGACAACTACTTCAGGGCGGCCTGCCGCCCGGCTTCTTTTCCTTTCCGTTTTTCCTCCCCCCCCGGGACTGGATTGGCCATGCACGCCACCATCCCGCCATCACGACAGCCCTCCCATGACCCACATCAAATCCCGCAAGCATCCGGCCTCCGCTCCCGCCCAACTTGCCAGAACCGCCCTGGGCACCAGTCTGGCGCTGGCCCTGCCGATGATGGCGCATGCCGCCACCGACACTGCCGACGCGGGCAAGGATCAAGGCAAGAAGAAGCCGGACGCCGTGACCTTGGACAAGGTGCAAGTGCGAGGCAGCTGGTTCAATCCCTCCTCGCCCAAGTTCACCGCCGAACTGCTGGATACGCCCAAGACGGTGTCGATCGTCACCGAACAGCTGCTGCAGGACACCGGCGCAACCAATCTGCAGGACGCCCTGCGCATGGTGCCGGGCCTGACCTTCGGTGCCGGCGAAGGCGGCAACCCGACCGGCGACCGTCCGTTCATCCGCGGCTTCGACGGCCAGAGCAATACCTTCGTCGACGGCATGCGTGACGTGGGCATGCAGACCCGCGAGGTGTTCAATCTGGAGCAGGTGGAAGTGGTGAAGGGCCCGAGTTCGGCCTACGGCGGCCGCGACTCCGGCGGCGGCAGCATCAACCTGGTCAGCAAGACACCGAAGCTGAAGAACGAAACCCGGCTCGGCCTCGGTGCCGGCACCGACAGCTATCTGCGCGGCACGGTGGACAGCAACGTGGTGCTGGGCGACGGCATCGCCGCGCGCCTGAACCTGATGAAGCACGATTCCGACATCGCCGGCCGCGACGCCGTCAACGTCAGCCGCTGGGGTGTTGCCCCGTCGATCGGTTTCGGGCTCAACGGCGATGCCCAACTGATCCTCAGCCACTACCACATGGAAACCGACGACCTGCCCGATGCCGGCGGCTTCCCGTACAACAATCCTTACAGCGCCACCTCGCCCTACGTTTCGCGCAATGGCGACGGCGGCATCATCGTGCCGAACCGCAATGCTTTTTACGGCCTGAAGGATCGCGATTTCCAGCGCACCGAGTCCGACATCAGCACGGTGGACGCCAGTTTGGCGTTCGGCGAGCACAAGATCCGCAACGTGGTGCGCATCGCCCGCTCCAGCAACGACTACCTGTGGACACAACCGGACGACAGCAAGGGCAATCCCCTGGTCAACGGCACCCTGTGGCGTCGCATCAACAGCCGCGCGGCCGTCTCCGACACGTTCGCCGACCAGCTCAGCCTGAGCGGGCGCTTCGCCACCGGCAGCATCTCGCACAGCTACAGCGCCGGCATCGAATACAGCGACGAGAAGACCCATCGCGGCAGCTATGTGGTGTCGCCGTCCGTCGGCTACAACGGTTCCGCGGCCTGCGTCCCCGCGGTGGTCGGTGCGCCATCGAAGTACGACTGCACCTCGTTCACCAACCCCGACCCGAATGATCCGTGGATGTCGCTGCACACGGTGACCCGCAGCAACCCGGCGCTGGATGCGCGGCAGCAGAACAAGACCACGTCGGCCTACCTCTTCGACACAATGGAACTGAGCCCGCAGTGGCTGCTCAACGTGGGCCTGCGCTGGGACGACTACAGCGCCGTCCTGACCACGCTCTCGGCCACCGCCACGCCGACCGTGCTGCGCAACGACAATGATTTCGTCAACTATCAGGCCGGCGTGGTGTACAAGCCGACGCCGAACGGCAGCATCTACCTTTCCTGGGGCACGTCGTCCACGCCGCCGGGCATGGACGGCGGCGACGGTGCCGACGGCATCACCGCCGCGATCCAGAATCTGAAGCCGCAGGAAACCCGCAACGTCGAATTGGGCGTGAAGTGGAACCTGTTCGACGACCAGCTCAACCTGACCACCGCCGTGTTCCACACGGTGATGGACAACGCCCGCGCGCCCTCCGATGCCGGCACCACCCAGAACATCGGCAAGAAGCAGGTCGATGGCATCGAGATCGGCTTCACCGGCACGCTGGCCAAAAACTGGAGTGTCTATGGCGGCTACACCTACCTGGACGCCGAGCTGACCGACAACGGCTACGTCAACACCGGTACCGCCACCGCGCCGATCTGGACGCCCTCGCCCAACAACGGCCATCAGTTCCCGAACAACGCCAGGCACAGCGCCACCCTGTGGACGACCTACGCCCTGCCGTTCGGCCTGACCCTCGGCGGCGGCGCGAGCTACGTGGGCAAGCAGTTCGGCAACGCGGCCAACAGCAAGTGGATTCCCGGCTATGCCCGCTGGGACGCGATGGCCAGCTACGTGTTCAATGCACGCTACAGCCTGCAGTTGAACGTGCAGAACCTGACCGACAAGCTGTACTTCAACAAGCCCTACGCCTCGCACTACGCCAGCATCGCCCCCGGACGGTCGGCAACGCTGACTTTCAACGCGAGGTTCTGATGTGATGCGGGCGACAACGACGGCAGGCCCCCTCCTGCCGTCGCTGTTTCCCCCGATCGGCGCCACGATGCGGCAATCTCCACCCCAATCCGTCAGTCCGCTCGATGCCGACGCGCTGGCTGCGCAGCTGCAGTCTTCCCCCCGGGAGGCCTTCGCCACCGTGCTGCAAGCCGCTCGATCCGGGCAAGTGCAAGCGCAGTTCCTGTTGGCCCAGATGTACATGGAAGGCAAAGGCACCACCCGCGACCCGCAGGCCGCACAGCTGTGGTATTCGGTCGCGGCCAACAAGGGCCATCCACTGGCGATGAACATGCTGGGGCGCTGCCATGAGCTGGGCCAAGGCACACCGATCGATTTCGCCCGTGCCGCCACCTGGTTTCGCCGCGCTGCCGAAGCCGGCTCGAACTGGGGCATGTACAACCACGCCAACCTCCTGGCCACGGGCCGGGGTGTGGAGAAAGACACCGCCAAGGCGCTGGCGCTTTACACGCAGGCCGCGCAATCGGGCCATGCCAAGTCGATGAACCTGCTGGCGCGCCACCTGGAAGAAGGCATCGAAACCACGCCCGATCCGCAGGCCGCATTGCACTGGTACCGGCGCTCCGCCGAAGCCGGCGATTTTCGCGGGCAGGCCAACTACGCCGCGATCCTGCTGCAGCAGGGCGACATCGAACAGGCGGTTGGCCTGCTGCGACAGGCGCTGGAACAAGGCAGCCCGTCGTTCATGGCGCATATCGTGCCGTCGCTGGCCGCATCGGAACACCCGCAAATCCGCGCGCTGGTTGCGCACCTCGCCCCCTGAGGACTTGCCCATGCTGCTGCACATCCCGAACGTATTGACCGGCGGACAGGTGGCGGATTTCCGCCGCAAGCTGGATGCCGCCGACTGGACGGACGGTCGCGAGACCGTCGGTTCGCTGGGCGCGCAGGTGAAGCGCAACCTGCAGCTGCCTGACACGTCGCCGCTGAGGCGCGAATTGGGCGAAATCCTCCTCGTCGCGCTGGCGAAACACCCCCTGTTCTTCAGCGCCGCACTGCCGCTCAAATACCTGCCGCCGCGCTTCAACCGCTACGCCGATGGCGGCGAATACGGCTTCCACGTCGATGGCGCGGTGATGAACCTGTCGCATGGCGAGCAGCTGCGCTCCGACATTTCCTGCACCCTGTTCCTGGCCGAACCTGACGAATACGACGGCGGCGAGCTGATCGTCAGCGACACCTACGGCGAGCACGAAGTGAAGCTGCCCGCGGGTGATGCCATCGTCTATCCGTCCAGCAGCCTGCACCGGGTCGCACCGGTGACGCGCGGCGCGCGGATTGCCTCGTTCTTCTGGGTGCAGAGCATGGTGCGCGACGACGCCAGCCGGTGCCTGCTGTTCGAGCTGGACGCCTCCATCGAGCGCCTGCGCGGCAGCGGCGCGGATGCCGAGGCGATACTGCAGCTGACCGGCGTCTATCACAACCTCCTGCGGCGCTGGGCAGAGACCTGAGGCACCGCGGATGGCGATGGGCGGCGGCAGGGCGGCGTATTGATCCCGATCAAAACATTGAGAATGATTTTCATTGTCGCCGCGAATCATTCTCATTACCATGCACGCACCGCGGCAACGACTGCCGCCACCCGCCATGAGCCCCCATGCTTTTCCTGCCACGTCAGCGCCGCCTCCATCCGCTCCACGCCCTGCTCCCCCTGGCCATCTGCACGGCCCTGTGCACCACCGCCACCGCCGCCACGCCGGACGACAAGGGCAAGAACGCCGTGACCCTCGATGCGGTGGTCGTCACCGCCACCGGCTTCGAGCAGAAGCTCACCGAAGCGCCCGCCAGCATCAGCGTGATCACCCGCGAAGAGCTGGCCACCCGCCCCTACCTCACCCTGATCGACGCGGTGCGCGACCTGGAAGGCGTGGACGTCGGCGAGACCTCGGACAAGACCGGGCAGAAAACCATCAGCATCCGCGGCATGGGCCCGGACTACACCCTGGTACTGGTCGACGGCAAGCGCCAGAACAACCACGGCGACATCTATCCGAACAACTTCGGCGGCAACCAGTTCGGCCACATCCCGCCGCTGGAGATGATCGAACGGATCGAGGTGATCCGCGGCCCGGCCTCCACCCTGTACGGTGCCGACGCGCTGGGCGGCGTGATCAACATCATCACCCGCAAGGTCGGCCTGGAATGGCAGGGCTCGCTGACCGCCACCCACAACCTGCAGGAAAACAGCGATTTCGGCAGCGACAGCACCTTCGACTTCGCACTGAGCGGCCCGCTGGTGGCCGACCGGCTGGGACTGGGCGTGCGCGGCGCGTGGTACCGGCGTGATGCTTCCACCCCCGAATACGAAATCATCACCGCGCCGGACGGCACCACCTTCGAACGCTCGCTGGGCTTCGGCGGCGGCGGCAAGACCGTGGACAGCACCAACAAGACCGCCGGCCTGACCCTGAGCTGGACGCCGAGCGACAGCCAGAGCCTGGTGTTCGACATCGACGCCTCGCGCCTGCGCTACGACAACACGCCCTACATCAACAACCTCGGCACCGAGACCTACCCGCTGGGCACGGTCGACGGCCTCGACGGGATCTGGCGCAGCGCCCCGCGCGTAGGCTATGCCAAGGATCAGGAATTCACCCGCGACCAGTGGGCGCTGACCCACCAGGCCGACTGGGCCTTCGGTAGCAGCCTGGTCTCGCTCTCTCACATCGAGACCGCCAATCTTGGCCGCACCCTGCCGTTCACCGTGGCCGAGCGCCAGCTGCACAAGGCGATCTACTGCAACAACGCCGCCACCTGCACCTCCGGCGCCTATGTCGGGATGAGCCGTGAGCAGCGCCAGCAGTTGGCCCTGAAGACTTTTCTACCGCGCCCTGCACGCACCATGGAAAGCCGTCAATACACGCTGGATGCCAAGCTCGACGTCAACACCATCGAGCGCCACCACGTGGTGGTCGGCGGCCAGCTCATCGACGGCGAGCTGGAAGACGGCGTGTTCGGGATGGAAGCCGGCGCCGGCAACCGCGCCGCCCAGGATCACCGCATGTGGTCGCTGTTCGCCGAGGACAGCTGGACCCCGCTGGAGCCGCTGACCATCACCTTCGGCCTGCGCCGCGACCAGCACAACGTGTTCGGCAGCCAGCTCAGCCCGCGCGCCTACGCGGTCTGGGACCTGGCCCCGCAGTGGACCGTCAAGGGGGGCGTCAGCACCGGCTTCAAGACCCCCAAGACCACCGACCTGTACGACGGCATCACCGGCTTCGGCGGCCAGGGCACCATCCCCTTCGTCGGCAACCCCGATCTGCAGCCGGAAACCAGCGTCAACAGCGAGCTGGCGCTGTACTGGACGTCGGCCGATGCCGCGCACAACTTCAACATCACCGCGTTCCGCAACGACTTCGACGACAAGATCGCCACCGGCGAAACCAACCAGAGCTGCACCCAGACCGGCGGCGTGCGCCCCTGCGCCAACCTCGGCGACTTCGCCCAGCTCGGCTATACCAGCTACGCGCAGAACATCAATATCGACGAAGTGCGGGTGCAGGGCGTGGAGATCGCCGGCGGCGTCGGCTTCAGCGAAACCCTGTCGCTGCGCGCCAACTACACGTACACCGACAGCGAGCAGCTCAGCGGCAAGCAGAAGGGCCTGCCGCTGACCAATTCCGCCAGGCACATGGCCAATGCCAGCCTGAGCTGGGATGCGACCGACAAGCTGGCCCTGCAGCTGGTGGGCGAGGCGCGCTCGAAGCGCTACCGCGGCCTGATCAACGGCGCGCGCAGCGACTACAAGGCCTACACCGTGCTGCACCTGGCCGCGCAGTACCGGATCAACGACCGTCTCAGCCTGGGCGCACGCATCAACAACCTGCTGGACAAGGACTTCACCGCCTTCCAGACCCAGTGGACGCAGGCCGCCGACGGCAGTTACGCGCCGACCTACCTGGACGACTACAACAACAAGGACAAGGCGCGCAATCTCTGGCTGAGCGTGAACTGGCGCTTCTGACGCAGCCCCGAGGCCCGGGCCGGTCAACCGCCCGGGCTTTGCCGCGTTGCCTTGAAGACTGCGCCCGCCACCAATGAGAACAATTCTCATTGGTGGCCTATACTCCACGTGTCGTCGCCCCCCGAGAACCCGTCCGGTGCCCGCATCCCCCCCCGTGCCTACCCAACAGCAACGCCGCGGCTACTGGCTGCGCACGCTGCACCAGTGGCATTGGATCAGTGCATCGATGTGCCTGGTGGGCATGCTGCTGTTCTCGGTGACCGGCATCACCCTCAACCATGCCGCGCAGCTGGAAGCCAAGCCGCAGGTGACCCACGTCACCGACACCCTGCCACCGGAACTGCTGGGCGCACTGCCGGCCCGCAACGAAGGCAACGCGCCGCTGCCGGCGCGGCTGTCCGACTGGCTGCGCCAGAAGCATGGCCTGGTCACCGGCGGGCGCGAGGCGGAATGGTCGGACGACGAGGTCTACCTGTCGATGCCCGGCCCCGGCCGCGATGCCTGGCTCAGCATCCAGAAGGCCGATGGCGCGCTGGAATACGAGCGCACCACCCGCGGCACGCTGGCCTGGCTCAACGACCTGCACAAGGGCCGCAACACCGGCACCGCCTGGGCGTGGTTCATCGACCTGTTCGCGCTGGCCTGCATCGTGTTCACCGCCACCGGGCTGTTCCTGCTGTGGCTGCATGCCCAGCAGCGCCGCGCCACCTGGCCGCTGGTCGCGCTGGGCCTGCTGGTGCCGATGCTGCTGGCCCTCCTGTTCATCCATTGAATCCCTGCAAGGAACACCGCATGCGCCTCACCGTGACCGTCATCCTCGGCACCCTGCTGGTCGCCCCGGCCGCCGCCGCGGAGCTATCGCTCAGCATTGAAATTCCACGCATCAATGCCGCCGAATACCACCGCCCCTACGTGGCGACCTGGGTCGAAAGCGCAGACGGCAAGGCCGCCGCCAACTTGGCGGTCTGGTACCAGGACAAGGACACCAAGGAAGGCCACGGCACCAAATGGCTGCCCGACCTGCGCCAATGGTGGCGCAAGAGCGGGCGCAGCCTGAAGGTGCCGGTGGACGGCATCACCGGCCCCACCCGCCCGGTTGGCAAGCATGTGCTGAACTTCGACGACAAGCACCCCGATCTGGCCAGGCTGCCGGCCGGCAACTACGTGCTGGTGGTGGAAGCCGTCCGTGAAGTCGGCGGCCGCGAACTGCTGAAGATTCCCTTCGCCTGGAAGGGCAAACCGTCCAGCGGCAGCGCCCAGGGCAAGTCCGAGTTTGGCCGGATCACCCTGGCCAGCAAGCCCTGATCCCACCCTCCGCCCACTTCGAATACCACAACCACAAGGACATTCACCATGAAGCGCTCCGCCCTTGCCATCGCCGCGGCCCTCTGCCTGCTGCCGCTGTCCGCGCTGGCCCACAAGCAGTGGCTGGTGCCCTCCTCCACCGTGGTCGCCGGCAACAACGCCTGGGTCACCGTCGACGCCGCGGTGTCGAACCAGTTGTACTACCCCGACCACGTGCCGATGCCGCTGGCCAATATCACCATCACCGCGCCAGACGGCAGCGTGCTTGCGCCGCAGAACCCGGCCACCGGCAAGTACCGCAGCGTGTTCGACGTGCCGCTGGCGCAGGACGGCACCTACCGCATCGCCAACTTCGGCGGCGGCGTGTCCGCGCGCTGGGAAACCAGGGAAAGCCAGGCCGCCGCCCAGCAGGCCAAGGCCGCCGGCAAGCCGCTGCCGGAAGGCGCGCCGCGCGGCGGCTTCCTGCGCAATGCCTCGCCGGCCGATCTCGCCACCAAGATCCCGAAGGACGCGATCGACGTGCAGGTCACCGAAGGCATCGGCCGCGTTGAAACCTTCGTCACCCACGGCGCGCCCAGCAACATCAAGCTCACCGGCAAGGGCCTGGAACTGGCACCGGTCACCCATCCCAACGACCTGTTCGCGGGCGAGGAAGCCAGCTTCAAGCTGCTGGTGGACGGCCAGCCGGCGGCCGGTCTGGAGATCGAGATCATCCGCGGCGGCACCCGCTACCGCAACGCCCAGGACGAGATCAAGCTGACCACCGCCGCCGACGGCAGCTTCAAGGTCACCTGGCCGGAGCCGGGCATGTACTGGCTGGAAGCCTCCACCACCGACGCCAAGACCAGCCTGCCGCAGGCCAAGCAGCGCCGCCTGATGTACGTCGCCACCCTGGAAGTGCTGCCGCAGTAAGCCGGCACCCGGCACCGCGATCCGTGAACAGCCAGGCCAACGCCGCCGGGGTCGCAAGCCTCGGCGGCGACACCATGGGCACCTCGTGGCGCGTGCGGCTGACCGCTGCACGCGACGCGAACCTGCGCGCGCTGCACGCGGGCATCGAAGCCGAGCTGGCGGCGGTGGTGCGGCAGATGAGCACATGGGAACCCGATTCCGACATCAGCCGCTACAACCGCGCGCCGGCCGGGCAATGGCAGCTGCTGCCCGAAGCGTTCGCCAAGGTGCTCACCTGCGCGCTGGAGGTCGCCGAAGCCAGCGCTGGCGCATTCGACCCGACCATCGGCACGCTGGTCGGGCTGTGGGGCTTCGGCGCGCACGCCAGCGACATCGTGCCCGATGCCGAAGCACTGGCTGCCGCACGCGCGCACGGTGGCTGGCAACGCCTCGACTTCGATGCCGTCAGCCGCCGCGTGTTGCAACCTGGCGGCCTGCAGCTGGATCTGTCCGCCATCGCCAAGGGTTTCGCCGCCGACCAGGTGGCGGCATTCCTGCGCCAAGCCGGCGTCACCGACGCACTGGTGGAAGTGGGCGGCGAACTGATCGGCTACGGCCGCAAACCCGACGGCACGCCGTGGCGCGTGCTGGTGGAGGCCGGCCCGGAAGAAGACGACCACCGCCTGCAACCGCGCGTGCTCGAACTCGACGGGATCGCCGTCGCCACGTCCGGCGATCGTTGGCACCACTACACCCGCAACGGCCGTCGCTATACCCACACCCTCGATCCGCGCAGCGGCGAACCGGTCGAACACGCCCCGGCCGCAGTCAGCGTGATCGCCGCCGACGCCATGCGCGCCGATGCCTGGGCCACCGCACTGGGCGTACTCGGCTGCGACGAAGGCCATGCGCTGGCGCAGCGCCTGAACCTCGCCGCCCGCTTCCTGTGGCGCGACGGTGATGCGCTGCACGAGCGCATCACCGCTGCTTTCCGCGCACATCTCGCCGCATGACCACACTGCCCACGCACTGGCGCTCGCGTCTCGGCAACGCGCTGGCACTGCTGGCGCTGGCGGCACTCTCGGCCTGGCTGCTGAACTGGCAGACCGCGCCCTGGCCGACGTTGACGCCACTTGCGCAGCCACGCTGGATCGCCGGCTTCGCCACATTGTCCTGGCTGCTGCTGTGCCTCGCATTTGCCGGGCGCGGCCGAGCATTGCGCGCACCGCAGCCGGCGGACGCTGGCGGAACGGCATGGCTCGTGGCCTACGCCAGCCAGACCGGCTTCGCCCTGGAGCTTGCGCAACGCACTGCGCAAACCCTGCGCGATGCCGGCTGCAACACCCGGCTCCACGATATCGGCCAGCTTGAATCCTCGCACCTGGAAGATGCGCACTGCCTGTTCATCGCCAGCACCACCGGCGAAGGTGATCCGCCAGACGGCGTCCTCGACTTCGCCGCGACCGCGATGGCGTCCGCCATCGACCTGTCCCGCACGAAATACGCAGTGCTCGCACTGGGCGATCGCGGTTATGCGCAGTTCTGCGCCTTCGGCCACCAGCTTGACCGCTGGCTGCGCGGCAGCGGTGCCCAGCCTCTGTTCGACCTGATCGAAGTGGACAATGCCGATCCCGCCGCGCTGCGCCACTGGCAGCATCAGTTGGGGGTGCTGGCCGGCAACACCGACCAACCGGACTGGAGTCGCCCGCAATACCAGCCGTGGACATTGGCGCAGCGCCACCTGCTCAATCCCGGCAGCCTTGGCGGCCCTGCCTTCCATCTCGAACTGCAGCCTCCGCACGACCTGCTCCCGCAGTGGCAGGCCGGCGACATCGCCGAAATCGGGCCGCGCAATCCACCGCACGCCGTGACCGCCTTGCTCGCCACCACCGGCCTTGCGGGTGCCGCACCCGTGGAACTGCACGGTGAACGCATGTCGTTGGCGGAAGCGCTGGCCCGCTCGCACCTGCCGACTGCTGATGACGTGCGTGGCCACCGCCCCTCGACGCTTGCTGCGCAACTGCAGCCATTGCCGCATCGGGAGTACTCCATCGCCTCCATCCCCGCTGACGGCAAGCTGGAACTGCTGGTGCGGCTGATGCAGCGCGAAGACGACCAGCCCGGGCTCGGCAGCGGCTGGCTGTGCATGCATGCCGCCATCGGCGACACCATCGATCTGCGCATCCGTGCCAACCCCAACTTCCACCCACCCGAAGTCATTCGCCCGCTGATCCTGATCGGCAACGGCACCGGCCTTGCGGGCCTGCGCGCGCATCTCAAGGCACGCATCGCCGCGGGCGCGCACCGCAACTGGCTGCTGTTCGGCGAACGCAGCGCAGCGCACGATGCCTTCTTCGGCGACGAACTGGAAACCTGGGTGCGCGAGGGCCGGCTGGCGCGGCTGGATCGCGTGTTCTCGCGCGATGGCGGGGCACACCGCTACGTGCAGGACATCCTGCGTGCCCGGACTGCCGAACTACGCGCGTGGGTGGACGATGGCGCGGCCATCCATGTCTGCGGCAGCCTGCAGGGCATGGCACCCGGTGTCGATGCGGCCCTGGCCGACATTCTCGGCGAGGCCGGCTTCGCCGCCCTGCTGCGAAGCGGGCGCTACCGTCGCGACGTGTACTGACGTCCGCCCTGCAGGTTCGCGGACTTGGGGAAAGAACCCAAAAAAAGGTGCGGCACATCCCTGTGCCGCAGCGACGTCACTTCCTTTGACGCCGCCTTTGACCTGAAAGACCCCAGGGGACGAGACTTGAGCAAAGCCGTTCGGCTTTGCTCAAGTCTCGTCCCGCCCGACCACCCGGATCAGCAGCAGTTCACCTGCGCCATCCAGCGCGAACCGGGTGCGCGCCTGCTGGCCGCGCAGGATCGCGGTGTCGCCGCTTTCCATCCCGGCCAGTCCCGCCGCGCCCGGAAAATGCGCTTGCCCGGCCAGCATGTGCACCACCCAGCTCTCCCCGGGCTCGGCGAACAGCACCATCGCCCCGACCAGTGGCCGCCGCCACAGCTGCGCATCAATCCGGTCGCGCTTCCACATCAGGTTGAAATCGCGGCTGGGCCCGTCGACCAGCTGCCCGACCAGCGGGCGCTCGCCGGAAAAGCACAGCACGTTCGAGGATGGCAACAAATCACGGGTGTCGCCGTCATCGAAGCGCAACCGCATGCCGTTGCCTTCCAGCAACACCAGCGCGCGTTCCACGCCGGGAAACGTCGAGAACGGCGCATCGGTTTCCACTTCCGCGATCGACAGCCGCCAGCTCCAGTCGTCGGCATCGGGAGCGCGGAAAACCTCCGAGGTCCAGCCCGCCCCGTTCTTCCAGCGCATGCGCCGATAATCCTGGGCGTGCAGCACGATGGCCGCCGGCGTCGAAATTGCATTCATCGCCGCAGTATCGCCGGCCCGCGACGGGCCGGCGCAGATCTGCTCCACATTCATCGACGCACGATCCGCTGCGGGGCCGGCTTCGCGGGCGTCGCGGCCGCTGTCTTCGGCGCAATCCGCGGCGCACCCAGCACGATCCGGTCGCGGTTCTTTTCCACCGTCTTCAGACCGATGCCCTTGACCAGCGCCAGCTGCTCGGCGCTGCGGAACGCACCGTTGGCCTTGCGGTAATCGATGATTGCCTGGGCCTTGGCCGGACCGACGTTCACCAGCACGCGGTCGATGGTGCCGGCATCGGCGGTATTGATGTTGACGGTCTCGCCGGCAACGGCGGTACCGGCCAGGGCGAACAACAGGACCAGCGGGGACAGCAGGGTGGTCAGCGACTTGATGTTCATGGCATTGCTCCTTCGGTTGGGATCTGCAGCCGAACCGCGCTTCGCGATCCGGTGCGTACAGACTGCCCACCGCGACAGGGACAACCTATCGGCCGCCGCCCCGACGCGCGTCGGGATTACCCCCCGGTTTTGGGTAGGAAAAGTCTGATCTGCCCCGCACCGAGCGCCGCCGCCGCGACGGCCACCCCTGCCTGCGGCGCTACAATGGACGCCTCAGATCAACGCCCGGAGACAGGCACGCCATGGACACCGCCACGTTCGACGCCAACCAGATCCGCGACTTCGTCGGTGCCAAATGGGATGCCGAAATCGTCCCGCAGCTGGTGGAGTACATCCGCATTCCCAACAAGTCGCCGATGTTCGACGCCGACTGGGTGGCCAATGGTCATATGGATCGCGCGGTGGCGCTGATGGAAACCTGGGCCAAGGCGCAGTCCATCCCCGGCATGCAGGTCGAAGTGGTGCGCCTGGAAGGCCGCACCCCGCTGATCTTCATCGACATTCCGGCCAGCAACGGCGGCCGCAACGACGACTGCGTGCTGCTCTACGGCCACATGGACAAGCAGCCGGAGATGACCGGCTGGGATGACGACAAGGGCCCGTGGCTGCCGGTGCTGGAAGGCGACCGCCTGTACGGCCGCGGCGGCGCCGACGACGGCTACGCGATCTTCGGCTCGCTGACCGCGGTGCTGGCGCTGCAGGCGCAGGGCGCGGCCCACGCCCGCTGCGTGATCCTGATCGAAGGCTGCGAGGAATCCGGCAGCTACGATCTGCCGTTCTACGTGGATCACCTGGCCGAGCGCATCGGCAGGCCCTCGCTGGTGGTGTGCCTGGACTCGGGCTGCGGCAACTACGAGCAGCTGTGGTGCACCACCTCGCTGCGCGGCCTGGCCGGCGGCAACCTCACCGTGCAGGTGCTCACCGAAGGCGTGCACTCGGGCGATGCGTCCGGCATCGTCCCGTCCAGCTTCCGCATCATCCGCGACCTGCTCTCCCGCATCGAGGACGAGGACACCGGCCGCGTGCTGATCGACGGCCTGCACGTGGACATCCCGGCCGAGCGCCGCGCCCAGGCGGCCAAGGTGGCCGACGTGCTGGGCGACGAAGTGTTCGACAAGTTCCCGTTCCTGCCCGGCATGTCGCCGATGAACGAGGATCTGACCGAGCTGGTGCTCAACCGCACCTGGCGGCCGGCGCTGTCCATCACCGGCGTGGACGGCATCCCGCCGCTGGCCTCGGCCGGCAACGTGCTGCGCCCGCATACCGCGCTCAAGCTCAGCCTGCGCCTGCCGCCCACCCTGGACGGCAAGCGCGGCGGTGAACTGCTGCAGGACGCCCTGTTGAAGAACCCGCCCTACGGCGCGCAGGTCAGCCTCAAGCTGGAAAAAGCCAGCACCGGCTGGAACGCCCCGGCACTGGCACCGTGGCTGGAAGCGGCCATCGACCAGTCCAGCCGGGAGTTCTTCGGCAAGCCGGCGATGTACATGGGCGAAGGCGGCACCATCCCGTTCATGGGCATGCTCGGCGAGAAGTTCCCCGGCGCGCAGTTCATGATCACCGGCGTGCTCGGCCCGCATTCCAACGCCCACGGCCCCAACGAGTTCCTGCACATCCCGATGGGCAAGGCGGTGACCGCCTGCGTGGCGCGGGTGATGGCCGAACACAATGCCGCCAGCCTGCGCGGCGACACCACCGGGGTGGCCGCGGCCGCGGTCAACTCGTTTGCGGATACGCCGGGGGGTTGCTGCTGAGGGCGCAGCCGCTTCCGCCTCCGCTGAAACAACAAGCCCCCCAAATTGGGCCCACCGTGCCCCCACGGTGGAACGTGCCCCCAATCGTGCCCCCAAAATGGCTCGGCTTCAATGGGATCCCCTCGGACGCTGCCGGACCTTCAGGCAAAGAAAAACCCCGCCGGAGCGGGGTTTCAGAGAATTTCCGCGGACTGTATCGGACTTCCGCGGACTAGTTATTGGTGCCCAAGAGGGGACTCGAACCCCTACGACCTAAATCGCTACCACCTCAAGGTAGTGCGTCTACCAATTCCGCCACCTGGGCAAATCTTTCGGCCTTGCAATCGCGGGCCGCAATTCTAGAACGTGTCGCGCCGGCCGTCATTCGCCCTGCGCGGGTGCCGGCTGGGCCGGCTGGGTCTCCGCTGCCGGCGGCTGCGCGGCGGCGGTGGGGATCTGCGCTGTCGGGATCTGCGCCGCCGGCTGGGCCGGGGCCTGCTGCTGCGCCATCACGCCAAGGTCGGCCTTGGCCGGGCCCTGGCGGTTGGCCTGCCGGCTGGCGTACATCGCCATGCCCATGCTGATGACGAAGAACGTGATTGCCAGCCACTTGGTGCTCTTGCTCAGGAAGTTGGACGCGCCGCGCGCGCCGAACACGGTGGCCGAGGCACCGCCGCCGAAACCGGAGCCGGCCGCCGCGCCGGAACCCTGCTGCAGCAGGACGAAGGCGATGATGGCGATCGCCACCAGCACGTACAGGATCTGGATGAATTGCAGCAGCATCTTGCGCGTTCTCTTGGGTGTTCAGGCCGCCGCGCGGGCGATGGCCAGGAAATCCGCAGCGGCCAGCGAGGCACCGCCGATCAGCCCGCCGTCCACGTCGGCCTGGGCAAACAGGCTGGCGGCGTTGTCGGGCTTGACGCTGCCGCCGTACAGCAGGGGCAGGGAATCGGCAATTCTAGCATCCAGCGCGGCGATTTGGCTACGAATGAAGGCGTGCACGGCCTGCGCCTGCTCCGGGCTGGCGGTGCGGCCGGTGCCGATCGCCCACACCGGTTCGTAGGCCACCACCGCATTGGCGAACGCGGCCACGCCGGCCAGTGCCAGCACCGGCTGCAATTGGCCGGCAATCACCGCCTCGGTGCGGCCGGCTTCGCGATCTTCCAGGCTTTCGCCCACGCACAGGATCGGCACCAGCCCCGCGGCCTGTGCGGCCACGAACTTGCGCGCCACCAGCTCGCTGCTTTCGGCGTGGTACTGGCGGCGTTCGGAATGCCCCACCAGCGCATAGCGCGCGCCGACGTCGGCCAGCATCGCCGCCGCCACTTCGCCGGTGTAGGCACCCTTGTCGTGCGCGCTCACGTCCTGCGCGCCGAAGGCCACGCCGTTGCCGTCGAACTTCGCCACTAACTCGCCCAGGTAGGGATACGGCGGCAGCACCACCAACTCCACCCCGGCGACGCCGGCGTCCACGATGTCAGCGACCAGCGCATGGGCGAATTCGCGGCTGCCCTGCAGCTTCCAGTTGCCGGCGACGAGTTTGCGACGCATGTGACGCTCCTTATTTCAGCTTGATTTCGCGCAGGCGTTCCTGCAGGTAGCCTTCC
>JAANMX010002338.1_pt1 | contig 19141 bp, 21 predicted proteins | sample 7279681 | NCBI WGS metagenome assembly JAANMX01 (sample SAMN14094542, study PRJNA606508) | bioreactor metagenome | isolation source: A lab-scale SPAN reactor treating ammonium-rich wastewater day 351 | place: Ireland: Galway | collected 2018-01-01
CGGTGCACGTCCAGCTCCAGCCCGTCGTGCACCACCTGCGCGCCGAAGCGGTTGACCACGCCGCGCACGCGGATCAGCGGCGCATCGCCGAGCTCGGCGCCATCGTGGCTGCGGATCACGGTCGAGGCGGCCATGCTCAGTAATCCATCTGCATGAACCAGAGCGCGGCGAAGGCGTCGATCACGATCACCATCGAGATCGCCTGCACCACGCTGGAGGTGGTGCGCTCGCCCAGCGACTGCGCGGTGCCCTTCACCTGCATGCCCTCGAGGCAGCCGATCAGGCCGATCACCAGCGCGAACAGCGGCGCCTTGACCATGCCGACCACGAAATGCCGGAGCTGCATGGTTTCATGCGTGCGCGCCAGGTAGGCGGCGGCGGGGATGTCGAGGTTGAACGCGCCCACCGCCATGCCGCCCAGCATGCCGGCCAGCATGGCGATGAAGGTCAGCAGCGGCAGCATCGCCAGCAGCGCCAGCACGCGCGGGATCACCAGCAGGTCGACGGGATCGAGGCCGAGCACGCGGATCGCGTCGATTTCCTCGCGATTGACCATCATCCCGATCTGCGCGGTGAACGCACTGGCGGTGCGGCCGGCCAGCAGGATCGCGGTGAGCAGGACCCCGAACTCGCGCAGGAAGGCGGCATTGACCAGTTCCACCACGAAGATGGTGGCGCCGAAGTCGGCCAGTACCATGGCGCCGAGGAAGGCGATCACCGCGCCGACCATGAACGACAGCAGCGCCACCAGCGGCACCGCGTCCAGCCCGACCTGCTCCATGTGGTGGACGGTGGCGGTGAGGCGGAACCGCCCGGGCTGCCGCAGCAGGCGCAGCAGCTTGGCCTGCACCTCGCCGAAGAAGCCGATCAGCGTGACGACTTCGCGGCTGTTCTCGACCACCGCCTGGCCGAGCCGCCCGAGCGCGGCGCGCACGCCGTATTCGCGCTTGCGCTGCGGGCGGTCGTCGTGGACGTTCTCGATGGCATCGACCAGCGGCTGCTGGTCGTCGCGGAAGCGCAGCGCCGAATACGCCAGCCCGCGGCGGTCGGCGAAGCGCAGCAGCTGCAGCACGCCCAGCGTGTCCAGCCGTTCGCAGCCGCGCGCATCGATCGCCGCCACGCCGTCCGGCGCGCCGCCCAGCGCGGCCGAGATCGCGGCCGCGTAGCGCAGCGTCCAGCGGCCCTGCAGCTGCAGGGTGCCGGCAGCGTCTGCGGCGATGCCGGCGGCGGGTGCGTAGTGGTCGGTTCCCGGACTCATGCGCGACCAAGCTTACGCAATGCGGCGTCGGCATGTGAATGCGGCGCGGCGCATGCCATGCTTGCGCGATGTCGACCCGCACCGCCCTGACCGAAACGACCTATACCGAGCGCATCGCCTTCGTGGTGGACCTGGCCCGCCATCTGCACGCCTACGGCACCACGTCGCAGCGCATGGAGGCGGCGATCGAATCGGTGGCCAAGAAGCTGGCGCTGGAATGCGAACCGTGGTCGAACCCGACCGGGATCATCCTCGCCTTCAGCGATCCGGCGCGGCCGGCCGGCGAGTCGGACACCACGCGGATCATCCGGCCCGGGCTGGGCGATACCAACCTGCGCAAGCTGTGCGAAGCCGACCGCATCGCCGAGGACGTGATCTCCGGGCGCCTGGGGGTTTCCGCGGGGCGTGCGGCGCTGCGCGAGCTGGACCGGCCCGATTCGCCGCGTGCCCGGGCGATGCTGGCAGTCGCGTTCGCGCTGGCGTCGGCGGCAGTGGCGGGCCTGCTGCGGCTGCCGTGGCTGGACATCGCCACCGCCGGCGCGATCGGTCTGCTGATCGGCATGCTGGCGCTGGCGGCGCAGTCGCGGCCGCGCCTGCACGAGAGTTTCGAAGCGGTGGCCGGCCTGCTGGCGGGCACGGTCGCCATCCTGGTCAGCAGCCTGGTCGGGCCGCTGAACCTCAATACGGTGATCATCGCCGCGCTGATCGTGCTGCTGCCGGGCATGACCCTGGCGCTGTCCACCAACGAGTTGACCAGCCGCCACCTGGTATCCGGCACCGCGCGTTTCGCCGGGGCGCTGATGGTCGTGGTCAGCCTGACCATCGGCACCGCCATCGCATTGGCCATCGCCGACGCGGTCGGCATCGAACCGCAGGTGCGCGCGCTGCGCCCGCAGCCGGAATGGGTGGTCTGGTGCGCGCTGGCGCTGGCGGCATATGCGTTCGCGGTGCTGTTCCAGGCGCATCGCCGCGATTATCCGCTGGTGATGCTGGCGGTGATCGGCGGTTATCTGATCTCGCGTTTCGGCGGCGAATGGCTGGGGCCGTCGGCGGGGGTATTCCTGGCGGCGCTGGCCGCCACCGTCGCCGGCAACGCCTATGCGCGCTGGTTCAACCGGCCGGGAGCGCTGGTGCGGCTGCCCGGCATCATCATCCTGGTGCCCGGCAGCATTTCCCTGCGCGGGGTGATTTCGCTGGTGCAATCGCAGGATATCGGCACCGGCAGTTCGGCGGCGATGGCGGTGCTGAATACCCTGATGGCGCTGCTGGCCGGGCTGGTATTCGGCAATCTGCTGGTGACGGCGCGGCGCAGCCTCTGATCCGGGCCGCGGAAAAAGAAAACGCCGGCGGATGGCCGGCGTTTTCGATGGCGGAACGGGATTCCGCGATTACTTGATCAGGAACTCTTCCAGCTTGCGGCCGCCCGCGATTTCCGCGGCCAGCCAGCGCGGCTGCTTGCCGCGGCCGGTCCAGGTGTCCTTGGCATTGGCCAGGCTGCGGTACTTCGGCGCCACCTTGCCGGTGCTGCGGCCCTTAGTGGTGGCCTTGGCGGCCTTCTTCGGCGCTGCGGCGGTGGCGCCCGGCTTGCCGTAGAGCTCTTCGAAGGTCCAGCCGGTGCTCTTCAGCGCCTTGGCCACTGCGGCCTTGGCCTGTGCGGCGGGCTTGCGCTTGGCCAGCACCTTGCGGCGGCTGTTGGCGCGCTTGATCAGGGCGGCCAGTTCCTGCGGATTGAGATTTTCGATATTCATGCTCATCGGCGATTTTTCTTTTATATGGAGAAAGGGTTATCCAGTCCGTGGATGCACGGATGATAATCCCCGGCAATGCCGGACGACAATGGGCGCTGATAATCCCGATCAGCCCGCGAGCTTCGCGAACAGGGCCGTTCGATCCAGGTTTTCGGATTCCGCCGCGGCGCGTGCGCGGTATTCGAAAGTGCCGGCTTCCAGCCCGCGACCGGACACCACCACCCGGTGCGGGATGCCGATCAATTCCATGTCCGCGAACATCGCGCCGGGGCGCAGGCCGCGATCGTCCAGCACCGCGTCGATGCCGGCGGCCTTCAATTCCGCATGCAGTTGTTCGGCGGCTTCGGCCACGGCGGCATCGTTCTTCGGATTGATCACGCAGACCGCCACCTGCCACGGCGCCATCGCCTCGGGCCAGAGGATGCCGTTGTCGTCGTGGTTCTGTTCGATCGCGGCGGCGACGATGCGCGACACGCCGATGCCGTAGCAGCCCATCGCCGGATGGATCGCCTTGCCGCCGGCGTCCAGCACCGTGCACTTCATCGCCTCGGAATACTTGCGGCCCAGCGCGAACACGTGGCCCACCTCGATGCCGCGGGCGATCTGCAGAATGCCCTTGCCGTCCGGCGAGGGGTCGCCGGCGACCACGTTGCGGATATCGGCGGTTTCCGGTTCCGGCAGGTCGCGGCCCCAGTTCACGCCGGCAATGTGGAACCCCGGCCGGTTGGCGCCAACCACGAAATCGGCCATGGCCGCCACCGTGCGGTCGGCGATTACCCGGATCGGTTTTCTCGCATGCAGCGGGCCGAGGAAGCCGGGTTCGCTGCCGAGGTGGTCGAGAATCTCCGCTTCACTGGCCAGGCGGTATTCGGCCAGACCCGGCAGTTTCGCCAGCTTGATCTCGTTGATCACGTGGTCGCCGCGCACCAGCGCCAGCACGAACTGGTCATTGCCGTCGCCGTCGTTGCCGATGATCGCCACCGACTTGGCGGTGCGGGTGAGCGCGATGCCCATCAGCGCGGCCACGTCCTCGCAGGTTTTCTGGGTGGGGGTTTCGATATCGCGCAGCGCCTCGCTGGCCGCGGCGCGCGGGCCCGGCGACACCGCTTCGGCCAGTTCGACGTTGGCGGCGTAGTCGGAACCATCGGAAAATACCGTGGCGTCCTCGCCGGAATCGGCCAGCACCTGGAATTCGTGCGAGGCGCTGCCGCCGATCGCGCCGGTATCCGCCGCCACCGCGCGGAACTTCAGCCCGAGCCGGGTGAAGATGCGCGAATAGGTGTCGTACATATTGCGGTATTCGGCGTGCAGCGAGTCATCGTCGATATGGAAGGAATAGGCGTCCTTCATGATGAATTCGCGCGCGCGCATCACCCCGAAGCGCGGGCGGATCTCGTCGCGGAACTTGCTGGTGACCTGGTAGAAATTGACCGGCAGCTGCTTGTAGCTGGCGATTTCCTGGCGGAAGAAATCGGTCACCGCCTCCTCGGCGGTCGGGGTGAAGCAGTAATCCTGATCCTTGCGGTCGCGGATCTTCAGCAGCTGCGGGCCGAATTTCGCCCAGCGGCCGGTTTCCTCCCACAGCTCCTTCGGCTGCACCGAGGGCATCGCCATCTCGATCGCGCCGGCGCGGTTCATTTCCTCGCGCACCACCGCCTCGACCTTGCGCAGTACCCGCAGCCCCAGCGGCGACCAGGTGTACAGGCCGGCGGCCAGTTTGCGGATCATGCCGGCCTTGAGCATCAGCTTGTGGCTGACGATTTCGGCGTCGGCGGGGGTTTCCTTTTCGGTGCGGAGGTGGAATCGCGACAGGCGCATGGCGTTCTTGCGTGGGGAAAACCCGCATTCTGCCATGCGCGGCGGGCGATTCAGCCGCGGCCGCCGTCGACCTCGAGGCCTTCCTTCGGGGTGCGGCTGATCCGCTCGTAGCGGCGATCCTTCGGCGGATCCTCGGTGACGTGCAGGTTGCCGGCGTCGTCGCGCCAGCGGTACAGCGCGTTGGCGCGTTCGGCCTGGATGGCGGCGGCCTCGGCGGCGACGGCGCGCTCGCGTTCGCGGCGCGGCATTTCGGTGGTGAACCACCACCACGCCGCCGCGGCCAGCGCCACCGCCAGCACCAGCAGGCCCAGCTGCTTCATCGTGCCCCCTGGGTGCAGAACGCCTTGATCGCGGCCTGGTTCAGGTCGAGCTGGGCCTTGCGCTCGTCGGTGCTGAGGTTGCGGTCGGCCTTGCCGTCGCCGTTGGTGTCCATGCCGACCGCGTCGCTGCCCTGCAGGCGCAGCAGGTTGGCGCGGGCATTGAGGCACTGGTCGCTTTCGGGCTTCCCGGCGGCGGTTTCGACGGCCTTGCCGTCCTTCACGTCGAGGTCGCGGGTCTGGTGGCTCTGCTTCGGCGCGACGTCGGCGTAGTGGGTCACGCCGTTGGCGTCCTTCCACTGGTAGACGCGCTGCTGCTGGGCCAGTGCGGGGGCCGCAGCCAGGATCAACGCCAGGGCGACGGCAAGGGGACGGAGGAGGGTCATGCGGGCGCTCCGGGGGAATGTCTGCCGATTGCAGCACTGCGCCGCCGCCGCCGCAAGCCCGTAAACTGGTGGCATGGACGAGAATGGAACTCCCGCCCCGCGCCCGCGTGGCCGTGGCATCTACCTGCTGCCGAATCTGTTCACCACCGGTGGGCTGTTCGGCGGCTTCTTCGCGATCATCGCCGCCTCGCAGGGCAAGTTCGAGGCCGCATGCATCGCCGTGTTCGTGGCCGCGGTGCTGGACGGACTGGACGGGCGGGTGGCGCGGCTGACCAATACCCAGAGCGAGTTCGGCGTGCAATACGACTCGCTGGCCGACCTGATCAGCTTCGGCATGGCCCCGGCGATGGTGATGTACCACTGGGCGCTGGTGGCGATGAAGCTGGACAGCCCGACGCTGGGCAAGATCGGCTGGCTGGCCGCCTTCCTGTACGCGGCCTGCGCGGCGCTGCGGCTGGCCCGCTTCAACAGCCAGGTGGGCACGGTGGACAAGCGCTGGTTCGTCGGCCTGGCCAGTCCGGCGGCGGCGGGGCTGATGGCCAGCTTCGTCTGGACCTGCCAGGTGTTCGGCTGGTCGGGCGAGGAGCTGCGCTATGCGGCGCTGGCGCTGACCGTGGTTGCCGGCCTGCTGATGGTCAGCCGCATCCGCTACAGCAGCTTCAAGGGCAGCGGCAGCGGGCCGAAGGCCGACCGGGTGCCGTTCTTCGCGCTGGTGATCGCGCTGGCGGTGCTGATCGCGCTGTGGATCGCGCCGGCGGTGACCCTGCTGACCGCCTGCACCCTGTACGCCCTGTCCGGGCCGCTGCTGTGGTTCCGTCGGCGGCGCTTGCCGGGGCCGGACGCCGCGGCGTGAACTGGGATCCGTTCCAGCGTTCGGTACTCGCCGAGTTGGGGCATGCGCTGTATCGCCTGCCCGCGGCGGCGCCAGCGACAGCATTGGTCGAGGTGGCCGTTGCCACGGAGGCCGGGATGCTGGCGCGGTTGGCGCGTGCGGCCGGGATGAGCACGGACGCGCTGCTGGCGCATGCCGAGGTCGTTGCGGCGGCTGCCCGGCTGCGCGGTGATGCCGCCGCCAAGCGCGCGCTGTGGCCGCGCCTGCGCGCGCTGCGCCGGGGCGCCGGATGAGCGCCGTGCAGGTCTATGGCGCGCAGGCCGCGTCCAGCCTGCGACCGATGCGCGAGTCCGACCTGGACGCGGTGATGGACATCGAACTGCGCGCCTATCCGTTCCCGTGGACGCGCGGTATCTTCCGCGACTGCCTGCAGGCCGGCTACCCGATGTGGCTGCAGGAACAGCAGGGCAGGATCGTCGGCTACGGAGTGCTGAGCATCGCCGCCGACGAGGCGCACGTGCTGAACCTGTGCACGGCGCCCGGCAATGAAAGCCAGGGCCTGGGTCAGCGCATGCTGCAGGCACTGCTGAAGATCGCGCGCGGCCACGGCGCGCAGCGGGTGTTCCTGGAGGTGCGGCCGTCCAATCCGCGCGCGATCGAACTGTACGACCGCAGCGGCTTCAACGAGATCGGCCGCCGCCCGCGCTATTACCCCGCAGCCAACAACGGCCGCGAGGACGCCATCGTGATGGCGTTGGAGCTGCTGGATTGAGGCACCGGCGTTTGTAGGAGCGGCTTCAGCCGCGATCCGGAAGCGTTGGTCGCGGCTGAAGCCGCTCCTGCAGTAGAGATCAGGAAGCTGGTCGCGCCCTGGCGCAGGCGAATCAATAGAATGCGCGGCATGGACATCTTCAAGAGCTTCACCCTCGAAGCCGCGCACCGGCTGCCGAACGTGCCGGCCGGGCACAAATGCGCGCGCCTGCACGGGCATTCGTTCCGGATCGAGCTGCACGTGTCCGGTGAACCCGACCCGCATGCCGGCTGGGTGATGGACTTCGCCGAGCTGAAGGCGGCGTTCCTGCCGTTGTACGAGCAGCTCGACCACCACTACCTCAACGACATCGAGGGGCTGGAGAATCCCACCAGCGAACGGCTGGCGCAGTGGATCTGGGTGCGGATGAAGCCGCGCGTGCCGCTGCTGTCGGAAGTGGTGGTGCACGAGACCTGCACCTCCGGCTGCCGCTACCGGGGCTGAATGGCGGCGCGGGTGTGTGTTGCTGTCAATTGACAATCATTCGCAATTGATATTCAATCGCGCCATCAAGATCCTTGGTGGCATGCGATGTACGTCTGCATCTGCAACGGAGTGACGGATCGACAGATCCGCGAGGCGGCGGAAGCCGGCTGCAGCTCCGTCCCCGAAATGACCATGCGTACCGGCGCGGGGTCGAGCTGCGGCTCCTGTCTGGGGCTGGTGGCCGAGCTGATCGAGGAAACCCGCGCGAAGCGGGCGCTGGAGCTGCCGGTGCTGTCGCGCGCGGCCTGACCCGCGCAGCGGGGCGATGCAGGAGCGGCGTGCGGACGATTCGCGTTTCGGCGCGGTAAGGCAGGGCGCGCTACAGTGCCCGCAGTTCACGCACGGAGCGCAGCCATGAAAGGCGACGACAAGGTCATCGGGTTCCTCAACAAGGCGCTCTACAACGAGCTGACCGCGATCAACCAGTACTTCCTGCACGCCAAGATGCTGAAGAATTGGGGATTGAAGGCGCTGGCCGAGCACGAGCACCACGAGTCCATCGACGAGATGAAGCACGCCGATGCGCTGGCCGAACGCATCCTGTTCCTGGACGGCCTTCCCAACTTCCAGGCGCTGGGCAAACTGAAGATCGGCGAGACCCCGGCGGAAATCCTGCGCTGCGACCTGGCGCTGGAGCTGGAGGCGGTGCCGCTGCTGCGCGAGGCCATCGCCTATTGCGAATCGGTGAGCGACTACGTCAGCCGCCAGCTGTTCGCCGACATCCTCGATTCGGAAGAAGAACACATCGACTGGATCGAGACCCAGCTGTCGCTGGTCGAGCGCCTCGGCGAACAGAACTACCTGGCGCAGCAGCTCGACCGGAGCTGAGTTGAGGGTCGCCGTCCTCGCCGCGATCGCGGCGGGGTGCGAGAAGCCACGCCGTTCGATCAGCGTGGCAGCGTGGCCTGCAGGGCTGCGCGAACCTGGGCGAATTCACCGACGATGCGCGCCACCGCCGTGCCCGGGTTGGCCAGGGTGCCGTCGCGCGCGCCGTGCTCGAGGTCGCGCGCGGCTTCGGCCAGGGTGGTGGCGCCGACATTGGCGCTGGAGGATTTCAGCGTGTGCGCGGCCACTCGCAGGGCGATCGGGTCGTTGCCCGCGACCGCGCGCTCCAGCTGGGCGATCAGGCGCGGCGAGTCCTCCAGGTAGACGGAGACGATCCGGTCCACTTCCGGCCCCAGCACTTCGCGCAGTTCACCGAGCACGCCGCCGTCCAGCACGGGGGGCGAGCGCTCGGCCAGCTGCGCGGGCGGCGGCAGCGTTTCGGGCACCGCCAGGTTCGAGCCTTTCCAGCGCGCCACGCACTGCTCCAGCTCGGTGCGGGTCACCGGCTTGGCCAGGTAGTCGTCCATGCCGGCATCCAGGCAGCGCTGGCGATCGCCGGCCATGGCGTTGGCGGTCATCGCCACGATCGGCAGACGGCGATCCAGGTTGCGTTCCTGCTCGATCTCGCGCCAGCGGCGGGTGGCGGCGTAGCCGTCCAGCACCGGCATCTGGCAGTCCATCAGCACCAGGTCGAAATCGCCGCCATCCATTTTCTCGAGCGCGGCCTGGCCGTTGCCGGCGGCGTCGCAGTCCACGCCCAGCACCTGCAGCAGCCGCTGCGCCACCATCAGGTTGACCGGGTTGTCCTCCACCAGCAGGACGCGCGGCTTGCGTTCCGGCAGCGCGCGCGGCGCGCGCGGCGCCGGCGTCGGGTGCGGGTCGTGCTGCGCCCAGGCCACGCCGGAGGCGGATAGCGCCGCGCGCAGGTCGGCGTCTTCGACGTTACGCGGAATGATGGTGGCCGACAGCGGCAGGTCGAGCGAGGTCACTTCGTCGCCGCGCAGATAGACCAGGCGCACGTCGCCGAACTGGGCACGGCGCTCCATGTTGCGCGCCAGCGAGAGAGCGGTGCCGCGGATGCTGGACAGGTCGGCCAATACCACCGAATACGTCCACGGTTCACCCTGCCCGCGCGCCGCGCGCAGGCGATCCAGCGCGTCGTGGGTGTTCTCGACGGTGGTGACGCGCAGGCCCCAGTTCGGCAGCAGCATGGTCAGCCGCATGCGCAGGCGCGGGTCGGTGGTGATCAGCAACACGCGGCCGCCGTGCAGGTCTTCCTGCTGGGTCGGCATGTCGCCCTGCACCTTGAGCAGCGGCACCTCGAACCAGAATGTCGAGCCCATGCCCGGCTGCGATTCCACTCCGATCCGCCCGCCCATCAGCGAGACGATCCGCTGCGAGATCACCAGCCCCAGGCCGGTGCCGCCGTACAGGCGGGTGGTGGAGGCGTCGGCCTGGCTGAACGGCTGGAACAGTCGCTCGCGCGCCTCGGCCTGGATGCCGATGCCGGTGTCCTGCACTTCGAAGCGCAGCTGGTGCTGGGCCGGGGTCTCGCCGATCCGGCGCACATTGACGGTGACGCTGCCGCGCTCGGTGAACTTGATCGCGTTGCTGATCAGATTGCTCAGGATCTGCCGCAGGCGCACCGGATCGCCGCGCACCGGCAGGCGCACCGACGGATCGATCAGCAGAGTCAGGTGCAGGCCCTTGGCTTCGGCCGGTCGCTCCATCAGCGTGATCACGCTGTGCAGCAGTTCGCGCAGGTTGAAGCCGGTGGTTTCCAGTTCGAGGCGGTCGGCTTCCAGCTTCGAATAGTCGAGGATGTCGTCGACGATGCGCAGCAGCTGCTGCGCGGAGGCGATGGCGGTCTTCAGGATCTCCTGCTGATCCAGCGCCAGTCGCGAGTTCGACAGCAGGTCCAGCATCGGGATGATGCCGTTGAGCGGGGTACGGATCTCGTGGCTCATGGTGGCGAGGAATTCGCCCTTGGCCATCACCGCCGATTCCGCCGCCTGCTTGGCCTGGGTCAGCTCGGCCTCGAGCTGGGTGTGGCGGTTGATTTCCTTCTGCAGCGCGCTGATTTCCTGGGCGCTGCGGCGGCCGCTTTCCTCCTGCTGGAGCATCCGCTGCTCGCGCAGGCGCACCGCAAAGGCCACGGTGACGCTGGCGAACAGGGCCAGCAGCGCCAGCACCAGCGCGATCATCTGCCAGGGGCCTTCTACGCCGAACTGTTCCACCACCAGTGCGAGCGATGCGCCGGCGGCCGCGCCCAGCGCCAGCCAGCGGATGGTCAGGAGATTGAGGCCGCGGGCGTCGTCGCTCACAAGGTTGCGCTCCGGAAGTCGAAGTCGAGCGCCTGGTCCGGGCGCTGCACCAGGTTGCCCTGGATGAAGTCGATGCCGCCCACCCACAGCGCCGCGGCGGCCTGCGGATCTTCCACGGCCTGGCCGATGACCTGCAGGCCAAGCCGGTGCGCGCGTTCGATGACTTCGCGCATTTCGTCGTGCAGCGCCGGCGGCAGCGGCTGCTGGGCGAAATCCGCGGACAGCCGCAGGTAGCCGAGCGGTAGTTCTTGCAGCAGTTGGTTGGCATCCTCGCCGCGGCGGAACTGGCTGAGGCAGAACTGCACGCCGGCGGGCACCAGCTGTTCGCAGAACTGGTGCAGCAGCACGACGTGCACCACGGCATCCTCCAGCCGCAGGTCGATGACCAGCGAGGGCGGGTCGACGTTGTGCCGCTCCAGCGCCTGCAGCAGCCAACCGACGTAGCTGTCCTGCGCCAGCGTGCCCGGCGACTGCGAGACGAACAGGCGCATCGGCCGGCTCTCCGCGCGCCGCTTCTGCAGCAGCGCCAGCGCGTGCTCCATCACCCAGCGATCCAGCTGCGGCATCAGCCCCGCGGATTGCGCGGCGGACAGGAACTCGCCGGCGCGGCGCACGTTGCCATCGGGGCCGCGCATGCGCACCAGCACCTGGAACTGCGCATCGTCGCCACCGGCCACCGCGACCACCGGCTGGAACGCCAGATAGAGCGCGTCGCTGCCGCTGGCCAGCGCGGCGCGCAGCTCGTCGGCGATGTCGCTGGTCACCGCCGCTTCCGGCGGCGCGTAGGCGGCCAGGCCGATGGGGGAGGCCTGTGCTTCGCGGGCCGCTTCCTCGCAGGCCGCCAGCACCGTGCCGGCATCGGTGAAGCCGTGCTCGAGGGTGGTGTAACCCACCGTGCAGCGCAGCCGCAGGGTTTCGTTGTCGATCTTGAAGTCGTGGTAGCCCACGCCGTCGCGCAGGTTGCGCGCATAGGCGTCCAGCCCGTCGCGATCGCCGCCGCGCACCACCACCAGGAAGGCGTTGTCGCTCAGGCGCGCGGTGGCGTGCTCACCGGCCAGGCTGCCGAGGAAGCGGCCGGCGTCGTTGATCAGGGCTTCGAAGGCCGCGTAACCGTAGTGCTTGCGCAGCGCCGCGGAGTTGCCCATTTCGACCAGCAGGGCGCCGCCGGGCGTGCCGCCGGCCAGCTGTGCGGCCAGCGCCGTCATCAATGCCGGGCGGGTATGCAGGCCCGTCACCGGATGCCGATCGTTGTCCACCGGCTTCTGCCGGCTGCTGCTGAGCGCGCGCGCGCGGCGCACGCGGCTTTGCACCGCGGCGATCAGGTGGCGCGGACGCACCGGCTTCAGCAGGTAGTCGTCGCCGCCGTGTTCCAGCACTTCCACCTGCCGCTCCGGATCCTGGTCGCCGGTCAGGAACACCACCGGCGTGTGCTCGAAATGCGGATGCTCGCGGATCTGCGAGGTGAGCGCGGTGCCGCTGGAGCCGGGGATGTGCAGATCCATCAGCACCAGGTCGGGGTCGAAGCGCTCCATGGTTTCCATCATCCGCTCGGGCATCGCCACCACTTCGGCCTGCATCCCGGCGCCGCGCAGGATTGCCTCGGCGAAGATCGCCTGGCTGCGATCGTCCTCGACGATCAGCACGCGGAACGGAATCGCATCCGCCGGGGCGTCGTTCTGCTGGCCGCTCATGCGTTCGCTCCGGCGTGGCCGTGACTGCAGGCTGGCGTCGGGAAGGCGACGGTGATGGACAACTTCATGTTTCTCCCTGCGAACACGGTGATAGCGGACGGCATCTTGTTGCCTAACGTGAAACGGTACTACGGACGGCCGGGCCGGGGTGAGGTGAACGCGTTGCGCAGCCGCGCCATACCGCGCAGCATCGTCCGGAACAGCCACCAGGCCAGCAGCGCCAGGCACAGGCTGATGGCGATGGCCGCGCCCAGTGCCAGCCACGGGTGGCTGAAGGCCAGCGCCAGCGTGCCGACCACCAGGGCGTCCTCGGAAACCGAGGCGATCCAGTTGCTGGCCGGCTCCGGCGAACTGTTGATCAGTCCGCGCGTGCCCGCCTTCAGCAGGTGGCTGGTCAGCGCCACGCCCGCGCCGGTGGCCAGCATGCCGGCGCCGAGGTGGCCGTCGGGCGACAGCGCGGCCGCCGCGAGGAACGCACCGGCGGGAATGCGCAGCAGCGTCTGCAGCAGGTCCCAGGCCGAATCCACGCCCGGGATCTTGTCGGCGAAGAACTCGGCGACTGCCAGCGCGCCCGAGGTGCCGAGCACCCACGGCGACTGCGCCACCTGCAGCGCGGGCGGCAGCTCCAGCCAGCCCATCAGCCCGGCGATGCCGACGCCGAACACCGTCAGGTAGGCGCGGATACCGGCCAGCCAGGCCAGCAGCACGCCGATCGCGAACACGTGGGCCGTCTCCATCGCGTGGATATCCGAAGCCAGTGCAAGGCGGGCCAGTCTAGCAACGGTGGCGCGGCTTGACGCAGGCGCGCGGCGGATGCGATACCACCGCGATGCCGTCGACCCTCCCACCGTCGCGCCGGCGCGGCGCCGGCCATCCGCGCGCTGCGCTGCTGGCGCTGGTCGCCGCCGCCCTGCTGCTGGGGCTGTGGGGCGGCTGGCGCGCCTTCGCGCCCACGCCGGCCAACGCCGGCGAGCAGCTGCGCGTGCAGGCCCGCCGGATCGCGACGCTGGAGCAGCAGAACGCCACGCTGGCGCGCTCCGATCAGATCAGCCGGCAGGCCAACGGCGACCTGCAGGCCACGCTGGCCGAGCGCGACGAGGAAATCGCCGGGCTGCGCGCCGACGTCGCCTTCTACGAGCGCTTCGTCGGCGCCACCGGCCAGCGCCGCGGGCTGGCCGTGCACGAATTGAAGCTGGCGCCGCAGGACGACCCGCAGCTCTGGCATTTCGTCGCCACGCTGACCCAGAACCTGAACCGCGGTGCGGTCAGCAGCGGCCGCCTGCAGCTGGCGCTGGAAGTGACCGACGGCGGCAGCATGCGGCGGCTGGACTGGAACGTGCTGCGCCAGCAGGTCGGCGCGCCGGGCGTCGAGTATTCGTTCCGCTATTTCCAGCAGGTCGAGGGCGACATCGTGCTGCCGCGCGGGGTCAAGCCCGTGCGGGTGGTCGCCCGGCTGCTGCCGGCGTCGGGTGCGGCGGTGGAGCAGTCGTTCACCTGGAGCGCGGCCACCGCGGCCGCCGGCGCCGCCGGAGGTTGAATCGGCGGCACTCGCCCCCCATGCTGGACGGATGGAAATCGTCGTACTCGACCAGGCCGCTGCGTCCCCACCGCCGGCCCCCCTGCGCTTCAGTCCCGCCGCCGCCGCCAAGGTGCGCGAACTGGTGGCGGAAGAGGGCAATGCTTCGCTCAAGCTGCGCGCCTACATCCAGGGCGGCGGCTGTTCCGGCTTCCAGTACGGCTTCGAGTTCGACGAAGGCCAGAACGAGGACGACATCGCCATCGTCACCGATGACGCCACCCTGCTGGTCGATCCGCTCAGCCTGCAATACCTGATGGGCGCGGAAGTCGATTACAGCGAGTCGCTGGCCGGCGCGCAGTTCGTGATCCGCAATCCGAACGCCAAGACCACCTGCGGCTGCGGCAGCAGCTTCACGGTGTGAGGCCGCGGATGGCGCCGATGTCGCCGTTCGCCTTCGTCGATGGCGCGCTGGATCGCGCCGATCACCTGCGCGACGATCCCGCCGCGCTCGCCGCGGCCTGGCCGCAGGCCGGGGTGATCGCCCTCGACGCCGCCGGCAACGCGCTGGCCGATGCCGCATCGCAGCCGCTCCCGCTGAGTGGTGCGGCGTTGCCGGACGGGCCGGATGCCGGCGCGGTGTTCCTCGGCCAGCGCGAGGGCCGGGCCTGGTTCTTCGTCGAAGCCGAGGCGCACGCCCTGGACGCCCCGGCGCGTATCGACCTGCGCCGCGCCGCGTTGCAGTGGCCGGCCTGGCAGGCCACCCTGTTCGCGCAGGCGCGGGCGCTGCAGCATTGGCACCAGCGGCACCGCTACTGCGCGGCCTGCGGCGGCGCGCTGCGCTTTGTGCGCGCCGGCTGGCTCGGCAAGTGCGACGGCTGTGGCAGCGAGCATTACCCGCGCACCGACCAGGCCATCATCGCCGCGATCACCGATGGCGAACGCCTGCTGCTGGGTCGGCAGTCCGGCTGGCCGGCGCGGCGCTGGTCGGTGGTGGCCGGCTTCGTCGAGCCCGGCGAAACCCTGGAGCAGACGGTGGCGCGCGAGGTGCTGGAGGAAACCGGCGTGCGCGTGCACATCGACAGCGCGCGCTACCTCGCCTCGCAGCCGTGGCCATTCCCCGGCTCGCTGATGCTGGGTTTCATCGCCCACGCCGAGCCGGACGCGCCGCGCGCCAGCGAGGAGCTGGAAGACGCGCGCTGGTTCAGCGCCGACGAAGTGCGCGCCGGGCTGGAGCGCGACTGGCGCGACGCCGACGGCGCGGAGGAAGGCATTGTGCTGTCCTCGCCCATTTCCATCGCCCGCCACGTCATCCGCAGCTGGCTGGACGCCTACGACGCGGCGCACCCCAGCCAGTAAACTTCGGCCATGGCCGCCACCCTGCTCGCCGTTGTCATCGCGCTTGCCCTCGGGCATCTCGCGCCCGTGTTCGCGGCCGGCCTGCGCCGGTTCGGCTGGTTCCGCGCCTGGCTGCAATGGTTGAACGCGCAGTTCCCCGAACGCAGCTTCTGGCGCGGGCCGTACGGCATCGCGCTGGCGCTGGTGGCGCCGCTGCTGCCGATGGGCCTGCTGCAGTTCGGCCTGCGGAATCCGCTATGGGGCCTGCCGGGATTGCTGCTGGGCATCGCCGTGCTGTTCTGGTGCTGGGGGCCGCGCGATCTGGACGTGGATGTCGAGGCGATCCTGGACGCACCCGATCCCGCCGCGCGCCGAGCCGCCGCGGCGCGGCTGTGGCCGCCGGGTGTGTCAGCGCAGATGGATGGTGCGTCGCTGGTCGAAGCGGTATTCCGCAATGCGCTGCAGCGCTGGTTCGGCGTGCTGTTCTGGTTCTGCCTGCTGGGCCCGTTCGGCGCGCTGCTGTACCGGCTCGGCGTGCAGGCCGCGCAGCAGGATGCCGATGCGCTGCCGCCCACCACGCTGCAGGGCGCGCGCACCTGGCTGGCGCTGCTGGAATGGCCGGCAGCCCAGCTGGCGACGCTATCGCTGGCGCTGGTCGGCAACTTCGACAGCGTGCTCGCCGCGTGGCGGGAAGAGGGGGCCTTCGGCCTGCACAGCCGCGTGCTGGCCAGCGCTGCGCGCGTCAGCGTGCGCAGCGGGATCGCCGAGGAAGTGGCCGACTACACCGACTCCGGCATCCCCGCCGCGACCGCATTGGTCGAAGTCTTCGGCGAGCTGCCGGAGCTGCGCGACGCCATGAATCTGGTCTGGCGCGTGCTGGTGCTGTGGCTGGCGCTGATCGCGCTGGTCGTGGTGGCCGGCTGGGCGGGCTGATTTTTACGGCGTGCGTTCGCGGAACGCCTTCAGCGCCTTCCACGCGTCTGCGCTGCCCCACTGATCGCCGGCAATGCCGTTGACGTCCCAGATCGCGATGCCCGCGCCGGCGGCTTCGACATCCTGCAACTGCGCGGGCAGCGGCTTGCGTGCGGTGCCCTTGCCCCAGGCGTACTCGCCGCCGGGAATGCCCATCAGCACCGTGGATGCGGCGATGCCGCGCCGCGTGGCCCAATCGGCCTGCCAGCTGTAGCGGAACAGCGCCGCGCCCTGCGCGCAGGCTTCGCTGCTGCCTTCGGGCGTGAAGGTTTCGACGCTGCCTTCGTACAGGTCGCCGTAGCCCATCGAGTGGATCGCATCCACCTGGCCCTGCCAGTCCTCCCACCACGCCATGTTCGGCGCGTTGAAACAGGGACTGTGGAAGCTGTCGATGGTCAGCTGCTTGCCGCGCGCCTTCAGCGCCGCCGACAGCTTCGCCACGAAGTCGGCGAACGCCGCGCGATCCGCGTCCAGCGCGCCGTTGCCTTCCAGGTCGAGATCGACGCCGTCGAGACGATGACGCTCCACCGTCGCCAGCAGGTTGGCGACCAGCGCGTCGGGATGATCGCGGAAGGCGCTGCGCGCGAGCGCCCAGTCCCAATGGTCGTTGCGGAAGTTGTACAGGGTCAGCAGCACCTTGACGTTGTGGCGTTTGCCCCAGTCGGCGAACCAGTCGGCGTCGGCGGGGCCAAGCGGTTCGCCGCGCTCGGCGAACACCAGCTCGCCGGTGTCCGTGGGCAGCCAGAACTGCAGGCCCAGCCGGGTGATCCACTGGCCGGCGCTGACGCCGCCCGCGGTGTGCTGCAGCGAGGCACGCGATTGCTTCAGTTGGTAGGGCGGCACCCAGGTCGTCACCTCGCCCGCGGTGGTGGTGCTGGTGGCGATCGACAGCAGCCCGGCCAGCAGGGCGATGGCAAGACGATGAAGTTTCATGCGGCGTCTCCGCGCAGTGTGCGAACGTGTTCTTCCAGCAATTCCGCCGTGGCGACGCGCCCGTCCACCGGCGCTCCTGCCACCACTTCGACGTGTGCGCGCAGCCGCCGGGGCAGGCGCATCCGATGCAGGCGCCCGCCTTCGCCAGATGCGTTGCGCCGGCTCCACATGCTGCCCCACATGTTGCGCAGCGCCAGCGGCACCACCGGCACCACCTGCCCGCGCGCGGCGGCGCGTTCCAGGATCTTCTCCATGCCGGACTTGAACGGCGCGATGTTGCCGTCCTTGGTCAACGCGCCCTCGGGGAAGATGCACACCAGTTCGCCCTCGGCCAGCGCCGCGTCGACCGCGTCGAACGCGCGCTGCATCACCTCCGGGTTCTCGCGCGCGCCGGCGATCGGGATCGCCTTGGCGGTGCGGAAGATCCAGTGCATCACCGGGATGTTGAAGATCTTCCAGTGCATGACGAAGCGCGCCGGACGCGGGATGCAGGCGGACAGGATCAGCGCGTCCATGTAGCTGACGTGGTTGCAGACCAGCAGCGCCGCGCCCTCGTCCGGCACCTCCTTCTCGATGCCGTGCAGCTTCAGCCGGTACAGCGTGCGCACCAGCAGCCAGCTGAGGAAGCGCATCAGGAACTCGGGAACGATGCTGAAGATCCAGATCGCCACCAGCGTGTTGGCGATCGCCAGCGCCAGGAACAGCTGCGGAATGCTCCAGCCGAGGTAGCGTTGCAGGGCCAGGCCGATGATGGCCGCGGCGACGATGAACATCGCGTTCTGGATGTTCATGCCGGAGATCACCCGCGCCAGCTCGTGCTTCGGCGAACGGCTCTGGATCAGCGCGAACAGTGGCACCACGAAGAAGCCGGTGAACAGGCCGATGCCGACCAGGTCGAGCATGATCCGCCAGCTGCCCGCCGCTTCGACGAACTGCATCACCGACAGCCCGTGCGCCAGCGCCTGTCCCGGCCGCGCGAAATACAGGTCGAGCAGGAAAGCGCTGACGCCGAATGCGCCCAGCGGTACCAGGCCGATTTCCACCGTGCGCCCCGACAGCTTTTCGCACGACATCGAGCCGATGCCCACGCCCACCGAGAACAGCGCCAGCGCGAAGATGTACAGGTTCTGCGTGCCGCCGAGGTTGGCCTGCGCATACACCGGAAGCTGCGCGGTCAGCACCGTGCCGACGAATCAGAACCAGCTCACGCCCAGCACCGCGTTGCGCACCGCCAGCTGCCGGCGGGTGAGCTGCCAGATGCGCCAGGATTCGCGCAGGATGTTCCAGTCCACCTTCAGCGTGGGGTCGCCGGCATCCACCTTCGGGATGCGCCGCGCCACCGTGTTGCCGGCGATCGCCATCAGGATCACCGACACCGCCGCCACCTGTGGGCCATGTTCGCCGGCCAGCTGGAAGATCAGCCCGCCGAAGATCATGCCGATCAGGATCGACAGCGAAGTGCCCATCTCCACCAGCCCGTTGCCGCCGGTGAGCTCCTCCGGCTTGAGCACCGAGGGCAGGATCGAATACTTCACCGGCCCGAACAGCGTGCTCTGCACGCCGGTGCCGAACAGCGCCACCAGCAGGATCGGCATGCTCTGCAGCAGGAAGCCCACTGCCGCCAGCGACATCACCGCGATCTCCATCGCGGTGGTGATGACGATCAGCTTCTGCTTCTCCAGCTTCTCCGCGATCTGCCCGGCGGTGGCCGAGAACAGGAAGTAGGGCAGGATGAAGATGGCGGGCGCGAGGTTGGCGTACAGCCCCATCTGGCTGCTGCCCACCGACATGTAGGCGAGCAGGCCGATGATCGCCTGCCGGTACACGTTGTCGTTGAACGCGCCCAGCGACTGCACCACGAAATAGGGCAGGAAGCGGCGCTGCCG
>JAANMX010002344.1_pt1 | contig 19094 bp, 19 predicted proteins | sample 7279681 | NCBI WGS metagenome assembly JAANMX01 (sample SAMN14094542, study PRJNA606508) | bioreactor metagenome | isolation source: A lab-scale SPAN reactor treating ammonium-rich wastewater day 351 | place: Ireland: Galway | collected 2018-01-01
GGTCACATTTTTCTTGCGGTGAACAGGTCGTCCGCTTCGCCGGAAAGTGCTCTATCCCAGCGGCTTGATGATCTTCACGAGTTCGGCGTGGACGAATTCGTTGCCGCAGATCACATGGCCGGTCGTGAGCGGATCGTCGTCGCCCTGGATGCCGCTGACAATGCCGCCTGCCTCGCGCACGATGATCTGCCCGCCCGCGATATCCCACGGTTGCAGGTTGCGTTCCCAGTAGCCGTCGACGCGGCCCGCCGCGACGAAAGCGAGATCGAGCGAGGCCGCGCCGAAGCGCCGCAGGCCCGCCACCTTCGGCTGGAGGGCGGCCATCTCCCGTCGCGACAATTCGTGGTCGCCGCGTCCGATATGCGGCAGGCCGCAGGCGATCACGCAGTCGTTCATCTGGCGGCGTCCCGACACGCGCAGCCGCTGATCGTTGAGGAATGCTCCCTTGCCGCGCTCCGCGGTGTAGAGTTCGTCATTGGCGGGATTGTAAACGAGGCCGGCGATCAGCACGCCGTCACGCTGCAGGCCGATCGAGATCGCGAAATGCGGAATGCCGTGCAGGAAGTTGGTGGTGCCGTCGAGTGGATCGACGATCCAGGTGTGGCTCTTGTCCGTGCCCTCGCGGCTGCCGCCTTCCTCACCGAAAAAGCCGTAACCGGGACGCGCCTTGTTGAGTTCATCATACAGGATGTCCTCCGCGCGCTTGTCCGCGAGACTGACGAAATTCGCTGGTCCCTTCAGTGACACCTGAAGATTCTCGATCTCGCCGAGATCGCGTTTCAGGCTACGGCCTGCGCGGCGCGCAGCCTTGACCATGACGTTCATAAGAGCGGATTGCAGCATGATGGGGCTCGGATGGATGATGAGGTCTGGGTGCCCTGCGCGGAAGCCCCCGTCAAGCGGTTCATTTGATTCCGAGCCATTTGCGAGCGGCGCTCTCCGCATTGGCGCGTTCTTCGGGCGTCGCCTGCGCCATCGCCGCGTCAAGCTGCAGATCGCCCTTGCCGCCGGTTTTCGCAACGATGTGCCATTTGAGGCCTTCGACCTTGTCCACCGCGACGCCCATGCCTGCGACAAGGGCGTGGGCGAGACGATTTTGGGCGATCGCACTGTTGCGCCTGGCGGCTTTGCGCAGCAGCGATACCGCGGCCGCCTCGTTCTTCTGGGTGCCGTTGCCGTTGAACAGCGCGATCGCATATTCGACTTCGGCGTCGACGTTGCCGGCGAGCGAGGCCGCCTGTAACAGCCGCACCGACTTGTAGAGATTCTTTTCGACGCCGGTGCCTTCCTTGTAGAAAGTGGCCAGCGCATACTGCGCTTCCGGACTGCCGGCGTCGGCTGCGAATCGCAGCAGTTCGGCGGCGCGTTTGAAGTCCTGCGGCAGCGTCTGCCCGTCCATGTGGAGAAGCGCCAGATTATAGGCGGCCTTGGGCTGGCCGAGCTTGGCCGACGCGGCCAGCCATTTCACCGCGCCCATCCTGTCGGGCGGTCCGCCGCGTCCGCTGATGCGAAGCATGGCGAGCGCGAACATGGCTTCTCGATCGCCCAGATCGGCCGCACGTTGATGCCATTCGATCGCCTTGCCGTAGTCGCGTCTGACGCCGAGCCCATTGGCATAGAGCTCGCCGAGCATGGTCATGGCGGCGGGGTTCTTGTCCTCCTGTGCCCGTTTCAAGGCGAGATCAAACGCCGTCTTGTAACGGCCGCGCTGATAGGCGCCGTAAACTGCATCGGCATTCGGATCGTCGGCGGCCTGCGCGTTCGCCTTGTTATCCGGCTCTGGCCTGGCGGGCGGCGTTGGCGGCGGCGGCTTGATGGCCTTGGTCCTGACGCTCTTGCCGGCGGACGGCGGATCGGCCGGCGGCGACGGCTGGAGCTGCGCCGCCGCGCTCTCCCCAAGCATGAGAAGGCCGGCGACGATGGCGACCGGACGCAGCAAACTCATCCGGCGCCCCTGACGCCATGTGGAGGGTCCGGGCGCCCCGCGTCGCCTTGCGATCCGTAACCTTGTGCGATTGCGGTTGCGATATCCGCGAGCGCCGGCGCCGCACCGCGCGGGTCGTTCCAGACGATGTCGCCGATCAGCACGAAATCCGCGCCCGATGCCGCGAAAAGCCGCGCTTCATCGATATTCGTCGCGTGGGCGACACAGGGTGGCTCGAACAGTTCGGCCCACCATGCCAGCCGCTCGGCGATCGCTTCCGCGGACGGCCGGTCGCCGGTCTCATCCGGCTCGCCGAACAGCACGTAATCGGCGCCTGCCTCGCCCGCGATCATGGAATCATGGCGCGTCGACAGGCCGCCGACCCCGACGATGCGGTCGGGTTTCAGCGCGGGCAGCGTCTCCTGCAATGCCTCGATGCCGGTGAGATGCGCGCCGTCGGCGCCCGCCCTTGCGACCAGATCGGCGTGACCATCGAGTAAAAGCGCGGCGCCGCTGCTCTGGATCAAGGGCGCCAGCGCCTTGATGCGCGATATCATCGTGCGCGGATCGGACGGCGAGAGCCGAACCAGCACCGCGGCGACATCCGCCGTCGCGAGGAGCGCGGGAAGCTGTGCCGCGGCGTGCGAGGGGTCGTCGATGACCGGCGTCGCGAGATAAAGCCGGGGGGCTGGTCGTGATGGTGCGGCTTTCGGCGGCATATCAAGCCTGAACCTCTTGAGCGTTTTCATATGGTGAGAAACGCATCATTGAGCACTGTGAAACTTCCCGGCAAGCGGGAGTGATGAAAAACTCAATCGTTACAATTCAATGCAAACCCGGCGCGTCTTGGGTCGCTCGCAATGGCGGCAAAATCAGGTTGGATTCAGAAGCTCACGTAGCTTTCTCTTCAAGTTCGGCGCTCCAAGCTCCCCTGGTTGCGAGCGAATTCATCCGCGCGCGGTGGATGAGAGCCCGTTGCCCGGCGACGACGTTCTCGGGCTTGCCGGACCACGCTTTCTGCGGCGCTGCCTGCAGCGCGCGGCCGTAGGAGAAAGTGAGCTTCCACGGCAGGTTGCCCATCCGGTTCATGGCGTCGAGATGAGCGGTGGCCTCCTCGTCGGACTGACCGCCCGACAGGAAGGCGATGCCGGGGACGGCGGCGGGCACGCAGGCCTTCAACATGCGCACCGTCCTTTCCGCGACTTCTTCCACGGATGCCTTCTTCCCGCTCTTCTTGCCCGCGATCGCCATGTTGGGCTTCAAGATCATGCCTTCCAGCGCGACACGCTGCTTCCGCAACTCCTGAAAGGTCACGTTGAGGACGCGCGTCGTGACCTCAAGGCAGCGATCGATGTCGTGGTCGCCGTCCATCAGCACTTCCGGCTCGACGATCGGCACGATCTGGGCCGCCTGACATAGCGCGGCGTAGCGCCCCAGCGCATGGGCGTTGACGCCGATCGCCGTCATGCTCGGGATACGGCCCGCCGCGTTGATGTCGATCACCGCGCGCCACTTCGCGAAACGTGCGCCCTGGGCATGGTATTTGTTCAGGCGCTCGGCGAGACGGTCCAGCCCGACGGTCACGAGTTCGCCGGGGCAGGCGGGCAGGGGTTGCGTGCCCTCATCGACCTTGATGCCGGGAATCGCGCCGGCCTGCTCGATCAGCCTGATCAGCGGCGTGCCGTCCCTGGCGCTCTGCCAGATGGTTTCGTCGTAGAGAATCACGCCGGAGATGTATTGCGTCATGGCGTCGGTCGCCCGGAACATCATCTCGCGATAGTCGCGGCGGCTTTCCTCGGTCGATGTCACGCCGATGGCATTGAAGCGTTTGGTGATGGTGGGCGACGATTCGTCGGCGGCGAGAATGCCCTTGCCCGGCGCGACCATCGCCTGCGCCACTTTGTTGAGGTCATCGAGATTCATGAGCGGCTACCTCCTGCATGCCCTCTTCCGACGTCCGGTCAGGATGCCGGGTTTCGAGGATCATGCAGGCATGAGAGTTGCGGCTTTCCGGCACCGCAACTCATTTTGCCGCGAGGAGCAGCGTCATTTTGCCCTTAGTACCTCGACGCCGGGCAACGGCTTGCCTTCCATCCACTCCAGGAAGGCGCCGCCGGCTGTCGAGACATAGGTGAAATCGCCGGCTACGCCCGCCTGGTTCAGCGCCGCGACCGTATCGCCGCCACCGGCGACCGACACCAGCTTGCCACCCTTGGTGCGTTCCGCCGCGTGTTTTGCCGCGGCGACGGTGCCGCGATCGAAAGGCGTCAGTTCGAACGCGCCGAGCGGGCCGTTCCAGACCAGCGTGGCTGCGTCGTCGATGGCCGAACGAACGCGCTCCACAGACTGCGGTCCGACATCGAGAATCATGCCGTCCGCCGGGATCGCGTCGAGCCCGTAGGCGTGGGAAGGCGTGTTGGCGGCGAAATGGAACGCCACGGTCGCATCCACCGGAAGGATGATGGCGCAGTTGGCGGCTTCGGCCTTTTCCATGATGCGCAGCGCGGTCGCCGCGAGATCCTTCTCCGCCAGCGATTTGCCGATGCTGACGCCCTGCGCGTGCAGGAAGGTGTTGGCCATGCCCCCGCCGATCACCAGCGCATCGACCTTGCTGACGAGGTTTTCGAGAAGGTCGATCTTGGTCGAGACCTTTGCGCCGCCGATCACGGCGATGACGGGTTTGGTCGGCGCTTCGAGCGCCTTGTTGAGCGCCTCAAGCTCGGCCTGCATGGTGCGTCCGGCATAGCCCGGCAGCTTGTGCCCGAGACCTTCGGTGGAGGCGTGAGCGCGATGCGCGGCTGAAAAGGCGTCGTTCACCCAGATGTCGCCGAGCTTGGCCAGTTCGGCGACGAAGGCCGTGTCGTTCTTTTCCTCCTCCGGGTGGAAGCGGGTGTTCTCCAGGCAAAGGATGTCGCCATCCTTCATCGCGGCGACCGCCTGTTGCGCGCCTTCGCCGACGCAGTCGTCGGCGAAGGCCACCGGCTTGCCGAGGACCTTGGCGAGTTCCGCAGCGACCGGTCTCAGCGAGTTCTTGGGGTCGGAACCCTTGGGGCGGCCGAAATGCGCGAGCAGGATCGCTTTGCCGCCCTTGTCCGAGATCTCGGTGATCGTCGGGGCCACCCGCTCCAGCCGCGTGGCGTCGGTGACGCGGCCCTGCTCCATGGGGACGTTGAGATCGACGCGCAGCAGGACGCGCTTTCCGCGAACGTCAATGTCATCGAGGGTGCGGAAGGAATTTGTCATGGTCTGGATGTCCCGAACACGGTGCCGCGTGAACGGCGCGCCGCAAACCGGGTCCGCCACGCAGGAAAAGTTGCGGTATTGAGTGGCGCCGGTTTCGCACCGCGACGCTTGCGCCGCGATGCGCCCGGATACCGTGGTGTCAGATCAGCTTCGCCATGGCGACGGCGGTGTCCGTCATGCGGTTGGAGAAGCCCCATTCGTTGTCGTACCACGACAACACACGCACCAGCGTGCCGTTCTGCACCTTGGTCTGGTCGATGTGGAGCGTCGAGGAGTGCGAATCGTGGTTGAAATCGCTTGAGACATTGGGCTGGTCGGTGGTGCCGAGGATGCCCTTCAGCTCCTGTGATGAAGCCCGCTTCATCGCCTCGTTGATCTCGTTCGCGGAGGTCTCTCTCTTGGCGATCACCTTGAGGTCGACCACCGAGACGTTCGGCGTCGGCACGCGGATCGCAACGCCGTCAAGTTTGCCCTTCAACTCCGGCAACACCAGGCCGATCGCCCTTGCGGCGCCGGTCGAGGTCGGAACCATCGAAAGACCCGCGGCGCGGCCGCGATAGAGGTCCTTGTGCATGGTGTCGAGGGTCGGCTGGTCGCCGGTGTAGGCGTGGATCGTGGTCATGAAGCCGGTTTCGATGCCGATCAGGTCGTTGAGGACCTTCGCCACCGGCGCGAGACAGTTGGTGGTGCAGGATCCGTTCGAGACGACCAGATGATCCTTCGTCAGCTTGTCGTGGTTGACGCCATAGACCACCGTCAGATCCGCGCCTTCGGCCGGAGCCGACACCAGCACGCGCTTGGCGCCGGCGGTGAGATGCGCGGAAGCTTTTTCCTTCGCGGTGAAAAGGCCGGTGCACTCCATCGCGATGTCGATGCCGAGTTCCTTCCAGGGCAGCTTTGAGGGATCGCGTTCAGCGATCACCTTGATCTTGTTCTTGCCGATCACGATGCTGTCGCCCTCGACCTTCACCTCGAAGGGGAAGCGGCCATGCACCGAGTCAAAGCGCAAGAGATGCGCGTTGGTTTCCACCGGGCCAAGATCATTGATCGCGACGATCTCGATCTCGTCGCGGCCGGACTCGTAAACGGCGCGCAAAACATTGCGGCCGATGCGGCCAAACCCGTTGATTGCGACCCGGACTGCCATGTGTTCATTCTCCTTCAAATGGATGGCGCTCCCTGCGCGCAACCATAGTTTGCCGCGCGCAGCGTCGACGCCTTTTCGCCCGGTTCTGCCAGGCCGCGACCGTTGGTAATATCTAGCGGCCCGAGTTTTGGCATTCCGATGCTCGTATTTCCGAGAGCATCTTTTCCGAATGTCGAAATCGCAGGGACCGCCAGCGAATGTAGGTTGTCAGTGGAATTCTGGATTTGCCATTCGCATCCAGGGCCACGATTGGCCGAGCAGCGAACGCCAAATCCATTCCACCGTTTTTAGCTAGCGCCTTTTTGATTTTGAGGCAATCTCAACCTCAGCCAAGGCGTTTTTCCACTGCGCTGACCACGGCTTCGGCGGTGATGCCGAAATGCTTGTAGAGGTCCTTGGCGGGAGCGCTGTGGCCGAAACTGTTCATGCCGACGAAAAGGCCGTCCGCCCCGATGACGGCGTCCCATCCGAAGCGCACGGCCGCTTCCACGGCGATCTTGACGGGAGCCTTGCCGATAATGGCCTGCCGGCGATCCTCGGGCTGTTCGAGCAACAGTTCCAGCGAGGGCACCGAAACCACGCGCGAGGCGATGCCGCGCTGGGAGAGCTGCTGCTGCGCGGCAACGGCGATCTCGACTTCGGATCCCGACGCGAAGATCGACACCTTCGCCTCTCCGTTGGCTGCGACCAGTTCATAGGCGCCCTGCGCGCAGCGATTGTCCGCGTCCGCGGTCTTGCGCACAGGGGTGAGATTCTGGCGCGACAGGGCCAGAACCGTCGGTCCCTTCGGCCGCTCAAGGGCGAGTTGCCAGCATTCGGCGGTCTCGACCGCATCGGCGGGGCGGAACACCCGCATGTTCGGCATCGCGCGCAGGCTTGCCAGATGCTCCACCGGCTGATGGGTGGGGCCGTCCTCGCCGAGCCCGATCGAGTCGTGGGTCATGATGTAGATGGTGGGAATATACGCCAGCGCCGAAACGCGCATCGCCGGGCGGGCATAGTCGGCGAAGCACATGAAGGTGCCGCCGGCCGGCGCATATCCGCCATGCAGGGCGATGCCGTTCATGGCGGCGGCCATGCCGAGTTCGCGGATACCGTAGTGGATGTAGCGGCCACCATATTGGCCGGGCTCCACTTCTTTCAGACCCTTGGTGCGGGTGTTGTTCGAAGGGGTGAGATCGGCGGAACCGAGCAGCAGTTCCGGCACCGCCGGCACCAGCGCCTCGAGCGTCATTTCGCTGGCTTTGCGGGTGGCGACCGTCGGCGGTTCGGCAACCAGCTTGTCCTTGAGCTTGCGGATCGCCTCATTGAGGTTTTGAGATGGCTTGCGGTCGATGACGCGACGCTTGAATTCGTCCCGCTGAGCATCGGGCTGGGCTGCGAACCGCGCGCGCCACTCCTTGTTGTGCCGCTTGCCCTTGCGTCCGGCGCTCCGCCAGGCGTTGAGGACATCGTCGGGAACTTCAAAGGGACCATACTCCCAGTCCAGCGCCTTCTTCGTCCCCGCGAGTTCTTCCGCGCCAAGCGCTTCGCCGTGCGCCTTGGATGTGCCGGCCCTGGTGGGAGCGCCAAAACCGATGATGGTCTTGCAGGCGATCAGCGACGGCCTGTCGGATTTCTGCGCCCGGCGGATCGCGGCGGCGATCGCCTTCTGATCATGGCCGTCAATCCGCCTTGCGTCCCAGCCGCACGCCTTGAAACGCGCCACCTGATCGACGTCGTCGGACAGCGAGATCGGGCCGTCAATGGTGATGCCGTTGTCATCATAAAGGAAAATCAGCTTGTTGAGCTTGAGGTGACCCGCCAGCGCGATCGCCTCATGGCTGATGCCCTCCATCAGGTCGCCGTCGGAGCACAGCACGTAAGTGTAGTGGTCGACCACCTCGCCGCCGAATTCGGCGGCCAGCAGCCGTTCCGCCAGCGCGAAGCCGACCGAGGTGGCGACGCCCTGGCCGAGCGGGCCGGTGGTGGTTTCCGCGCCCTCGGTGATGAAGTTCTCCGGATGACCCGGCGTCTTGGAGTCGAGCTGCCGGAAATTCTTGAGCTGATCAAGCGTCATCTGCTTGTAGCCGGTCAGGTATAACAACGCATAAAGCAGCATTGAGCCGTGGCCGGCGGAAAGGATGAAGCGGTCCCGGTCCGGCCAGTGCGGATCGGCGGCGTCGTATTTCAGGAACTTGGTGAACAGCACCGTGGCGATGTCGGCCGTGCCCATGGGCAGGCCGGGATGGCCCGATTTTGCTTTTTCTACACCATCCATCGCGAGCGCGCGGATTGCATTTGCCATACGGGAGGAGTCGACGGTCGGCATGGGAGATATCCGGTCCTGATAGGGAGGAGGGCTAAGTAAACGGTTCACATTGGAATTCGATGCAGTCCAGTAGAAAGGACTGGCGTGCCGGGGGCATAGCACCTGCGTCGGCGGAGTCCAAGTGCCGGGGGGGACGCTGACGGGGAGAATGTTTGTGGTGCATAGTTTTGCACCGGCGTTGCGCTGGCCTCGTCCGCCACGTAAATTTTGGTTCCTAAGGGCTTGCCGAGCCGCCGCTTTGTAGCCTGTCCGGCAGCCGGCCCAAAGGCGTGCAGGACGAACATGAACGACCGACCGGCCAATCGTTCCGCCAGTGCTGAACCGCCAAATGGTGGCGGGGGAACCGATATCGACGCCGCAACCCGGCGGCTGACGGCCGCGCTCGATGCGCTGGAACGGGCCGTGGAGCGGCGGCGTGACGCGGACCGCGACGAGGACGAACTGGCGAGCCGCATTCAGGCTCTGGGCGCGGATCGCTCCCGCCTTGCGGATGAACTCGACGGATCGCTGGTGCGCACGCGTAAGCTGGAGCGGACCAATCGTGAGATCGCTGAAAAGCTGGACGCGGCGATCGGCACCATCAAGTCCGTGCTCGAGGCGGCGGGAGAGAAGCCATGAGCCACGTCAACGTGACCATCAATAGCCGCCAGTACCGGATGGCCTGCGAGGATGGCCAGGAAGACCGGCTGCTGAAACTCGCGGGTGATCTGGAAAGCCGCATCGGCCAGTTGCGCGGCAAGTTCGGAGAGATCGGAGATCAGCGGCTGGAGGTCATGGCGGCGCTGGTGACATCCGACGAACTGATGGATGCGCAGCAGCGCATCCGCGCGCTGGAGGAAGAGCTCAAGGCCTTGCGCGATGTGCGCACTGCGGCCACCGAGCGCGCCCGCGCGACGCAGACAGCGGTTGTCGCCGCGCTGAACATGGCGGCGCACCGGATCGAGAAGACCACGCAGGTGCTGAACCGCACCGTCGGCGGCGGCATCGCCATCGGGTGATCAACTCTAAAGGAGAAGTGAACCCTTCGGACAGGCGATGGCTTTTCGCCCCCTTACTCTGGAGGGTTAAGTCAAAAGAGGCCAACATCATCCACTGGCGCTTCGCATCCATCGGGCCTACATTGAATTCGCGAGGCTGCGCCGCGCGTCAGGAGCCACAATCCCCGGGGCCTTATCGATCCTTAAGGGAACTGTCCCTGGCCGGGTCCGTGGATCCGGTCATATGGTGCCCACCTACTTTCGTAGGGAACTCCGGGATCGAGCGCTTCAACGGCGGACGCGGCTTCGCGCATTTCCTTCCCTATTCACATGCCCTCGAAAGCCGCCACTCCTCTCGGGCCGTGCCGGAAATCTGCTTTCGCGAATGATGGCCGGGGCCTGAGCCGCGCCGGTTTTTCCGGTGGCTTCGGTGATCTTAATTCTCGCGCGCTCGTCGGGCGAGCCGATCTTCTTTGCTCGAAAAACGTTATAAACGTTCTGTATGCCGATTTCCCCTGATGCTCCGCCCAAGGACGAGTTGCGTGCTGCCGCACTGGCTCGTCGCGATGCCCTCAGCGCGGAGGAGCGCGCCCGCGCGGCGGTTGCGCTCGCGGCGCGGCGGATGCCTCCGCTCGATATAACGTCATCGACAGTCGTCGCCGGCTATGCGCCGATCCGCAGCGAGATCGATCCCGTGCCGCTGATGCGCAGCCTTGCCGGGAAAGGCGCGGCGCTTGCGATGCCGGCGATCGCGGCGCGTGACACCGCGCTGGTGTTTCGCGCGTGGATGCCGGGCGATGCGCTGGTGCGCGGGGCCTTGGGGACTTGCGAGCCGCCCGCCAGTGCTGTCGAGGTCGTCCCGGACATCGTGCTGGTGCCGCTGGCGGCGTTCGACCGCGCCGGCCATCGCATCGGTTACGGCGCCGGCTATTACGATCGCACGCTTGAGGCGCTGCGGCGACGAAGGACCGTCACCGCGATCGGCCTTGCTTTTGCGGTGCAGGAGGTAGCGCAGGTGCCGGCAATGTCCCACGACGTCCGGCTCGATTATGTGCTAACCGAAACCGGCGTGTTCAGGTTCGGGAGCAAATAGGACGTGCGAATCCTTTTCATCGGCGATGTTGTCGGCAGGACCGGGCGCACCGCGATCAACGACTATCTTCCGGAACTCGTCACCGCATGGAAGCTCGATCTCGTGGTCGTCAACGGCGAGAACGCCGCGGGCGGCTTCGGCATCACCGAGGCGATCTATCAGGAATTGCTCGACGCCGGCGCCGATGCGATCACGCTCGGCAATCACGCCTGGAATCAGAAGGAGGCGCTGGTGTTCATCGAACGCGCGCCCCGGCTCGTTCGTCCGCTGAATTTCCCGCCGGGCACGCCGGGACGCGGCGCGGCGATGATCGACGCCAAGGACGGCCGCCGCGCGCTCGTCATCAACGCCATGGCGCGCATCTTCATGGAGCCCCTCAACGACCCCTTCCATGCCATCGAACATGAACTCGACGCCTGCCGGCTCCGCGAGGCGGCGGACGCGATCATCGTTGATTTCCACGGCGAAGCCACCAGCGAAAAGCAAAGCATGGGTTTCTTCTGCGACGGCCGCGTCAGTCTCGTGGTGGGGACTCATACCCATGTGCCGACGGCGGATCACCGGATCCTGTCCGGCGGCACCGCCTATATGAGCGATGCCGGCATGACCGGCGATTATGACTCCGTGATTGGAATGCAGAAGGAGGAGCCGCTGCGCCGCTTCACCACGGGCATTCCGAGCAGCCGCTTCGAGCCGGCCGCGGGCGCTGCGACACTGAGCGGTGTCGCGGTCGAGACAGACGACGCGACAGGCCTCGCCCTCAAGATCGCTCCGGTGCGAATAGGCGGACGGCTTGAACGGGCGGAGCCTTTGTTCTGGACGTAATCGCGCTTTTGGAACGCGTAGAACTTGATCTCCGGGCGCGCGATCCTGCCGGGCGCTACCGGGCCTGGTCTTTAATTTCGTTCGATCCCGTCTTATAACGCCGCGCCGCTTATGCCCTTTGCCGAGCCGCCCGGTGCGCCGCCGCCGGGCCGGCGGAATTTTGAGAGAGACCTGCCGATGGCCGGACATTCCCAGTTCAAGAACATCATGCACCGCAAGGGCCGGCAGGATGCTCAAAAGTCGAAGCTGTTCAGCAAGCTTGCGCGCGAGATCACCGTTGCCGCCAAGCTCGGGACGCCGGATCCGGCGATGAACCCGCGGCTGCGCGCGGCGGTGATCGCGGCGCGGGCGGAAAACATGCCCAAGGACAATATCGAGCGCGCGATCAAGAAGGCCAGCGGCAACGATGCCGAAAGCTACGACGAGTTGCGCTACGAGGGCTATGGTCCGGGCGGCGTGGCGGTCATCATGGAAGTGTTGACCGACAATCGTAACCGCGCCGCCTCCGACATCCGCTCGTACTTCACCAAATCCGGCGGCAACCTCGGGGAAACCGGCTCGGTATCTTTCATGTTCGACCGGCTCGGCGTCATTGAATATGACGCGGACAAGGCTTCAGCCGACGACATGCTGGAAGCCGCCATCGAGGCCGGCGCCGACGATGTGGTGTCCGGCGAGGGCGGTCACGAAATCTATGCGGCGCAGGATACCTTTCGCGACGTCGCCAGGGCGCTCGAAAGCACGTTCGGCGAGGCGCGCAAGGTGGCTTTGATCTGGAGGCCGCAGAATACGATCGCCGTCGACGACAATACTGGCGAGAAGCTGCTCAAGCTGATCGATCTTCTCAACGAACATGACGACGTCCAGAACGTCTACGCCAATTTCGAGGTCTCCGACGCGCTGATCGCGAAGCTGGGCGGGTAGGCTAAATCATCGCAAACGGCTGATGATAATAGTGCCCCCTCACAAGGCAGGGCATGACGGCAACCTGAACGGCCATTCTCGGTTCTTTCTACGCCTTTTTTCTTGACGTGGTCCGGCTGAAGGATCATGTCAGCGAAGCGGGATGTTGCGGCCTTGGTCGTACGCCCATCACGGGAACATCATACAAATGCCAAGCGACAGTCCAGGTACCTTGCAAGGTACCTCGCCACATACTTCGCCGACAGCGGCGCCGGTCTGAAAGCTTGATGAAGCTCGCCAGGCCTGCCGTTGCCGGCAGACCACGAAGGTGAGCTATGACGGATACCCACACCGCCACAACGGACGGCGATCTCGATGTGTTCGCGCTGGCCTCGCGCCTGAGCGGCGGCCATGTCGCCGATAACGTCGAAATTCTCAACCAGCTCGAACCGCAGGACGCCGCGGCGGTTCTGGTGCTCCTGCCGGTCGATATTTCGATCGAGATTCTCGACAAGCCGGAGCTGAATTTCGGCCCCGAGATCGTTGTGGCGCTGCCGCGACAGACGGCGACCATCCTGCTGGCGGGCATGTCCGCCGATATGGCAGCGGACATCGTTCAGCAACTCGATGAGCCGGCCCGCACCGAGTTGATGCAGGCTCTCGACGAGCCGACGCGCACGACCATCGAGGGTCTGCTCGCCTATCCGGAAAACACCGCGGGCGCGATGATGACCACCGAATTCGTCACCGTGCCCGCGACCTGGACGGCGGAGCGCACCTTGCAGCACATCCGCCAGGTCGAGCGGACCCGCGAGACCGTCTACGCCATCTATGTGCTGGACGCCTTTACCCGCCGCCTGGTCGGCGCGGTGTCGCTGCGGCGGCTGATCTCCGGCGAGCCTTCGGCCCGGATCGCCGAACTTGCGCGCTCCCCGATCACCACCTCCCCGCTGACGGATCGCGAAGAGGTGGCCCGGCTGATCTCGCGCCACGACATGCTGGCGGTGCCTGTCGTGGACAAGGCGGGTCATGTCCTCGGCATCGTCACGGTCGACGACATCATCGACGCCATCATCGAGGAAAACACCGAGGACGCCCAGAAATTCGGCGGCATGGCCGCGACCGACCAGCCCTATCTGCAGATCGGGCTGCCGGGCATGATCCGCAAGCGCGGCGGCTGGCTCTGCGTGCTGTTTCTCGGCGAGCTGTTGACCGCGAGCGCCATGCAGCACTTCGAGGGGGAACTGGAGAAGGCCATCGTGCTGACGCTGTTCATCCCGCTGATCATGAGTTCCGGCGGTAACTCCGGCTCGCAGGCGACCTCGCTCCTGATCCGCGCGCTGGCGTTGCGCGAGGTCAAGCTTGGTGACTGGTGGCGCGTGGCGCTGCTCGAACTGCCGACGGGGCTGATCCTCGGCGCCATGCTGGGCGCGATCGGGCTGGTCCGCGTGGTGGCCTGGCAGAAGTTCGGCATCTATGATTACGGCGAGCACTGGATGCTGATCGGGCTGACCGTCGCGGCTGCGCTGATCGGCGTCGTGGTGTTCGGCTCGGTGGCGGGATCGATGCTCCCGTTCATGCTGCAAAGAGCCGGCTTCGACCCCGCGAGCGCGTCGGCGCCGCTGGTGGCCACGCTGGTCGACGTCACAGGGCTGATGATCTACTTCAGCGTCGCGTTGCTGATCCTGAGCGGGACATTACTGTAGTCAGTCCGGTATCCGTCCTCGGGCGCAAGCCCGAGGACATGCTTCGCTCGAAAACGCTTCTGCTCATTGTTCCGCGATGCCCCGCGCGATTTCTTCCGCGGCCCTGGTGCTCACGCCGCCGATCGTCGGTTTGTCCTTGCCGCATGCGAACGATGGCGCCGCATCGGCAAGCGCATGCGCAGCCTCATTGGCGTTCGGGTTCGCTCCCGCATCGACGGCGCCCATGACGCAGGCGGTATCCGGCGCGATCCGGATCACGGCCAGTATCTGGTCGCTGGCAACCGGCAGATCCTGTTTCTGGAACTTCATCCTGACGATCGCGGCGTAAGGCTCGAACGTCTTGTCATTGCCTGATCCGCGCCAGTTGATGGTCAGTCCGGCGGACCATGCCTCCACCGCCCAGATGATCTTTTGCGGTTGACCTCCCTTCGGCCAGCGAAAGCCGATCCGCAGCCGGGTCCCGAGGGCGTTGACCAGCACCTGCGCGCCGCCGACGCCGGGACATGTCTTGAGCTGATCCTCCGCGTCCTCAGGCTCGTTGCCGATCGGAGCGAAGGTGCAGTCCTTGTTGGCGATGGACGTGAAGCGGTTTTGCGTCGCGTTTGCCCAACTGGCCGAAGCCGCGATTCCGGCGATCATCGTCATGACGAAAATGGCAACTGTGATCCGCATGGCGCTGGAGATCTCCCTTCCGTCCGGGTCTCGGCGCGGATGCGCCGCGACCTTGATGATTGTCCCAGCCATCCTGTCTCCTGGATCACGATGGTTCTGGATCGAATCGATCCAAAACCATGAAGGTGATCGATTCCAATATTTTGAGACGCGGGATGCGGGCGGAAAACCGCACCACACTTTTCCTCATCCCGCTCTAGCGGATCGCTGTTCAGCCGAACAGGAGATCAATCGGATCAACGGAAGGCAGCTACGGCTTTGTCGTTACCGGAACCGGCAAGGTTCGACAAACCACGGCGCTTCGTCCGGAAACGCTATAACATACGGCATGATCTCCTCACCGATTCGCATTCTGGGCATCGATCCGGGTCTCCGCCGCACCGGCTGGGGCGTGCTCGACATTGACGGCAATCGCCTGATCTTCGTGGGTTGCGGTTCGGTCGAGACGCGCGAGCACATGGCTCTGGCGAGCCGGCTGTTGGCGATCCATGCCGGACTCGGCGCGGTGCTCGACCGATTCCGTCCCAGTGAGGCCGCGATCGAGCAGACTTTCGTCAACAAGGACGGCGTGGCCACGCTGAAGCTCGGGCAGGCGCGTGGCGTCGCCATGCTGGCGCCGGCGATGTTCGGCATCGCGGTGGCGGAATATGCGCCCAACCAGGTGAAGAAGACCGTGGTCGGCGCGGGCCATGCCGACAAGGCTCAGATCCAGGCGATGCTGAAAATCCTGCTGCCGAAAGCCGATCCGACAAGCGCCGACGCGGCCGACGCGCTCGCCATCGCCATCACCCACGCGCATCACCGGAAGAGCGCGGCGCTCGCGGCGCGGATGAAGGCGGCGGGATGAGCGGGAGAGGCGAGAAAGCCATTTCATGATCGGCAAGCTCAAGGGCATCATCGACTCCTATGGCGAGGATTACGTGATCCTCGACGTCGGCGGCGTCGGCTATCAGGTGCATTGCGCCTCGCGCACGCTGCAGGCGCTGCCGTCGCCGGGCCAGGCCGCGGGGTTGTCGATCGAGACCTATGTGCGCGAGGACCAGATCAAGCTGTTCGGCTTTCGCACCGACCACGAGCGCGAGTGGTTCCGCCTGCTGCAGACGGTGCAGGGCGTCGGGGCGCGGGTGGCGCTGGCGGTGCTCGGCACCTTGTCCCCGGCTGATCTCGCGAGCGCCATTGCGCTCCGCGACAAGGCTGCGGTGGCGCGCACTCCGGGCGTCGGCCCGAAAGTGGCCGAGCGCATCGTCACCGAACTGAAGGACAAGGCGCCGTCCTTCGCCAACGTCGATGCGGCGGTGGTCCATCTCGCGGGCGCCATCGATGATCAGCGCGCGCCGCGCCCGATGCGGGATGCGATTTCGGCGCTGGTCAATCTCGGCTACGGTCAGCCGCAGGCGACCGCGGCGATCGCGGCGGCCGCGCGCGGCGCGGGCGAAAACGCGGAGACCGCGCAACTGATCCGGCTCGGCTTGAAGGAACTGTCGAAGTGAGTGAGGCGTCCCGCATCGTCACGCCCGAGCGCCACGCTGACGATGTGGGCGACACCGCGCTGCGGCCGCAAAGGCTGTCCGAGTTCGTGGGTCAGGCGCAGGCACGCGCCAACCTGCAGATCTTCATCGACGCGGCTCGAAAACGAGAAGAGGCGCTCGATCACGTGCTGTTCGTAGGTCCCCCCGGTCTGGGGAAGACCACGCTGGCGCAGATCGTCGCGCGCGAACTCGGCGTCGGCTTTCGCGCGACATCCGGTCCGGTGATCGCCAAGGCCGGAGATCTCGCGGCGCTGCTCACCAATCTGGAGGAGCGCGACGTTCTGTTCATTGACGAGATTCATCGCCTTTCGCCGGCGGTGGAGGAGGTACTGTATCCGGCGATGGAGGATTTCCAGCTCGACCTCATCATCGGCGAGGGTCCGGCGGCGCGTTCGGTGAAGATCGAGCTGGCGAAGTTCACGCTGGTCGGCGCCACCACGCGCGCGGGGCTGCTCACCAATCCACTGCGAGACCGTTTCGGGATTCCGGTGCGGCTGAACTTCTATACCGAGGATGAGCTGGAGAAGATCGTCAGCCGAGGCGCGCGTGTTCTCAATGTCGGCATGACACCGGACGGCGCCAACGAGATCGCCCGCCGCGCGCGGGGCACGCCGCGCATCGCGGGGCGGCTGCTGCGCCGGGTGCGCGACTTCGCCGAGGCCGCCGATGCGGCGGCGATCAACCGCGCGGTGGCCGATCACGCGCTCGGCGCGCTCGAAGTCGACGCGGCGGGGCTCGACGCCATGGATCGCCGCTACCTCATCACCATTGCGCTGAGTTACGGCGGCGGGCCGGTGGGCGTGGAAACCATGGCGGCGGCGTTGTCGGAACCGCGCGACGCCATCGAAGACATCATCGAGCCGTATCTGATTCAGTGCGGTTACCTGCAGCGCACGCCGCGCGGACGGTTGCTCACCTCGCACGCCTTCCGTCATCTCGGCCTTGCCGAGCCCTCGCGCGATGCAGCGCAGTTCGGATTGTTCGGGCAGGACGAAGATCGATGAATGCGTCGCCGCAGACCGGCCATCTCGACGGTTTGATCCGCGACGGCCGGCATCATATGCAGATCCGCGTCTATTACGAGGACACGGATTTTTCGGGGCTTGTCTATCACGCCAACTATCTGCGCTTCATGGAGCGCGGGCGCAGCAACTATCTGCGGCTGCTCGGCGCCGACCAGCGCGCGCTGTTCGCGGAGGCCGAAAGCGAAGCGCCGGGCTTCGCTTTCGTGGTGCGTTCGATGCAACTCGATTTCCTTAAGCCCGCTCACATGGACGACATCCTCGGCATCATCACGCGGCCGCTGGAGGTCCGCGGAGCCTCGATCACGCTGCATCAGGAGGTGAAGCGCGGTGACACGTTGTTGCTGGACGCGAGGGTGAGGGTGGCGTTCATATCCGACGGGCGGGCGAAGCCGATACCGAAGCCGCTGCGCATCGCGATGAAGGCGGATCAGGTCTGAGCTGCGGTTATCACCTGAAGAACCGCTGTCTCGGATTCAATCGCGCCTTCATGGGGTTCGCCGACGGTTTTGCGGCTTCGCGGCGCCGGATTCCAACTGGCTGCTTGCACCGGAGCGGGACGAAACGAGTAGCGTTTCCCCTGTGCTCATGTAAAAACCATTCACATGAGTTGGCGCAAGGATCACCGCCGCCCGGAGCGGGGCTACCATCACGGCAATCTGAAGGAAGCCCTGCTGCAGGCGGCTCTCGGCCTGATCGCCGAGAAAGGCGCGGCGGGTTTCACCTTCGCCGATGCGGCGCGTTCGGCGGGCGTCAGTCCGGCGGCGCCGTACCGGCACTTTCGCGACCGTGATGAACTGCTGGCCAGCATCGCGCAACGTGGTTTCGAGCAGTTCGAAGCGGTGCTGACCAGAGCCTGGGATGACGGCCGCCCGGATACCGTCAGTGCGTTCGAGCGTGTCGGCCGCGCCTATCTCGCTTTCGCGCGCGATGAGCCGGCCTACTACTCGGCGATGTTCGAATCCGGGCTGCCGACCGATGTCAATCCGATGCTGTCGGCCGCCAGTGAGCGTGCCTTCAGCGTCATTCGCGCCGCGGCGGAACGACTGGCCGCGCTGACACCGCCGGGCGTCGCGCGACCGCCGGCCCTGATGATGGCGTTGCACATCTGGTCGATGTCGCACGGCATCGCTTCCCTGTTTGGCCGCGGCGACGCGGCGCGCCGCAAGATGCCGATGTCCGCCGAGGATCTGCTCGAAGCCGGCGTGCTGATTTATTTGCGCGGGCTCGGCTTCCCGACCGACCGCAGGTCGCCCGAGGATCCAAACGCTCCGACCGGGCGGCCGCGGGGGCCCTGGGATCAAAAGTCCGCGACCTGATCGGCCGATTCAGCAGTGCGCCATCCGGGACCGGATTCATCCCGCGCCGCTGGCGAGTGGCCAACAGCTTCTGATGGATGGGTTTTCTCCGCGTGCCTGAGGTAAGGCGCTCTCGAATGTGATGAGGCATCACATTCGGGAACCGCGGCGCCGGTAAACATTCGATATTTTCTGGGCAAAGTCGCGCTTGACAAAAACCTCAAGTCGCCTACCTATGTAAATGTTATTTACATTCACGCGGCATGACGCCGTTCATGGAGAAGGCCCATGGCCCACACCGCTGACTACGATCGCTGGAATGGTCCCAACACCGCGCGGGGCCAAGGCCAGTACCCGTCTTCCCGCTTCACGGATGCGCCCTGGCATCCCTTCCGCATTGTTCTGATCGTGCTCGGCTTCATGGTGTGGTGGCCGATTGGTGTC
>JAANMX010002351.1_pt1 | contig 19001 bp, 17 predicted proteins | sample 7279681 | NCBI WGS metagenome assembly JAANMX01 (sample SAMN14094542, study PRJNA606508) | bioreactor metagenome | isolation source: A lab-scale SPAN reactor treating ammonium-rich wastewater day 351 | place: Ireland: Galway | collected 2018-01-01
GGGCGGCAACCTGCCGGTGCTGGTGCGCTTCCCGGACATCCTCGGCGACCGCCTGCGCAAGCTGCAGGCCGCGTTCGCGCAGGCGCAGAAGGACTGGGATTACGGCGGCGGCTACACCGCGATCTACCCGATCAAGGTCAACCAGCACGCCGGCGTGGCCGGCACCCTGGCCAGCCATCACGGTGAAGGCTTCGGCCTGGAGGCGGGCAGCAAGCCGGAGCTGATGGCGGTGCTGGCGCTGTCGCGACCCGGCGGCACCATCGTGTGCAACGGCTACAAGGACCGCGAATACATCCGGCTGGCGCTGATCGGGCGCAAGCTGGGCCTGCAGACCTTCATCGTCATCGAAAAGCCCTCCGAGCTGAAGATCGCGCTGGAAGAGGCCGCCGCGCTGGGCGTGAAGCCGGGCCTGGGCGTGCGCATGCGGCTGGCCTCGCTGGGCGCGGGCAAGTGGCAGAACAGCGGTGGCGACAAGGCCAAGTTCGGGCTCGATCCGCGCCAGCTGCTGACCCTGTGGAAGGAGCTGCGCGACACCGGCATGGGCGACTGCCTGCAGCTGCTGCACTTCCACATGGGCAGCCAGATTTCCAACGTGCGCGACATCGCCGCCGGCATGCGCGAAGCCACCCGCTATTTCGTCGAGCTGTCGCGGCTGGGTGCCCACATCACCCATCTCGATGTCGGCGGCGGGCTGGGCATCGACTACGAAGGCACGCGCTCGCGCAGCTACAACTCGGTCAACTACGGCATCCACCACTACGCTTCCAGCATCGTGCAGCCGCTGGCCGAAGCCTGCCGCGAGGAGGGCCTGATCCCGCCGCGCCTGCTGACCGAAAGCGGGCGCGCGATGACCGCCCACCACGCGGTGCTGGTGACCAATGTCAGTGAAGTGGAGCGCGCGCCGGAAGGCCGCGTGCCGGAACCGCACGATGACGAATCCACGCCGGTGCGGCAGCTGCGTGAATTGCACGAGGAAATGGCGCAGCGCCCGGCGGTGGAAGTCTTCCACGAGGCCACGCAGGCGCACGTCGAAGGCCTGAGCCTGTACGCGCTGGGCCAGCTGGACCTGGTGCAGCGCGCGCGCATCGACGACCTGTTCTACGCGATCGCGCATGCGGTGAAGGCGCGGTTGACCTACGACGAAAAGAGCCACCGCGACCTGCTGGACGAACTCAACGAACGGCTGGTGGACAAGTACTTCGTCAACTTCAGCGTGTTCGAATCGATGCCGGACGTGTGGGCGATCGACCAGGTGTTCCCGATCGTGCCGATCGAGCGGCTGGACGAGGAGCCCATCCGGCGCGGCATCATCGCCGACCTGACCTGCGACTCCGACGGCAAGATCGACACCTATGTGGAGAACGAGGACCTCGACTCCTCGCTGCCGCTGCACGAGCTGCGCAAGGGCGAGAGCTACCGCCTCGGCTTCTTCCTGGTCGGCGCCTACCAGGAAATCCTCGGCGACATCCACAACCTGTTCGGCGACACCGACGCCATCGAAGTGAGGGTCGATGGCGACGGCTTCACCATTGCCCAGCAGCGTCGCGGTGATACCACCGACGTGATGCTGGACTACGTGGGCTACAAGCTCGACGACCTGCGTCGCCGCTATCGCGCGCTGGTGGGGGCCGCCGACATCGGCAAGGGCGAGGCGGAACGGCTCAATGAAGCGCTGGAGCGCGGCCTCACCGCCTACACTTACCTGGACGACACGCCGCAGTGAGCGCCGTTGCAGCGTCGGTGTGCTTCAGCTGCCGGCTGCATGCAGCCGCAGCGCCGCCTCCAGGATGGGCTTGGCCCAGTGGGGCGTCTGCCTGAGCGTGTCGGCATCGGTGGGCCAGGTGATCCGCCCGGCGTCCATCTGCAGCAGCAGGCGTGGGTTGGGAATTGAGTGGCCGGTTGCGGCATCGACGCTGTTGTCGTAGACCCGCAAGCGGGCAATGTGCGGCAGCAGGCGAAGCAGGTTGCGGATGGACGATTCGTAGCGTTCGCGGACTTTTGCTTCGGGGATGTCATGCCCGCCCTGGCTGACGCGCAGCCCGATGCGCGCCAGATGGTGTTCCGGCGAGTCCAGTCCGCAGAACCACATCAGCACGTCGTGGGTGTTTGCGGCTTCGACGAGTTTGGTGGGTACCGTGTTGCCTCCGAGCGTGGTTTCGAAGGCGTGGTCGCGGCCGCAGGCCAGGGCTTCGTCCAGCCGCCGCATCCCCTCCTGCCACGCCTCGATATTGGCCTGGGCCTGCGTGTATTCCTGCGCGGTCACCAATGCGCGAGCGAAGTCGTCGGGGTTGTACCAGATGCTGCCGGCGCGCGTGAGTGCGCCGCCACCGATGGAACTCTTGCCCGCGCCATTGACGCCGGCAAGCACCAGCAGGCGCGGCCGGGCCATCCTCAGAAACTTTGGCCGGCGATGATCCGGCCGCCAAGATCGAGTGGCTCGTCGAACAGGGCATCGAACTTGTCGCCTGCACCGGGTTCACGCAGGGCTTGCAGGCGTTCGTCGAACTGGTGACGCAACTTTTCCAGATCGGCCAGCCGCTGGGCGCGGCCAATCTCCGCGTCCGCGAGCAGCTCGTCGTAGTCCTCAAGCGAAAGCACGACCGCCTCCGGGCGGCCGTGGTTGGTGACGACGACCTTGCCGTCGCGCGCAACCACCCGCATCACCCCGCGCCAGCCTAGCTTCTTCACGTCGGAAGCAGGGGTGTGCGGCAGGTCATCCATCGGTTTCAGGACGGGGGCGGCCATGGCGCTATCTCCAAAGAGTGCTCAGGGGGGAATATACCCTTATTGGGGAAAATAGACTGAATGGGAAAATCAGGCCTCGCGATGCACCTGGAATCCCGCAAACGACTGCGAGGTCGGCATCAGCTCGATGCGGTTGATGTTCAGGTGCGGCGGCTGGGTGGCCACCCAGAAAATGGTGTCGGCGATGTCCTCGGCGGTCATCGGATTGGCACCGCCGTAGAGCGCATCGGAGGCGGCTTGGTCGCCGTGGGTGCGAACCACGGTGAACTCGGTTTCGGCCATGCCCGGCTCGATGGTGGTCACCCGCACGCCGGTGCCGTGCAGGTCGGCGCGCAGGCCCAGCGAGAACTGGCTGACGAAGGCCTTGGTGCCGCCGTAGGCATTGCCGCCGGTGTACGGGTAGGTGGCGGCGGTGGAACTGATGTTGATGATCGCGCCCTTGCGCGCGATGAGGGTGGGCAGCAGGGCGTGGGTCAGCGTCACCAGCGCGGTGACGTTGGTGTCGATCATGGTCTTCCAGTCCGCCAGCAGCGCGTCCTGCGCGGGCCTGGTGCCCTGCGCCAGCCCGGCGTTGTTCAGCAGCAGGTCGATGCCCTGGAAGCGCTCGGGCAATGCGGCCAGCGCAGCGCGCAGCGCGGCCTCGTCGCGGATGTCGAAGCAGGCCGCGTGCACGGCGTCGCCGAGTTCGGCGCGCAGGGCGTCAAGGCGGTCGGCGCGGCGGCCGGTGGCGATCACCTGCCAGCCTTCGGTCACGAATTTGCGGGCAGCTGCGCGGCCGAAGCCGGCGGTGGCACCGGTGATGAGGGCGGTACGAGGCGTGGTTTTCATCCCCGCATTCTACGATCGCCGGGCGCGGGTCTCAGTGGGTTTTGACCGCCATCGCCGGCAGCCCGCCGCCGGCCAGCTTGGCCTTGGCATCGGCCAGTTCGGAGGCGCTGCCGTAGGGCCCCATGCGCACCCGGTAAACGGTCTTGCTGCCGATCTGGGCGGACTCCACGCGGGCGTTCAGGCCGAGCAGGGCGATCCTGGCCTTCATTGCTTCGGCGTCGCCGGAGGCACCGAAGGCCCCGGCCTGCAGGATGTAGCGGGCTTCGGCGGCTGCGGCGATATCGGGCTTGGCCGCACTGGCCGGTGCCTGCGCGGGTGCTGGTACCGGTGCCGGTGCCGAATTGGCCGAGGTGGCCGTCTCGCCGAGCGGTGCGGGCAGGGCGGTGTCGCCGGTCGCGGGCGCGCCGGCGGCGGCCTGCTTCGCCGCGCGTGCCTGCGCTTCGGCTTCGGCCCTGGCGCTGGCGGCCAGCTCGGCGTCGCTCACCGCCACTTCCTGGCCAGGCAGCAAGGTATAGAAATCGTATTGGGTGGGCTTGGTCTTGTCCGCGTCGGGCTTGGCCTCGCCCGCGCCCGTGGGGGCGGTGTCCGGCGCGATCGCTTCGCCCTCGTCGCTGACCGCGGCGGGCAGCGCGTCGGGGTTCGGCTTGGGTCGGAAGAAGCCATCGCCGCCGTCGGACTTGAGATAGCGCGGCACCAGCAGCACTGCGAGCAGCGTCAACAGCACGCCGATCACCAGCCAGGCCCAGCCCGGCAGGCCGCCGGAAGCGTTCCGCTTCGCCTGTGATTTTCCGCGACGCGCCGCCATTACATCTTCTCCGGGGCGGACACGCCCAGCAGGTCGAGGCCGTTGGCCAGCACCTGGCGGGTGGCCAGCGCCAGCGCCAGCCGCGCGTCGCGCAGGGCGGCATCGTCCACCAGCACGGGACTGGCGTGGTACCAGCCGTGGAAGGCGTTGGCCAGCTCGCGCAGGTACTGCGCGATGAGGTGCGGCTCCAGCGTCGTGCCGGCAGCGTCCACCACCTCGGGGAAGCGCGACAGCTCGCGCAGCAGCTCCTGCGCCGGCGCATCGTCCAGCAGGCGCAGCGAGGCCGCGCCGTTGTCGGCGTCGAAGGCAAAGCCTTTCTCGCCGGCCTGGCGCAGCAGGCTGCAGACGCGGGCGTGGGCGTACTGCACGTAGTAGACCGGGTTGTCGTTCGACTGCGAGCGCGCCAGGTCGATGTCGAAAGTCAGCTGCGAATCGGGCTTGCGCGCGATCAGGAACCAGCGGGTGGCGTCGCGCCCGGCCTCGTCGATCAGGTCGCGCAGGGTGAGATACGAACCGGCGCGCTTGGACAGCTTCACTTCCTCGCCGCCGCGCATCACCGTCACCATCTGGTGCAGCACGTAGTCCGGGTAGCCCTGCGGAATGCCGCAGTCCAGCGCCTGCAGGCCGGCCTTCACCCGCGCCAGCGAGCCGTGGTGGTCGGCCCCCAGTTCAGTGACTGCGCGCTGGTAGCCGCGCTGCCACTTGCTCAGGTGGTAGGCCACGTCCGGCACGAAGTAGGTGTACGTCCCGTCGGACTTGCGCATCACCCGGTCCTTGTCGTCGCCGAAGGAGGTCGAGCGCAGCCACAGCGCGCCGCCTTCCTCATAGGTATGGCCCTTGGCGATCAGTTCACGCACGGTCTCTTCCACCTTGCCGTCGGTGTACAGCGAGGACTCGAGGAAGTAGCGATCGAACGACACGCCGAAGGCCTGCAGATCCGCGTTCTGCTCACGGCGCAGGTAGGCCACCGCGAAGGCGCGGATGGCGTCGAGGTCGTCAGGATCGTTCTTGCCGGTGACGACGTGGCCGTCCACTTCCACGCTGTCGCCGCGCAGGTAGGACTGGGCGACGTCGGCGATGTAGTCGCCGTTGTAGGCATCGGTTGGCCAGCTTTCGTCACCCGGTTTCAGCCCCTTGGCGCGGGCCTGGGTGGAGATGGCGAGATTGTTGATCTGCACGCCGGCGTCGTTGTAGTAGAACTCGCGCTTCACGTCCCAGCCGTTGGCGGCCATCACCCGCGCGATGCAGTCACCGATCACGCCGGCGCGGCCGTGGCCGACGTGCAGCGGACCGGTGGGGTTGGCGGAGACGTACTCCACGCCCACGGTCTTGCCGCCGCCGCTGGCGTTGCGGCCGAACGCGGCACCCGCCGCATTGATGTCGCGCACCTGCTGCTGCCACGCGGCCGGCGTCAGGTGGACGTTGATGAAACCGGGGCCGGCGATCTCGACCTTGGCGATGACGTCCGAAGCCGGCAGCGCATCGGCCAGTTGCTGCGCCAGCGCACGCGGATTGGTCTTGGCCTGCTTCGCCAGCAGCATTGCCGCGTTGGTGGAGAAGTCGCCGTGCGCGCGCTCCTTGGGCCGTTCGACCGAGAAGTCGGGGCTGGGCAGGTCGGCGGGCAGGCTGCCTGCGTTGCGCAGGGCGGACAGGCCCTGTTCGATCAGGGCGCGGAGCTGGGTTTTCACGTGCGGGAATGCTGCGGTTGAAACGACCGGCCATTGTACGCGAGGCCGCCTTCACACCAGTCCCAGCTGCGCCATCGAGGTGGGTGGACCGTCGCCGATCACGAAGTGATCCAGCAGGCGCACGTCCACCAGCGCCAGCGCCTGCTTGATCCGCGCGGTGACCGCGCGGTCGGCGGCGCTGGGTTCGGGGCTGCCGCTGGGGTGGTTGTGGCCGATGATCGCTGCCGCCGCGCCGTGAGCCAGCGCGCGCTGGACGAGGATGCGCGGATGCACTTCGGCACCGTCGATGCCGCCGCGGAACAGCTCCTCGAAGCCCAACGCGCGGTGGCGGGTGTCCAGGTACAGCACCGCGAACACTTCGTGCGGCTGACCGCGCAGGCGCTGGGCGAAATAGCGGCCGGCGCGGGCGGGGTCGCCCAGCGCTTCGCCGCGTTCGAGCTGGGCGGCCAGATGGCGATGTCCAAGCTCCAGCGCCGCCGCCAGCAGGCAGGCACGGGCCGGGCCGATCCCGCGCAGGTCGATCAGTGCCTTGGGGTCGCGGTCCAGCAGTCGGCGCAGGCCACCCTGGTCTGCCAGCAGGCCGCGCGCGCTGGTGACGGCATCGCTGCCGGCGATGCCGGAGCCGAGGAACAGCGCCAGCAGCTCGGCATCGGACAGGCCGGCGGGGCCGCGGGCCAGCAGCTTTTCGCGGGGGCGTTCGGTTTCGGGCCAGTCACGGATATGCATGCGGCCAGCGTGCGTTCGCAAACACCGCCGGGCAACGGAAGCCTCCCCGGCATCGGGTAAGCTGCGGCTTCTCCAAGTGGTCAGGGAATGGCCCGATGCAGGCTACGTTTTCTCCCGTCGGTGGCGTTCGCGTGCTGCTCTGCGTCTGCGGCGGCATCGCCGCGTACAAGTCCGCCGAACTGGTGCGGCGGCTGCGTGACGCCGGTGCCGAGGTACAGGTGGCGATGACCGACAGCGCGCAGCGCTTCGTCGGCGCGCAGACCTTCCAGGCGCTCTCGCACCGGCCGGTGCGCACGTCGCTGTGGGACGCGCAGGCCGAGGCGGCGATGGGTCATCTGGAGCTGGCCGGCTGGGCGCAGCGGGTGGTGGTGGCACCGGCCACCGCCAACACGCTGGCGAAGCTGGCCCACGGCTTGGCCGATGACCTGGTGTCCACCCTGTGCCTGGCGACGGAAGCGCCGCTGCTGATCGCCCCGGCGATGAACCACCGGATGTGGCGGCACCCGGCCACCCAATCGAACATCGCCACCCTGCTGGCGCGCGGCGTGCGCATGGTCGGTCCCAACGACGGCCCGCTGGCCGAGGGTGAGTCCGGCCCGGGGCGGATGGCCGAGCCGGCGGACATCGTGGCCGCGCTGGCGGTGCCGGCATGAGCGCGGCGCTGGCGGGCCTGCGCATCGTGGTCAGTGCCGGGCCGACCTTCGAGGACATCGACCCGGTGCGGTTCCTCGGCAACCGCAGCAGCGGCAAGATGGGCTTCGCGATTGCCGCCGCGGCGGCGCAGCGCGGCGCGGACGTGGTGCTGGTGGCCGGTCCCGTACAGCTGCCGACGCCGCCGGGCGTGGCCCGCGTGGACGTGCGCAGCGCGGCGCAGATGCTCGACGCGGTGATGGCGGCGCTGCCCTGCGATGTCTACATCGGTGCGGCGGCGGTGGCGGATTTCACCCCGCGCGCGATCGCCGCCAGCAAGCTGAAGAAGCAGCCGGGGCAGGACACGCTGGTGCTGGAGCTGATCAAGACCCGCGATGTGCTGGCCGAGGTGGCCGCGCACCTGCAGCGCCCGCGTTTGGTGGTGGGATTTGCGGCGGAAACCGATGACGTGGCCCGCTATGCGCGTGGCAAGCTGGAACGCAAGCGGCTGGACATGATCTGCGCCAACCGGGTCGGGCTGGCGGGCAGCGGTTTCGAGAGTGACGACAACGCGCTGCTGGTGATCGGTGATGATGGCGAACGCGCGCTGGGGCCCGCGCCAAAGATCGAACTGGCAGCCGAGTTGCTGGACATCATTGGAGAGCGGTTGATGCGGAAGGGACGCGAATGAGTGCACACCTGCTGCAGGTGAAGCTGCTGGATGCGCGCTTCGGTGGCGACTGGCCGCTGCCCGACTACGCCACCGCGCACAGCGCCGGCCTGGATCTGCGCGCGGCGCTGGACGCGCCGCTGGCGTTGGCACCGGGTGCGGTCGCGCTGGTGCCGTCGGGGCTGGCCATCCACATCGGTGATCCCGGCCTGTGCGCGGTGATCCTGCCGCGCTCGGGGCTGGGTCACAAGCACGGCATCGTGCTCGGCAACGGCACCGGCCTGATCGACGCCGACTACCAGGGCCCGCTGATGGTCAGCCTGTGGAATCGCAGCGCCACCGCCTTCACCGTCGAGCCGGGAGACCGCATCGCCCAGCTAGTGCTGATGCCGGTGGTGCGCGCCACGCTGCAGGTGGTGGATACTTTCGAGGAGAGCGCGCGTGGACAGGGTGGCTTCGGTCACACCGGCGTGCGCTGACAGGGGAGCGCGATGGCTTTGTTCGGATTGGGTGGGAAAAAGGACGCCGCGGGCGCGGAAGCGGACGGCGGCGGGCTGTCATACGATCCGCTGCAGGCGGCGCGCGCGCTGCCATGGCTGGTTGCGCTGTTGGGCATGCTGGGGCTGTGGTGCCTGGTCGCCGGTGGCCTGCGTCAGCGCGATGACAGCCGCCAGAGCGCGCTGGAGTTCGCGCGTGACGACGTGGTGATTGCGGTACGGCGCACCCTCAATGAGCATCGCCACAAGTTCGGCGCGCGGCTGGCGGCGAAGGAGTTCACCGCGCCGCTGGCCGCCGGCGACGCGGCGGCGGCGGCGGCGACGCTCAAGGGCTGGCGCGATGTGCGGCGCGCCGAGCTGTGGCCAGCCGATCTGGATACGCGCTATCAGCAGTTGCCGCGCAGCGGGTTCGGCAGCCTGGCCACGGTCGAAGACGCGCTGATCAGCGGCAAGATGGCGGTGCGCGTGGTGAGTGCCAGCGGCGGGCCGCGGCTGGCGCTGGCCGCGCCGGTTGGCGGCGGCGGCATGGTCGCCTACGTGGAATTGCCGCTGGCAAGGCTGCGCAGCAGCGTGGAAAGTCCGACGCTGCCGGGGGGAACCTACCTGGCGCTGAGGCAGGGGCAGCGCAGCGTGGTCGAGCGGGGCGAGGCCGGCCTGGCTGCGTCGGCCGAAGCGTTGGGCACCCGGGTGCCCGACAGTGAGCTGCGGGTGGCTGCGGCGGTGCCGGACAGCATGGCTGCACCGTTCGGCCTGGGTGGATGGAGTGCGCTGGGGCTCGGGATCGTCCTGCTTCTTGTGAGCGGCGGGCTGTGGTTCGTGCTGCGCCCGCGGCTGCTGGCGCAGGGCGGCGTTGGCGAGGTCGAGGCCGGCCCCACCCTGTCCGACCTGCAGCAGACCCTGCCGCCGGCCGAGCCGATGGTGCGCGTCAAGGAGCGCGAGCAGGATGCCGCCAAACCGGCCGCCAGGGTGCAGGTGGTGATCGACCATCGCATCTTCCGCGCCTACGACATCCGCGGCGTGGTTGGCCAGTCGCTGGATGCCGGCGTGGCCGAACTGATCGGCCAGGCGATCGGCTCGGTGATGGCCGAGCAGGGCCTGGATTCCATCGTGGTCGGCCGTGATGGCCGGCTGTCCGGGCCGGAATTGGCGCAGGGGTTGATCGACGGCCTGCGCAAGGCCGGCCGCCACGTGATCGACATCGGCATGGCGCCGACGCCGGTGGTGTACTTCGGCGGCTACCACCTGCGCACCGGCTGCGGCGTGGCCATCACCGGCAGCCACAACCCGCCCGACTACAACGGTTTCAAGATCGTCATCGGCGGCGAGACCCTGTCCGGCGAGGCGATCAAGGATCTGCATGCGCGCATCGCCGAAGACCGCCTGCTGACCGCTGACGCGCGCGGCAACCTGGACGAGCGCGACATCGGCGAGGACTACGTCCAGCGCATCGCCGGCGACATCCAGATCGGCCAGCGCCTGAAGGTGGTGGTGGATGCCGGCAACGGCGTGGCCGGGGTGCTGGGCCCGCGTGTGCTGGAGGCGATCGGTGCCGAAGTCACCCCGCTGTTCTGCGACATCGACGGCAGCTTCCCCAACCACCACCCCGACCCCAGCGAGCCGCACAACCTGGAAGCGCTGGTGCAGATGGTGCAGCGGCTGGACGCCGACCTCGGCATCGCCTTCGATGGTGACGGCGACCGTCTGGGCGTGGTCACCAAGGCGGGCAAGAACATCTTCCCCGATCGCTTGCTGATGCTGTTCGCCGCCGACGTGCTGGAGCGCAACCCCGGCGCGGTGATCGTGTACGACGTGAAGTGCACCGGCCGCCTGCCGGTGCAGATCCTGCGCCACGGCGGCAGTCCGCTGATGTGGAAGACCGGGCACTCGCTGATCAAGTCGAAGATGCGCGAAGTCGATGCCGCGCTGGCCGGTGAAATGAGCGGGCACTTCTTCTTCGCCGAGCGCTGGTTCGGTTTCGACGACGGCATCTATGCCGCGGCGCGGCTGCTGGAGATCCTGGACGCCCGCGAGGAATCGCCGGACGCGGTGTTCGACGCGCTGCCCGATGGCGTGTCCACCGCCGAGATCAAGGTCGATGCGCCGGAAGGCGACCCGCATGCGTTCGTGGAGCGCTTCCGCATGAGCGCGACCTTCGAGGGCGCGCGCCAAACCACGCTGGACGGCGTGCGGGTGGACTGGTCGGATGGTTGGGGGCTGGTGCGTGCCTCCAACACCACCCCGGTGCTGGTGATGCGCTTCGATGCCGACAGCAGCGCGGCGATGGCGCGCATCCAGCAGGCGTTCCGCGACAATCTGCTGCGGCTGGAGCCGGATCTTGCGCTGCCGTTCTGAAGGCGTGCCTTACTTCGCCGGCGTCGGTGCCGCCGGCACCGGCGCTTTGGAGCCCTGCCGCATTTCGCGATAGCGCTGCACCGAATCGGCCAGTTCGCGATCCAGTTCGGCGCGGTCTTCTTCCTGCGCCAGCAGGATCTGCCGCTGCCGCAGCAGTTCGGCGTGCTGGCGCTGGATCGAGTCGGTGAGCTTCCTGGTCACCGGGGCGTCGGCCAGTTCCATGTCGCCGGCCTGGCGCAGCAGCGAAAGCAGGCTCAGGCGCAGATTGGACACGCCCAGCCGGCTGGCCTTGAGGGTTTCGTCCAGCAGCGCGGTGCGTTCGCCATAGGCGCGACGCAGGTCGTCCTCGGTCATGTAGGACTCGACCATCGCCAGGTCGCGCCGCTTCTGCATCGCGTCGGCCTCGGCCTGACGGCGGGCGGCCTCGGCGGCGACGGCGGCGGCACTGCGCTCGTCGTCGGTCAGGGCGCGCTCCACGCTGCCGGTGGCCATGCCGCTCTTCACGCTGAACTCGGTGCGCGCGCTGTCCACCGCGGAGGCCGGCAGCGCGTCGCCGCAGACCTTGCGGCCGCTCTCGTTCCAGCAATAGATCTTCTTCTGCGCCGGCGCGGCGGTTTGCGCGGTGGCGCTGCCCATGCCGCACAGGGCAAGAGCGACGGCGGCGCCGACGATGTGGAGTTGGTGCGGCATGACGGCCCCCTGTGGCAGTCGGATGAGCGTATCAGGCGACGCCATAGCGTGCGCGGTAGGCGAGCAGGGCGTCGCGATGGGCGGAAAGTTCGGTGCTTCCCCCGGCAAACGCAAGCAGGTCGTCCAGCCCGGCCACCGCGACCACCGGGATGGCGTGTTCGGCCGCCACCGCCTGCGCCGCCGATTCGCGCGAATCCTCGCGCACGCGCTCCTGCCGGTCGAGGGCGATCACGATGCCGGCCGGCGCGCCGCCTGCTTCGCGGATGATCGCCAGCGCCTCGCGGATCGCGGTGCCAGCGGTGATCACGTCGTCGACGATCAGCACCCGGCGGCCGGCCAGCTTTGCTCCGATCAGGCTGCCGCCCTCGCCGTGCGCCTTGGCCTCCTTGCGGTTGAACGCCAGCGGCAGGTCGCGGCCGCGGCGGGCGTACTCGCAGGCCAGCGCGGTGGCCAGCGGGATGCCCTTGTAGGCGGGGCCGAACAGCAGGTCGAAGTCCAGCGTCGCCGCGCCCACCGCGTCGGCATAGCACTGCGCCAGCGCGGCCAGCGCGGCACCGGAGTCGAAGCGCCCGGCGTTGAAGAAGTAGGGGCTGCTGCGGCCGGACTTGAGGGTGAATTCGCCGAAGCGCAGCGCATCGGCGCGCAGGGCAAGCTGCAGGAAGCGGTGGCGGTGGTCGGGCATGGCAAAACCGGGCGGTTGCTGGGCAGCGGCAAAGGTTACCGCATGGAACGGCTATCCTTGACCCATGCGCATCCTCACCTTCAACGCCAACGGCCTGCGTTCGGCCGCCTCCAAGGGTTTCTTCGACTGGTTCGCGGGCAGGGACGTGGACGTCCTGTGCGTGCAGGAGACCAAGGCGCAGGAGCACCAGCTGGCCGACGCGGCGTTCCGGCCCGAGGGTTACCAGGCGTGGTTCAAGGACGCGCAGAAGAAGGGTTACAGCGGCGTTGCCATCTACAGCCGTCGCGAACCCGACGAGGTGCGAACTGCATTGGGCTGGGCACCGTTCGACGACGAGGGCCGCTATATCGAGGCGCGTTTCGGCAACCTGTCGGTGGTCAGCTTCTACATCCCCTCCGGCAGCTCCGGCGAAGAGCGCCAGGGCTTCAAGGAGGACGTGATGGCGTGGCTGAAGCCGATCATGGATCAATGGTTGGCCAGCGGCCGCGAATACGTGCTGTGCGGCGACTGGAACATCGTCCGCGCGAAGAGCGACATCAGGAACTGGACGGGCAACCAGAAGAACTCCGGCTGCCTGCCGCACGAGCGCGCCTGGCTCAGCGGGATGATCGCCGACGCCTGCCACGACGGCCTGATCGTGCAGCCCGCACATGGCTGGAAGGATGCCTTCCGCGAGGTCAAGCCCGACGCGGTGGAGTATTCGTGGTGGTCGCAGCGCGGTGCGGCGCGTGCCAACAACGTCGGCTGGCGGATCGACTACCAGATCGCCACGCCCGGCATCGCCGCATCGGTGCGTTCCGCCGAGATCTTCCCGGAGCCGAAGTTCTCCGACCACGCGCCGGTGCTCATCGACTACGCCGTGTAGGAGCGCCTTCAGGCGCGACCGTCAATCCGCAAACCACCGTCGCGCCTGAAGGCGCTCCTGCAGGAACTCCGATGTCCGCGAAGAAAACCACCCGCGACGTGTTGCGTGCGCTGCGCAGGCCCAAGGTGCTGGCGATGCTGCTGCTGGGCTTCTCCTCCGGGCTGCCGCTGTATCTGGTCGGCAACACCATGGGCTACTGGATGCGCGAGAACGGCAGCGAACTGTCGGCGATCGGCTTCCTGTCGTGGGTCGGCCTGGCCTACACCCTGAAGTTCCTGTGGGCACCCATCATCGACAAGACCAACGTGCCGCTGCTCGGCCGGCTGGGCCATCGCCGCGGCTGGATGCTGCTGTCGCAGGGCGTGGTCGCGATCGGGCTGGCCGGCATGGCGGTCGTGCAGCCGCAGGGTGGGCTGGTGACGTTTGGCGTGCTGGCGCTGGTGGCGGCGTTCGCTTCGGCGACGCAAGACATCGTGGTCGATGCCTGGCGCATCGAGATCGCCGACGACGCCGAGGAGCTGGGCCTGCTCACCTCCGGCACCCAGTTCGGCTACCGCACCGCGCTGCTGGTCACCGACGCGCTGATCCTGATCCTCGCCACCTATATCGGCTGGGCACCCTCGTACTGGGTGATGGTGGCGCTGATGGGCGTGGGCGTCGCCGCCGCGCTGTTGCTGGCGCGCGAGCCCGCCGCCTCGCAGCGGCCGGAAGTGACCGCGCACGCACCGCTGTGGACGCTCTCCGGCCTGTGGGACGCCATCGCCGGGCCGTTCATCGCGTTCTTCAAGACCCACGGCAAGTGGGCGCTGCTGATGTTGGCGGCGATCAGCCTGTACCGGCTGCCGGATTTCGTGATGGGGCCGATGAACAACCCGTTCTACGCCGACATCGGGATCAGCAAGGCGTTCGTGGGCGAGGTGCGCGCCTCGGTGGGCCTGGCCTCCTCGCTGTTGGGGATTGCGGCTGCCGGCATCAGCGCGGTGCGCTTCGGCTTCGTGCCGACCCTGCTGGCTGGTGCCATCCTCGGCCCCGGTTCGAACGCCGCCTTCACCTGGGTGGCCTACGCCGGCGGCGACCACGCGGTCTTCCTGGTGGCGATGGCGGTCGACGGCTTTTCCACCGGCTTTGCCGGTACCGCGCTGGTGGCTTACATGTCCAGCCTCACCAGCATTGGCTATACCGCCACCCAGTACGCACTGCTCAGCTCGTTCTATGCGCTGCTGGGCAAGCTGCTGAAGGGGTTTTCCGGGGTGGCGGTGGAGCAGCTCGCGGTGGGCCGCACGCTGATCGACGGCTACGCGCTGTTTTTCCTCGGCACCGCGCTGGCCGGCCTGCCCGCGCTGCTGTTGTGCCTGTGGCTGGCGCGACGGATGCGCGCTGCGATGCCCGCCGCTCAGGCCGGATAGCGCGCGCCCAGCACCCGCGGCCCGGCCGCGCCGGTGACCGCGGGCAGATTGCCCGGCCGCCCGGCCAGGTGCTCGCGTGCCAGCCAGGCGAACGCCATCGCCTCGACGAAGTCCGGATCCAGCCCGTGCATGGCGCTGGATTCGATGCTTGCGTTCGGCATCGCTTCGGCCAGCGCGCCCAACAGCAGCGGGTTGTGCACGCCGCCGCCGCACGCAATGACCCGCTGCGTGCGCGGCTGGGTGGCGTGCAGCGCGTCGGCCACGCTGCGTGCGGTCAGCGCCAGCAGCGTGGCCTGCACGTCGGCGGGCGCTTCGTCGCCAGTCAGCGCGGCCTCCACCCAGTCAAGGTGGAAGCGGTCGCGGCCGGTCGATTTCGGCGGCGGCGCGGCGAACCACGGCTCCGCCAGCAGGCGCGCCAGCAGCGCGCCGTCGACGCGGCCCTGCGCGGCGAACGCGCCGCCGGCGTCGAACGGCTGGCCGGCATGCCGCTGGCACCACGCATCCATCAGTCCATTGGCCGGACCGGTGTCGAAGCCGCGCACCGTGCCGCGCGCCGGCAGCAGGGTGAGGTTGGCGATTCCGCCGAGGTTGAGCACCGCGCGATCCTCGCCGGCGTCATGCAGGGTGGCGGCGTGGAACGCCGGCACCAGCGGCGCGCCGTGGCCGCCGGCGGCGACGTCGCGGCGGCGGAAATCGGCAATGACCGGCACGCCGCAACGCTCGGCGATCACGTGCGCATCGCCCAGCTGCAGGGTGAACGGTGCGTCGCCGTGCGGGCGGTGGCGCAGGGTCTGCCCGTGCGAGCCGATCGCCGTGATGTCGCGCGCCGCAACGCCGGCGGCGCGGAGCGTCGCCAGTGCGGCGGCGGCGAAAGCATGGCCGATGCGCACGTCCAGTTCGCCTACATCGTCCAGGGTCAGCGCCTGCGTCTGCTGGCCCAGCGCCACCAGCCGCTCGCGCAATGCAGGTTGCCAGGCATGGGTGCGGCCATGCAGCAGGGTGGGCCGCGCGTGTGCATGGTCGTCGTCGAACCGCACCAGCGCGGCATCGATGCCGTCGGCGCTGGTGCCGGACATCAGGCCGAGGAAGCAGCGGCCAGGGGGGAAGTCGCTCATGCGATGCAGTATCGCATCGCCGCGCGCAGCTCAGCCCTTCTTGCGCGCCGCCGGCACCGGCTTGGCGGCACTGGCCACGCGGCCGCCATCGTCGAGCTGGAACACCACGTCCTCGACTTCGCGGATCTTCTCCAGCGCGCGATGGGTCTCGCTCTTGAACGCCACCAGCGCGGTGCCGGCCAGTGGCGTCGGCGGCGGCAGGGTCATCTTCAGCGGATTCATGTGCACGCCGTTGACCCGGAATTCGTAGTGCAGGTGCGGGCCGGTGGACATGCCGGTGCTGCCGACATAGCCGATCACCGTGCCCTGCGCCACGCGCTGGCCGGCGCGGATGCCGGCGAAGCGCGACATGTGCCCGTACAGGGTGGTCTTGCCGCCGCCGTGGTTGAGGATCACGGTGTTGCCGTAGCCGCCCTTGCGGCCGACGAACTCCACCCGCGCATCGCCCGCGGCCTGGATCGGCGTGCCGGTGCCGGCGGCATAGTCCACGCCCTTGTGCATGCGGAAACGCCCCAGCACCGGGTGCTTGCGACCGCCGAAGCCCGAGCTCAGGCGCGCGTACGGGATCGGCATGCGGATGAACGCCCGGCGCAGCGAACGGCCATCCGGGGTGAAGTACTCGGGCTTGCCATCGCGCATGTAGCGGAAGGCGCTCTTCAGCTTGCCATCAACGGTGAAGGTGGCGGCCAGCACCGGGCCGGTGTTGGCCAGCTGGCCGTTCTTCCAGGTCTGGTCGACCACCACGCTGAAGCGATCGTCCTCGCCCAGATCCGAATCGAAGTCGATGTCGTACTTGAACATCTCGTCGGTGAGCTGGTTGAGCTGCGCGCTGCCCAGGCCCAGCTTGCGCGCCGAGGCGAACAGGGACTTGCCCACTTCGCCGGTCAGCACCACGGTGCGGGTGGTGATCTCGACCGGCGCTGCGTGTTCGCGCAGGGCATCGCCGGTGAACTCCAGCTCGATCGGCATGTCGCCGATGCCGGGGCCGGCTTCCAGGCGCATGGCGCGCACACTGCCGTCGTTCGGCAGGTTGAAGCTCAATTCGGTGCCAGGACGCAGCTTGCGCAGGGTCGGCTTGATCTTCGGGTGCTGCATCACCCGCGCCAGCTGGTCGTAGGGAATCCCCAGCTCTTCGAATACGCCGCTCAGGGTCTGGCCAGGCTTGAGCATGACCGACTGCCAGTGGTCGTCGGTGCTTCTGCTGACCCGTTTGTCCATCTTTGGCAGGCTCAGTGCCAGCGTCATGCGCTGCACCTTCATGTCGCCGGGATGCTCCAGCACGCTGGAGAAGCCGGGCACGATCGCGGCCAGCAGCACGCCCATGGTGGTGAGGACGCTGGCATGCGCCCAATGGCGGCGCGTCCAGCGACCGCTGTGGGGCAGGGAGAGGGTGGAGGCAGATCGATCCGCGTTGACGCGGGCACGCTCGAGATTCTCGCGACGCACCGCGTCGTGGTTCGAATCCGTCATATGATCGTCCCTTGTCTGTGGAAAAAGCGTCAGCGCGCTACCATAGGCATGCAAGGAACCTGCGTCAACCCGTTGAATCTGCGAATGTTTTTCAAGTTCACGGTTTAACGCGCGGTTAACGCAGCCAGCCCAGAACATGAATGCGGCACCGCGTCCGCCGTCGGAGAAGAAGTGCCCGTGTCCCCACAGTCCCCTGCCGATCTGCAGCCCATCCTGGATCTGATTGCTCGCGGCAGTGATGAAATCCTCAAGCGCGACGAGCTGGAGGCGCGCCTGAAGCTTGGCCGCCCGCTGCGGATCAAGGCCGGTTTCGATCCCACTGCGCCGGATCTGCACCTTGGTCACACGGTGCTGCTCAACAAACTGCGCCAGTTCCAGGAGCTGGGCCATCAGGTGATCTTCCTGATCGGCGACTTCACCGGGATGATCGGGGATCCCAGCGGCAAGAACGTGACGCGCAAGCCGCTGTCACGTGAAGACGTGCTGGCCAATGCGCAGACTTATGCCGACCAGGTGTTCAAGGTGCTCGATCGCGAGCGCACCGAGGTGCGCTTCAACAGCGAGTGGTTCGGTGCGATGAGCGCCGCCGACATGATCCGCCTGGCCGGCCAGCACACCGTGGCGCGGATGCTGGAGCGCGACGATTTCGCCAAGCGCTATGCGGCGCAGCAGTCCATCGCCATCCATGAGTTCCTGTACCCGCTGGTGCAGGGCTATGACTCGGTCGCCCTCAAGGCCGACGTCGAGCTGGGCGGCACCGACCAGAAGTTCAATCTGCTGATGGGGCGCGGCCTGCAGGAACACCACGGCCAGCCGCCGCAGATCGTGCTGACCATGCCGCTGCTGGAGGGCCTGGACGGCGTCAACAAGATGTCGAAATCGCTGGGCAACTACATCGGCATTGCCGAGCCGGCCATCGACATCGTCACCAAGACGATGAAGATCGGTGACGCGCTGATGTGGAAGTGGATCGACCTGCTCAGCTTCGAGATCGGCATCGATGAGGCCGCTCGTCTGCGCGCAGACGTGGATGCCGGACTCAACCCGCGCGACATCAAGCTGCGCCTGGCGCGCGAGCTGGCGGCGCGTTTCCACGATGCGGCCGCCGCCGAGCAGGCCGTTGCCGGCTGGCATGCCGCGGTGCGTGGCGAAGGTGACCTGACCTCGCTGCCGCTGCAGGACGTCGCGGTGCCGGCCGAAGGCCTGCGCATCGCTGCGCTGCTGGTCGCGGCCGGGCTGATGCCCAGCAATTCCGAGGCCAACCGCAAGCTCAAGGAGTGCGCGGTGCGCATCGACGGCGAGGTGTTCGGTGATGCGGCGCGGGTGTTCGCGCCCGGCTTCGAAGGCGTGCTGGCGGTGGGCAAGCGCAATTTCGCCCGCGTGCGTCTGTGCCGGGCGGACTGAGGGCGGCGTCAGTCGCCTGAAAGCGCGTAACTGCCGTATTCAGGAAAAAAGATCAAGACTTCCCAATCACACGTTTGCGGGGCAAGATGCGCGCCCTTGCTGGAGCCGGTGTGTGGTTCAGCGGGGCGGCGGCGGCAGGAGGCGGTGTTGACAGGCACCGGAACTGCGCTAAGATAGCCGGCTCACCTGAAGCGCTTTGGCGGCTCGGGTGGGAAGAGAAAAAGTTCGCCGCGGGGTGTTGACAGACATCAAAACCCCGGTATGATGGGCGGCTCACTCGGACGCTACGGCGACGAGGTGGAGGGGAACGGCGCTGAGGCCGCTCCCGCAGATCTTTGACAGTGTGCGCAGGTGACTTGTGCGGGCGTCTGGTGATGGATGGTTGTCCATAGCAGACGTTCGAACAGAACCTCAATTCTTATAAGTAT
>JAANMX010002353.1_pt1 | contig 18991 bp, 15 predicted proteins | sample 7279681 | NCBI WGS metagenome assembly JAANMX01 (sample SAMN14094542, study PRJNA606508) | bioreactor metagenome | isolation source: A lab-scale SPAN reactor treating ammonium-rich wastewater day 351 | place: Ireland: Galway | collected 2018-01-01
AGTATTATCGCTTCTGATTGAACAGAAGCGATAATGTTCAAGGCGCGGACGAAGTCGCGCCCGCCGGGGCTGCGCGCGTGTGAGGCGCGATCCATCCCGCCCCGATGATGAATGTACGCCTTGCGCCGTCAATACGTGGCAGCCAGATAATCCACGATCTTGCCGATGTCGGCCTCGTCGATCTGCGCGCCGTACGCCCTGATCATCTTGTTGACTTCCGCCTGCCAGAAATCCTTCCCGAACGTCGGGCCGCGAGGCTGGGTCGCGATGTAATCCGCCGAATGACAGGCCAGGCAATTGTTCTTCACGACGTCGAGATTTGGTCCCGGCTTGAATTCGATCGTCTCACGCGGCAGTTCGTAGGAACGCGGCTTGGCGGTGGCCTCCTTCGGCTCATAGGCGTAGACGCTCGCGGCCAGCCCGATGCCGGTCGCGAGGGCAAGAGCAACGGAACGCGTCATGGGAACCTCCCTCAAGAGACGGTCACGCGGACGGTCTCAATGACATTGCGCATGTAGCCGGCGGGATTCCATCTGGCCTCAGTCGGCTGCACTTCGCCGCCGTTGCTGGTGGCGCGCACCTTCAATTCATGTGCTCCTGCGCCAAGTCTGACAAGCATCCTCCATTCACGGAATGCGTACCGCCCATAATCGCGGCCGAGCCGCGTGTCCATCCAGGTCTCGCCGCCGTCGACCGAAACATCGACACTTCTGATACCCGTGCCGCCATCGAACGCGATCCCCTTCAAAATCTTTCCGCCGCGCCAGAGTTGCGCGCCTTCGGGGACGTTGGTGATGAAGGAGCGGACATTGAGCCTGCTGATGGGGACCGTCGCTGTCGGCGTCGTGCCCGGTTCGACGCAGGCGCAGGCATTGTCGGGAATCCGATAGGCCGTCTTCATCCAGAAATTGTCGTAGGTGCTGTCGATGACGGTGATCTCATTGAGGTGCTTGACCCAGTAGGTACCGTAATATCCGGGAACGACGAGCCGAAGCGGAAAGCCGTTCAGGAACGGCAGGTCTCGTCCGTTCATCAGATGGGCCAGCATGACCTCGCCGTCACGCGCGTGATCCACATCGAGCGCCTTGGCGAAATCCGGCGTCCTGTCGCTGACGGGGCCGTCCATGCCTCCGAAAACCACCTGCTTCGCGCCCTGCTGCACGCCGGCCCGATCGAGCACGGTCTTGAGCGAAACGCCGCGCCAGCGTGCGTTGCCCATCGCGCCGTGACCGAGCTGGCCGCCTGCGACCCGGGGATCGACGAACCCCCGGCTGTTGCCGGAGCACTGATTGACCGCGATGATCTCTGTCTGCGCCATCGCTTTGATGTCCTCGAGCGACAACCTCAGCGGACGATCGACCTTGCCCTTGATCTCGAGCGTGAAGGTGGCGGGATCGATGTCGAGCGGGATGTCGGCAAGATGATAGCGGACAAAGAAGGCGTCGTTCGGCGTGATGGGGCCATCGTTGAAAACCGGGAACGGTGTTTCGAGTTGGGGCGGCCGGCTGGTGATCCCGATCATCGGGCGCTTCTGGGGGTACTTGACCAGCGGGCGTTCGCCATTGCCGAAGGGCATCGTCACGCTGTCGAGCGCCAGGGCTTTGTATGGGGCCAGGCCGACGCCGAGCGCCAGCCCCGCGCCGAGGCGTTTCAGCATTTCCCGTCGGTCGAGCATGGCGTGTTCTCCCAGGCTTCTTACCTTTTACAAGGCCTCCACCGACGCGGTCGCGGGCTATTTCCTCCGGCAAGTCTCGCACCGCCAGCCCGCAAGTCAATCAATGCCTTCGCGTGATGGCGGGCGGGGATGGTCTATGGAGATTTCTGTTCGGGATTCCGGCTCGGGCGGAATTATGCTGCCGCCGCTTGTTCCGGAACTCCCCGGGAGCGCTTTGATTGACAGCGGAGGCGGAGTGGTCAAGAAAGCGCGACCTATAGCGTTTTCGACCGAAGAATGTCCTCGGGCTTGAGCCCTAAGGATGGATGACCTGTTCGCGCGAAGAAAACGCGTCAAAACAATAATCCAGAGCTTCGCCTCTGATTCAATCAGAAACGAAAATGCTCGAAGCTGCCGGAGCGAGGATACGCGACGGACGCAACCTCGGCATCCAGATGATCACCGCTGATCCTGATCACCCCCCGCTGCATCATGAATGTCCGGCGCGTTCGTCGTTGCTTTGGTTCGCGGCGTTGATTGCCGCCATGACCGCGATGCGATGTGTTTTTGCCGGTGTCCTCGAACTGCGCACGGATGAGGCCTATTATTGGACCTGGTCGAAGGAAAGCGCGCTGTCGTTTCTCGATCATCCCCCGATGATCGCGTGGTTCATTCGTTTCGGCACCGCGATTTTCGGCGATACGAATTTCGGTGTCAGGTTCGCCGGGCTGCTGGCGATGCCGGTATCGCAATTGCTGCTGGCCGACATCGTCCGCCGGGTCACGCATGACATCCGCGCCGCCTTGCTGGCGGTTCTGATGATGGAATCGGCGCTGTATTACGGCCTGCTGATGGCGAAGGTCGCGCCCGATATCGCGCTGATTCCTTTTCTTCTCGCGATGGTCTGGTCGCTGGTGCGGCTCACTGAGAGCGGGGATGCGCGCTGGTGGCTTGCGGCCGGCCTTTTCGGGGGGCTTTCGCTGCTGTCGAAGCTGACGGCCTTGTTGCTGATCCCAGCCATCGCCGCTTTCATCCTTGTGCCGGACTGGCGCCTGCGCTGGCTGCGCAGTCCGTATCCATGGCTCGCAGCGGTGATTGCCGTCGCGGTGTTCTCGCCGGTCCTGATCTGGAACGGGATGCACGACTGGGCCTCGTTCAGGTTTCAGTTTGTTCGCGCGACAGCGGCGCATGATTTCAACCTTCGCACGCTCGGCGATTACATCGGCCTTCAGTTCGGCCAGGTTGGACCGATCCTGCTGCCGGTGGTGTTGTTCGCCGCAGGCCTCACGGCATGGCGCGGCTACCGGCATCGCGATCCCGTCGCCGTGCTGCTGTCGACCGCCGTACTGGTCCCGTTCGGGTACTTCCTCTGGAAATCGCTCACTCTTCGGGTCGGCGACACTTGGCCGATGTTCATCTGGCCGCTCGGCTTCGCGGCGGCCGCGATCGACATCGCGATACGGCCGCGCGAAAAATGGCCGGCATGGATGGTGAAATGGTCAATGTTCTGGGCCAACGCCGCGATTACGTCGGGCCTCTGTCTCGTCGTCGTGATCTTCCTCTATTACACCGTCAGTCCGTGGAATTTCATCGGCAAGACCGATCCGATCGGCGGCGAGGCGGGGTTCGCGCAGGTCGCGAGCCGCGCTGAAAGCGAGATGCATAACTCCGGGGCGACCTGGATCGCGACCAACGATTACCGTGTTTACGCGATGCTGCGCTGGCATCTCAGGGATCGCGTGCCGGTGATCCAGATCAACGAGCGCAGCCGCTTTCTGGGGTTCCGGGATCCGGGTCTCGACAGGATTACCGGGCATGCCGGGCTCTATGTCGCCCGGAAGCCGGATGACGCCTCGATTCTGGCCTCGACCACGGCGGTGCTCACACCGCTCGGCCAGGTCCAGCGGATCTGGCGCGGGCGGGTCATGGATAGCTATGTGCTGGAAAAGCTGACCGGCTGGACGCCCGAGCTATCGCCGCCGCGGGACTCGCCCTTCTACAGATGGCGACAGCTGGCCGAAAGCGGTGCGGTTGTCCGTCCAGAGATTTTCACTGCTTCATGGAAACGGTGAAAGACTCTAGGCGCTCTTCTCGAACAGTTCGCGACCGATCAGCATGCGGCGAATTTCGCTTGTGCCCGCGCCGATTTCGTAGAGCTTGGCGTCGCGCAGCAACCGGCCGGCCGGATAGTCGTTGATGTAGCCGTTCCCGCCCAGCAACTGGATCGCGTCCAGCGCGCATTGCGTCGCTTTCTCCGCGGAGTAGAGGATCGCCCCCGCCGCGTCCTCGCGCGTGATCTCGCCGCGATCGCACGCCTTCGCCACCGCATAAACATAAGCGCGGCATGCGTTCATGGTGACATACATGTCGGCGACCTTGGCCTGCACGAGCTGGAAGCTGCCGATCGGCTGTCCGAACTGCTTGCGCTCGTGCACATACGGCATCACGACATCCATGCAGGCCTGCATGATGCCGAGCGGACCGGCAGCGAGCACGGCGCGCTCGTAATCGAGGCCGGACATCAGCACGCTGACGCCGTGGCCGGCTTCCCCGAGTACGTTGTCCTCAGGCACTTCGCAATCCTCGAACACCAGCTCACAGGTGTCGGAGCCGCGCATGCCGAGCTTGTCGAGCTTCTGCGCGGTTGAGAATCCATTGATGCCTTTCTCGATGATGAAAGCGGTGATGCCGCGCGCGCCCGCGGCGGCATCGGTCTTGGCATAGACCACCAGCGTGTCCGCGATCGTGCCGTTGGTGATCCACATCTTGCTGCCGTTGAGAACGTAGCGGTCGCCTTTCCTGTCGGCACGCGTCCTCATCGAGATCACATCTGAACCGGCGCCCGGCTCGGACATCGCCAGCGCGCCGACAGCCTCGCCGGATATCAGCTTCGGCAGATATTTGCGTTTCTGCGCTTCGCTGCCGTTGCGGCGCAATTGATTGATGCAGAGATTGGAGTGCGCGCCATAAGAGAGTCCGACCGATGCCGAGCCGCGCGAGATTTCCTCCATCGCGATGCAGTGCTCGAGATAGCCAAGACCGGAGCCGCCGTAGTCCTCTTCGACCGTGATGCCGTGAAGGCCGAGCGCGCCGAGTCTCGGCCACAGATCACGCGGGAACTGGTTGGACGTGTCGATCTCGGCGGCACGCGGCGCGATTTCATTGGCGGAAAAATCGCGGACCGTCTCGCGGATCGCATCGGCGGTCTCGCCGAGATCGAAATTGAAAACACCAAGACTATTGGAAATGGTCACGCGACGTCTCCCGCAAGCGCGACCGGAGACCGATCGCGTTTTGTCCCCGAACCAACCATGCCATGGAGAGGGGACGGAGAGAAGTGGTGGCACGACGGCCTGCCAACCGCTTACGCCACCGCGCGCGATGCGTCCTTGACTTTGCGGGTTGCGGCATCGACGGACTGCGTGACATCGGCGATCTCGCTCATGCTTGCGGTGATATCGGCAACACTCTTGGCAGCGACCTGCATATTGGATGAGATACTTTGCGTTACAGACGCCTGCTCCTCGACCGACGCAGCGATGGCCGCAGATATTTCGTTGATGCGCGATATAGTCTGGGTGATGGCCTCGATAACGCCGACCGCGTTTACGGTGGTATCTTGAACTTCGGCAACCTGACCGCTGATTTCCTCGGTGGCCTTGGCGGTTTGTGATGCCAGGCTTTTCACTTCCGACGCAACCACCGCAAAACCACGACCGGCCTCGCCTGCGCGGGCTGCCTCGATCGTGGCGTTAAGCGCCAGCAGATTGGTCTGCTCGGCAATGCTGTTAATAAGCTTGACGACGTCGCCGATTTTCTGCGCGGCCGTCGCAAGCCCGGCAACGATGGTGCCGGTCTCATTCGCCTGCGTGACCGCCTGTTGGGAAATGGCAAGCGCGTCCGATGCCTGGCGACTGATCTCGCCAACCGACGCCGCGAGTTCCTCAGCGCCAGCTGCGACCGCCTGCATGTTGGCGGACGCTTGCGTCGAAGCACCGGCGGCTGAGTTAACGCGCTCCGACGTCGCGGCAACGGACACCGTGATCTGACCGAGGTCCGTATCGATGGATCTTTGCAGATCGGCACGACGCATACGGTCTTGGACTTGAGCCGTCACGTCGGTCGCAAACTTGACCACCTTCATGAGCGACCCCTCCACATCCTGGATTGGATTGTAGGATGCTTGGATCCAGACGGCCCGGCCGCCTTTTCCGATCCGCTTGTACTCCGCGGCCTGATATTCACCGCGCCGGAGCATGTCCCAAAACGTCTGATAAGCCGCGCTGTCGCGCTCGTCGGGCTCGACGAACATGCGGTGATGATGGCCCTGGATCTCGTCCAGACGGTAACCAACCGTCTTGAGGAAATTGTCGTTCGCGGTGATGATCGTCCCGTTGGGATTGAATTCGATCACGGCCTGTGACTTGTGAAACGCCTTAAGCTGACCCTCACAATCGGCATTGCGCAGCTTCTGTGTCGTGATGTCGGTAGCAAACTTGATCACCTTGTAAGGCTTGCCGCGCGCGTTCATCAGAGGATTGTAGGAAGCCTGGATCCACACAGTTCGCCCGCCCTTGGCGACTCGCTTGAATTCTCGCGCCTGATATTCGCCGCGACGCAGCGAATCCCAAAACTCGCGATATTCAGCACTGTCACGACGTTCATTGTCGACGAACATGCTGTGATGCTTGCCGCTGATTTCCTCGAGCGTATATCCCATCGCATTGAGAAAATTCGCGTTCGCGGTGATGATCGTCCCGTCGAGATTGAACTCAATGACGGCCTGAGACCTATTCAGCGCGTCGAGTTTCGCGTTCGCATCGCGAGATGCCAGTAGAAAGCTCATGATTGTCGTCCCCAACTGCCCGCAAATACAATCTGCGCGAGTAGTTAAGCTTCTTTTACTACCAACAAGAGTGAGGAGGAATTTTGCGGAAACGGAACGGACAGCCGAAGCGGTAAACTCATGTAGAGCCGCCGAGACCGTCGATGTTACGCTCGTATTGTCGGCAGAAGCGCGCTAACCCGTTAGCCGGCTCAAAGATTTCTGGGAGCGAACCGCAACCATCTCGAGGAGTCGTCTGCGTTGTTCCGCTCGCGCATTAAGCCGCATAAGCCCGGACGAGGGCCGAATACAGCCGTACAAGACCGTACTAAAGATCACGCCGAGTAGAGCGTCCGAGGGTCAACGAAACCTCAACCTAATTGACGTACGACTCACTGAACAACGAAACCCAGGCCGGCAATCGCCGCTTTCCGATTGCCCACGAACCTTATGTGCGCCATTGCAGGCTTCATCACCGACATCACATCAACATGGCCGCCAGCTTTTCCGATATCGTTGAAGAAGCGCGCCTGTCGGCACGCGCGTTGCTGGACTACGGCGAAAACTTCTTCAACCCGACGATCAGGCTCGGCGTGACCGGCCTGTCCCGCGCCGGCAAAACCGTGTTCATCACGGCGCTGGTGCATGGCCTGTCGCGCGGCGGCCGGTTTCCGGTTTTTGAATCTCTCGCCAGCGGTCGAATCGCACGCGCGCAGCTTGCCCCGCAGCCGGATGACGCCATACCGCGATTCAACTATGAACATCACGTCAATACCCTGATCGCGGAACGGCGCTGGCCGAGTTCGACAGTCGACATCAGCGAGTTGCGGCTCGTGATCGGCTATCAGCGGCAGAACGGTTCGGATCAGACGCTGACGCTGGATATCGTTGACTACCCCGGCGAATGGCTGCTCGACCTGCCGCTGCTCGACAAGAGCTATGAACAGTGGTCGGCCGAGAGCCTCGCGCTGTCGCGGCAACAGCCGCGCGCGCGCCTCGCCCAAGCCTGGCACGCGCATCTCGCAACCATGCGGCCCTCGGCGCGCGAGGATGAACAGGCGACGCTCACCGCCGCCCGGCTGTTCACGGACTATCTTCGCGGGTGCCGGGACGAACGCTTCGCCATGAGCCTGCTGCCGCCGGGCCGTTTCCTGATGCCGGGCAACCTCGCGGGCTCGCCCGCGCTGACCTTCGCGCCGCTCGACCTGCCGGCCGGCGGAATCCCGCTTGACGGATCGCTCTGGACGATGATGCGACGGCGCTATGAGGCCTACAAGGACCTCGTGGTGCGGCCGTTCTTCCGCGATCACTTTTCGCGGCTCGACCGGCAGATCGTGCTGGTCGACACGCTCGCCGCCTTCAATGCGGGACCGGAAGCCTTATATGACCTCGAAGCGGCGCTTGCCGGAATTCTCGATTGCTATCGTGTCGGCCGCAGCACGTTACTGAGCACACTGTTCCGGCCGCGGATCGATCGCATTCTGTTCGCCGCCACCAAGGCAGACCATTTGCATCATATCAGTCATGACCGGCTTGAAGCGATCCTCCGGCGCATCGTGGAACGCGCCGCCTCGCGGGCCGAAGTCGCCGGCGCAACCATCGATGTCGTCGCCCTGGCGGCGGTTCGCGCCACGCGCGAGGCCCAGGTGCGATGCGGCCGCGAGAAACTGCCGTCCATTCTCGGCACGCCCCTTGCCGGTGAAGCCGCCAATGGCGAGACCTTCGACGGCAATACCGAGGTCGCGACGTTTCCGGGCGACCTGCCCGAGGATGTCGAGAGCCTTTTCAGCGGAAACGGCGCATTTCGCGGGCTGTCGACATCCGCTATGGATCAGGCCGACTTCCGTTTTCTGCGCTTTCGTCCCCCGCGCCTCCAGAACGAAGGAACCGGCGAGCCGTCGCTGCCCCATATCCGCCTCGACCGGGCGCTCCAGTTCCTGATCGGAGACCGACTGCAATGAGTGAGCGTACCGGCCAGCGCCGTCCCGTCACCTTCAAGCTCGACGATCCGCACGTCGTGGTCCTGGAACGCGACGAGGCCGCTATCCGGCCAGCGCGCGGCAGCATCAGCATCACGCCGGAGGCGGAACCCGAGCTCGACCCCGTGCTGCTGCCGGAATCGCTGGACGCGCCTCCGGTGCCGGCGCGCAAGGGATTTCGCTGGGGGGTGCTGTTCTGGTCATCGCTGGCCGGCCTCATCCTGCTCGGCACCGTGCTGGGTGCGATCAACCTGATCGGAGATCTGTTCGCGCGCAGCGAGGGGCTTGGTTTCCTGGGGCTGACGCTGGCGGCGCTGTTTGTCGTGGCATCGATCGTCATCGCGGCACGCGAGATCATTGGCCTTGCCCGTCTCGCCACCATCGAGAACCTGCATCGGCGCGCGCTGGCCGCGATCGCGGCTGACGATCGCAAGGAGGCGGATGCGGTGGTGCGCGATCTGGTGAAACTCGCGCACAACGATCCGCATCTGGCGCGGGCGCGGGCCACGTTGCGGAGCCACAGCACCGACATCATCGACGGCGCCGATCTGGTGCGGCTGGCGGAGCGCGAACTGATGGCTCCGCTGGATCAGGAGGCCCGCCGGCTGGTGTCGGTGGCGGCGCAGCGCGTGTCGATCGTCACCGCGATCAGCCCCCGCGCCATCGTGGACGTGCTGTTCGTATTCGCCGCCGCGATGCGGCTGGTGCGGCAGCTCGCGCGCCTCTATGGCGGAAGGCCGGGCACGCTCGGGATGATCCGGCTGATGCGCCACGTCATCGCGCATCTCGCAATCACCGGCGGCATCGCAGCCAGTGACACGCTGATCCAGCAGATGGTCGGTCAGGGCATCGCCGCGAAACTGTCGACGCGTCTGGGCGAGGGGGTGCTCAACGGATTGCTGACAGCCCGTCTCGGGCTGGCGGCGATCGACGTCACCCGGCCGATGCCGTTCACGGCGCTGCCACGGCCCGCGCTCGGCGATCTGGTCAAAGATCTGTTGCGCAAGCGCGACGGCGGCAACTGAGCTGTCGTGCGGCGTCCCTGGATGCGGCCGGCCGGTGGAAGTCCGCTTGACACTCCTGCCCCGCATTCCCTAAATCGCGACTTCGTCGCCGCGCCGGGTCGGGCTCGATCCCGAAGTCTGGAAATTCCACCCGGCGGATGACGATCCCGGGCGCATAGCTCAGCGGGAGAGCGTTCCCTTCACACGGGAGAGGTCCAAGGTTCGATCCCTTGTGCGCCCACCATTCTGGATTTACAGCGTTTTCGAACGACGTGGATGCCGGTTCGCGTGAAGAAAACGGATCAAATCAAACAGACAGTTTCTCATCGTTTCCGTGAAGCGGTAAAAAAGGCTCTCGCCGTGCGGCGCGCCTTCATGTTCCGCCCGATCATTCAAAGCAGCTTTGTTCGCGCGAGCAATGCGCGCAACGCATCGGTCGCCTTGCGGCTCAGCATCGCGTTGCCGGCGGCGGCCTCGAGCGCCGCGCACGCGTCCTCATGCAGTGTGCGAAACTCCGCCCACTCGGCGGTGCTCAGGCGGGTGATGAAGTCATAGGCCTGTCCCACGGTGGCGATAGCAATGGACTCGCCGTTCACCGTGATGCGGAACGTCGCCTGCAGTTTCGTGATCGAGTCCGAGACCTTGTCCATTGCCACACGAAGACCTGCGCCGCGCGCGGCCGTCAAGATAAACCATCGGGCTATCCCACGAAAGAACCCGGCCGGCTTCTTATCCAAGGCACACGCTGATCCAATGCGGCGCTGCGGTTTCCCCTTTTCGGGGTTCTGCTCTAACTCCCAAGAGCCGGGCCATGAACGACGATGAAATCGACCGGCCCGCCCGGCGTTGCGTCATCGAACACGCCGGTCACGAGACGGCCTGTTCGCCATGCTCCGGTGTCGAGATTGGTCCGGCCCAGGTACAGTTCCGGTCCCTGGGCGACCGAGTTGTGTCCATGCACGACGTGACGGCCGTCAAAGCCAGAGGCATCTCCCTTGGGGTAGCGTTTCCAGAGCAATGTGGTTTCGGACTGCGCATCGCGCGCGATGCCGCGATCGAGTCCGGCGTGAACATAGATTCGGTGCGCATCGATATGCATGAGCGGCAATGTCTCAAGCCAGGCGATGTCCGCCTCGGGAATGCAGGAGGCATCACCACCGTATGAATCCACGACCGCATCACCCCCGCGCTTCAGCCAGCGCGTCATCGTCGCGGGATCGCGACACGCCGAAATCATCATCGCGTCGTGATTGCCTTTGAGCGGAACGAAGGTCCAGCCTGCCGGCATCCCGCGCCGCAAGCGGGCGATGACCTTGTCGCTGTCCGGTCCCTTGTCGACGTAATCGCCGAGCATGACGAGGGTGCTCCCATTGCCGGCGGCGTGGGCATGAATCTCGTGCAAGGCCTGGCTCAGCAGATCGAAACGGCCATGAATGTCGGGAATGACATAGGTCAGGCTCATCAAAACTCCCGCCACCGGTGCGCGCTTCCGTCGCGCTCCGTGCATCGGCTGTTGTTCACGACGGCATACCGCATCATCGTCACATCTGGACTTCGATCAGGCGTGGCCCCTGCTGAGCCGTGGCCTCCGCAAGCGCCCGGCTGAACTCATCGGCCGTGGTCACGGCGCGGCCCGGCACGCCCATGCCTTTGCCCAGCGCGACCCAGTCGAGCGGGGGGCGGTCGAGGCTGAGCATGTCGATGGCTTTCCTGCCGGGCTCGCCTGCGCCAACACCGTCGAACTCGCCGCGTAAAATCTGATAGAGGCGATTCGAGAAAACGACCGTAACGACGTCGAGGCTTTCGCGGGCCTGCGTCCATAGCGATTGCAACGTATACATCGCGCTGCCGTCGCCGACCATGCAGATCACCTTGCGGTCGGGACAAGCCACCGCAGCGCCTATCGCCACCGGCGTCGAAAATCCGATCGAACCGCCCATGTTCTGCAGCCAGTCATGGGGCGCGGCGCAGGCGGTCGGTGGAAAAAATCCACGGCCGGTCGAGATCGACTCGTCGACGACGACGGCGTTCTCGGGAAGGGCCATCGCGATCGCCTGCGCGATGGAGGCCGGGTTGAGCGGCCCCTTGGGCCGCGCCAGCTCCATTGGCTGCTGCGGCTTCGGATCCTGCGCCCTGGCGCCGACAGCGCCGGCCAATGCCTCCAGCGCTGCTATCGTATCTTCGCCCTTCGCCGTCATGCGATGCACCTCGCAGCCCTCGGGCTTCAAGCGGCTCGGCTTGTCCGGATAAGCGAAGAAAGCGACGGGATCGTTGGCTTCAACCAGGATGATGTTGCTGAAGGGCTTCAGTGCGCGCAACGCCTGCTCGATCGGATAGGGAATGCGCTCCACGAAAAAGCGGCCGCGGCCGCGCGCCATGCGCGCGTTATAGGTCTCTGCCATCACCTGGCAGCCCGTCTTGCCGGCGATGCCGGCGGCCAGCGCCAGCCCCCTTTCGGTTAGCGCGCGCCCGCCGAGCAGAAGCAATGTCTCGCCGCTGCTGCGCAGGATCTTTGCCGCGCCGTCGATCGCCTGCGGTGAATAATCCGGGCGCTGCGGCGCCCCGGTGACTTCGGCGACGCCATCGGCTTCGCTCCATGCGGCGTCGGCGGGCAATATCAGCGTTGCGATCTGCGGTGGCGAACCCCTGGCCGCGGCGACGGCGGCCGCGCCGTCACGAGCGACCGATCTCGAATCCGAAGACGTTCGGACCCAGGCCGACATCGGCCGGGCCAACGCTTCGATATCCGATGTCAGCGGCGCGTTGCATTCGATGTGGGGGATCGCATGCTGGCCAACGATATTGACGACGCCTGAGCCGGCCTTCCTGGCGTTGTGAAGATTGGCAAGGCCGTTGGCGAGGCCCGGTCCGAGATGGAGCAGGGTGCAGGCCGGCGTACCCTTCATGCGGAAATAGCCGTCCGCCGCGCCGGTCACCACGCCTTCGAACAATCCGAGGACGCAGCGCATGCCTTCCACGCGGTCCAGCGCCGCAACAAAATGCATTTCCGATGTGCCGGGATTGGCGAAGCACGTGTCCACGCCGCTTCTGATCAGCGTTCGGACCAGGCTTTCAGCGCCGTTCATCTTGTACTCCGCTGTTCAATTTTCGGTGTTCCCTGATCAACATCGCTCCCGCCGCGTCCTCACCGGCCCTGCCGGTGACCACCGTGGCGTTCCGCATGACTCTGGGCGGGAAAGCTGATGTTTTTTCGCAACGTCAACAGGGAAGAAGCATCCCTGCATGAGCGCGACTTGCGAAATCAGGCGAATTATGGCCTGACTCACAGTCAAATCTATTGATGCGAGGAAATAATGACGCGCGTTTTGGCTCTTTTGATTGCCACCGCCTTTGTTTTCAGTGCGAAGCCGGCTCTCGCCCAATTCCTTGATACCGGCGACTTCATGAATTTTGGCTCCGGTTATACATCCGCAAGTCCGATCCCCCGGCAGCTTGTTTATTTCCAGAGCCGGTATGCGCCAGGCACCGTTGTCATCAGGACTGGCGAACGGAGGCTCTATCTCGTCCTCCCTGGGGGCCAGGCATTGAGATACGGGATCGGCGTTGGCCGCGACGGCTTCCGCTGGAGTGGCGTTCACCGAATCAGCGCCAAGAAGGAATGGCCAAGTTGGACGCCGCCCGCGCAGATGCTGCGCCGTCGTCCGGATCTGCCGCGCTTCATGAGAGGCGGCGTTGAAAACCCGCTCGGCGCGCGCGCAATGTATCTCGGCTCGACGCTCTATCGGATTCACGGCTCAAACGAGCCGGAGACGATCGGTCAGGCCGTGTCCTCCGGCTGCTTTCGCATGACCAACGATGACGTGGTGGACCTTTATAGCCGCGTGTCGGTGGGCACGACGGTCGTCGTCAAGAACTAGCATCTCGCTTCTGATTGAATTGGAAGCGGCGCTTCGGATTGTCGTTCTGACGCATTTTCTTCACGTCTGGTTCAACTGCGTTGACTCAGACTCGTCGCTCATCTTTTTGTTTGCGCATGATCTTTTCCGAGAACCGGTTTCCACCTCCCGGGATCATGCTCCAACGGGGTTTTTAATCGTTCCATCTCATTGGTGAACATCGGACTCGCTTTCCGAGGGCAGAAGGCGCATACTTTTACTTACCACCACGAGGGTTGTGGCTTCTAAACAGGGCTCCGGAGAACGCTGCTCGCGATCCGGCCCTTTTTCAAACAGGGAGCAACGCCATGAGGGTGCAACGCGGTTTGCGTGATCTGAAGTCCTTGAAAGATCGGTTGGCCGAATTTGCCGCAGGCGTCAACAAGGTGGCCGGCGAACCTTCTCCGACAGCGCGCAACGATGAAGCGTTGAGGAAGCGTCGTCTGTCGGACATCGCAGCCCACATCGACCGCTGGGCGAATTCGCCGGGATTGCAGACGCCGAAGTGAAGCTGGTACGCCGCGTTCGACGTCAAGTCCGCGTTTTTGGTGTCAAGCCAACGTGCTTTTGACGTGGAGAATCGCGCGCAGGTGCTTGCAGGCATCCGGTCTTGGTCTCGAGCGGCTGTGTCTCGAGCGGCTGTAGCGGCCTTCGCCCCGATGATGCGAGGGTGGTTTCATGTGTTCAAGGCTCATGTGCTTCAAGGGAAGCAAAGAAAAAGCCATTCTTGTTCAAGAATGGCTTGAGGCGAGCCATGGAGATCAATCCAGCCCTGTGTACTGCCGTTACCTTGTTTGCAGCCATACCTAATCAGGATGCCTCATATTGGGTGATTCGTCTGTGACCTGATTAACACAGCCGGTTCCGGCCTTTATCAGAGCGGCAAGATATCGGGCCCGCGGCGTGCGTTGGTGCTGTTGAGTTGGCGTCATTGCTGGCGGTGAGAACGTATCGGCGCGTTCGGGCTGCACTCCGGAAAGATCGCTCGATACGGAATGTATCGCGTCTTCATTGGCGAGGGAACCGACCTGTCTTCCAGAGGTTGGCGGACATCAGACACTGAAAGCCTCTAAATCATCAGGAGGGACGCCATGCTCTACGCACTGTTCGATCACGACAGACGCATTGGCGAGTCAGCCTCGACGGAACTGGGGGCCTGGGAGAACGCGCTGCGGGCGGGTCTCATTTCGGATATTCCGGTCGCCGATGAGCAAGGTGGTCAGGTTTTGCCGCCGGGCCTCCGCGTCAAACGGGTGGATGAAAAATCTCCGCCGAGACCGGAGTGAGGGCTTCGGCTCCACGACGGTCTTGTGGTCAATCGGTTGTCCGGATTGCCGTCGACGCCGATCTCTCTCCCCGTTCGACGTCGTCCTGTCGTCGTCTTAGGAGGCTCGCATGGGTTCGCGACGGCACGGCCGACGAGTGCTGGAACCGGCACGAAACCGCCATCGCGCAGTCAGGACGGCAGATTGTTGTTGAGCGAGGTGACACCCGGTTCGGTTGAGGAAACGCGTCAAAACCACAATCTGGAGTTCTGCTTCCGATTCAGTCAGAAGCCGTATGCTCTAGGAAATATGTCTTGCGTTACAGCATAATATGGGTTTCTTTCCAGCAAAGAGACATCTTCACGGAGAACAGAAATGACGGCTCCATCATCAAAAGGTGTGGCCGAAGGCGATCTGCGTCTCGTTGCGCTCTCACTCATTTCCGAGGCGCCCCGTCACGGCTACGACGTTATCCAGACGGTCGAGAAAATGACGGCTGACTGGTTTCTACCCAGCCCCAATGTCGTCCATCCGATGTTGGCCAAGCTCGTGGAAGAGCGTTGTCTGACAGCTTCTGCCGATCCTCCCCGGCTTTTCAGCATTACTGACGAAGGCCGCGCCTATCTTGAGCAGCATCGCGAACGCGCCGATGCCGTTCTCAACCGGCTGAAGGCTCTCGGCGAACGCGTCACCCGCTGGCGCCAGGCCCTTGGAGTTGCGGAACGGCAGAAGGAGGCCGACGCGGATTCCACGGAAGGACTGTTGGATGTCCTTGCCCGCGCAGCCATGCCGAGAAAGTAGCCTGCGCTAAACGTAAGGTGGCTGGCAGTCATCACCGTTTCGGATTGAACGGTCGGTGAGACCCTTGATTGCGTCCCTTGGACCGCCGCTTCTGAAATAGAGGGAGCGTCAGCCTGCTTCGACCCGAAATAGGTCGGCTCGCTTAGGTGATGTGGGCTCTTTGGCTTCGCGAGGTCATTCAAGGTTGCTTTTAGCAGGCAAACCACGGGGTATCGTGGACCGTCCGATCCTGAGCGATGGGGTAATGGGCACGGACGTTGCCCCTGTATTAGAGCATTGTCGCTTTTGATTGAATCAGAAGCGAAGCTCTGGATTGTTGTTTTGACGCGTTTTCTTCACGCGAACCGCTTCTACTTCGCTCGAAAACGCTATAGCGAGATCAAGTACTCGGGCGCTCGCGCGGCGGCCTGAGCACCAAACCCTACATGGCTGCGTGGACTGGGCTGTCGGTTCGCTTTACTCTCGCCGCAGAGCGGAAAGGCACCGCACCGCAGCCGATGCCCGGTCGGGTATTTGCGCTGTCGGACATTTTCATTGTCGACGCGGCCTGGAGTACTTCCCGGTGAAGCGGATGACCTGTTCGCCGCAAGAGATGCGACCGGACAATCACTTCTGGTATGGTCAGATTTAACTTGATCGCATCATGCTCGAAAGCTTCGCATCTGATGAAACCAGAAGCGAAGCTCTCGATTTGGTTTTTCGCGCGACCTCATGTCCATCCCCGGGTCTAGCCCGAGGATATGTCTTGTTCCAAAACGCTAGAGAGTCTTGGATGACTCAGGATCCGCATACGAGGACCTGGGTGAATTGCCTTAGTCTTTCTGCAGCGTGTGCGTGAAGTACCACAGCGTGCCGTTGAGGACCATCGCTCCCAGAATATTGCCGATCGTGACCGGGATCTGATTCCACACCCACCACTCGTAGATGGACACGTTGGCACCCGAGAGAATGGCGGTGGGGAAGAGCCACATGTTGACCACGGTGTGCTCGAAGCCCAGCGCAAAGAACATTCCGATCGGTATCCACATCAGAACGACCCGGCCCACGGTGCTGCGCGTCGCTTTGGACATCACGGACCCGAGGCTGACCAGCCAGTTACAAAGGACGCCCTTGCCGATCGCGGCGCACCAGCCGATGAGACCGTAATGAATATACTCGATCTTGTGCTCGGCGGTGTGTGCGATGACCTGGAGCATCTTGTCCGGCTCGACGGCGCCACCCTTGGTGAGCGAGAACCACAACAGCCAGCCGAAGAATATGCCTCCGAGCAGGTTGCCGCCGAGGGTCCAGAACCAGTTGCGAATGAGCTGAAACGGAGTGATCGTCCCGGCGTACATGCCGATCGGCATCGTGGCGAAGCTGCCGGTCGCCATCTCCAGGCCGAGGAAGCTCAGCGTGATGTAGCCCGCCGGGAAGACAAGCCCGGCTACCGCGAGTGGTATGCCTGCCGCGACCATCGCGAAGACGACGCTTGCGCCATAAGCCAGAAAGGGCGTGCACAAGAAGCCGCGAATGAGTAGGTGAATGGTGCCGTACTTGGCTTTTTTTGCGGCGTCTGCCGCGATCGCCGCACCCATGTCGGACGGCGGCACCGTTTCGATCACAACGCTGGCGTTCGCATAATCGGCCATTGCGTTCCCCCCTGCATTTGATTTTTCCGGTCGCCGCCGAGCAGGCGGCGCCGTTATCGCTCAAATGCATATCAGATATCTGAATATCGTGCAACGTCGAGACGAAGTGTCACACGCGAATCGAACTTGACGCGCGCGAAAAAAATCATCGGGCGCTCATGCTCGTCGCGCGCAGCCGATCGCGAGCGCAACTGCAAGGCGCCGTGCTGCAGATATTCGTTACCTGGAGGAAGGCGAATCCTGAGCATGGTCTGATCGAGATGAATCGGATCATGCTCAAGAACATCATTGCCGGTCGCATTGTCTTGCGGCGAACAGGTCATCCGCTTCGCCGGAAAATGCTCTAATCCGTCAAGGTCGAGATCTGTTCGGTGAACCAGTCCAGATCTTTTTTCCAGCCGGCATTCTCAGGTGCGCGCATGACGACGCGTTCCATGGCGGCCTGTCCCTGCCGCAATGCGGCCAGCGCGCTATTGGGATCGTTGGACCGGCGATACATCTCGGCCAGATGTCCCTGGCTCACGGCCACGCCGCGCTGCAGATCGACGTTGCCGGGGTCGGCAAGCGACAGCCGCTCCATGATCGCCAGCCCTTCGCGGAAGGACTTTTCGGCCGCTTCCAGATCGCCCTTTGATTCCAGCACCTCGCCGAGACGATCGTAAGATACTGTCAGGTCGCGCTGCCATCCGACGTTGGATGGATCGCGTTGCGCAAGCCGTTTCCTGATCTCGAGCCCTTCGTGGAAGGCTTTCAACGCCTCGTCCACCTCGCCCTGTGCTTCCAGCACGTCGCCGATGCAATCGTGCGACACCGACAGGCTGCGCTGCCAGTTGATGTTATCGGGATCGTTGCGCGCCAGCCGCTCTCTGATCGCGAGCCCCGCGCGATAGGATTTCAGCGCGTCGGGCAGATTGCCTTGCGCCATCTGCACGTCGCCGACTTTCTCATAGGATACGGACAGATCGCGCTGCCAGCCGGTGTTGTTCGGATCGATCCGCGCCAGCTTCTCGGCGATCGCGAACTGATCCTGGAAGGCGCTCAGCGCATCGCCCATGTTGTCCTGCGCCATCAGCACGTCGCCGATGCGATCGTAGGACACAGCCAGACCGCGCTGCCAATCGACATTGTCGGGATCGGCGTTCGCCAGGCGCTGCCTGATCGTCAGCCCTTCATGGAAGGCTTTCAATGCGTCGGGCAGACTGCTCTGCGCCACCAGCACATCGCCGATCTTGGCGTGCGACACCGACAGGTCGCGCTGCCAGCCGACATTCTCGGGCTCGGTGCGCGCCAGTTTCTGGGCGATCTCAAGCCCGGTGCGGTAAGATGTCAGCGCGTCAGGCAGTTTGCCCTGCGTCACCAGCGCGTCGCCGATGCGATCATGGGAGATCGACAGGCTGCGCTGCCAGCTCGTGTTTTCCGGGTGGGCCTTTGCGACCCGCTCCTTGATCGTCAGTCCGTTGCGGAAGAATTCGAGAGCCTCCGGCAGCTTGCCCTGCGCCATCAGCACGTCGCCGACGCGATCGTAGGCGAGCGTCCGTTCGCGTTGCCATTTGTTGTCGTCGGTATCGGCGCCGCGCGCCAGCCGCTCGCTGATTTCGAGCTGGCTCTGGAACGCGCCCAGCGCGCCCGGAAGATTGCCTTGCGCCATCAGCGCTTCGCCGATCTTCTCATGGCACAGCGAGATCTCGCTGTGCAGGTCTGCGTTGTCGGGATCGCCGTTCGCCAGCCGCTCGACAACGGCGAGCTGCTTGCGGATCGAGTCCAGCGCTTCATCCAGCTTGCCTTGCACCGCAAGCAGATCGCCGATCTTCTCGTACGAGATCGACAGATCGTGCTGGAGCCCGGCATTGTCGGGATCCGCGCCCGTCAATTTCTCCCGGATCGCAAGTCCCTCACGGAACGACGTCAGCGCTTCAGGCAGCTTGCCCTGGGCCAC
>JAANMX010002354.1_pt1 | contig 18990 bp, 11 predicted proteins | sample 7279681 | NCBI WGS metagenome assembly JAANMX01 (sample SAMN14094542, study PRJNA606508) | bioreactor metagenome | isolation source: A lab-scale SPAN reactor treating ammonium-rich wastewater day 351 | place: Ireland: Galway | collected 2018-01-01
CCACCGGCATCGACCCCGTCGACCACGTCATCCGCAGGGTGCTCCGCACCGGCTACTGCCATCACATCGAGCGGCTGATGGTCCTCGGCAACTTCATGCTGCTCTGCGAGGTCCATCCCGACGCCGTGTGCCGATGGTTCATGGAGATGTTCATCGATGCCTACGACTGGGTCATGGTCCCCAACGTCTACGGCATGAGCCAGCACGCCGACGGCGGACTGATGACCACCAAGCCTTATATCAGCGGTTCGGCCTACGTGCTTAAGATGAGCGACTTCACTAAGGGCCCGTGGTGCCGCGTCTGGGACGCGCTCTACTGGCGCTTCGTCGACCGGCACGCCGACTTCTTCGGAACCAACCCGCGGATGGCCATGATGGTCAAGATGAAGGAGAGGCTCGGCGACCGCCTCAAAGAGCATTTGCGGATCGCCGAGTCCTTTCTCGCCGGGCTGTACGGGTAACCCGCCAGAAACTTCATCCCCGTTGGCGTCTCATAGAAACGCCCCGCTACAAATTCTGTAGGCCGCCTGTGCCAGGCGGCTGCGGGAATGGAGTTTCCCCATGAGTGATCCGGCGCGCGCTCGCGACACGCGTCCCCTGCCACCATGGGAGCCCCGCCAGAACCCTTGGTCACCTCTTTTTACCAGTTGAAGCGCACTTCCCCCCGCCGCCACCCCGCCTATGTTGGCGTGAGGAGCAAACCACGTGAGCAACACCCGCGCCAGCATCCGTCATCGGATCCGTCGGCGAATCGCCACCAGGCATTGCCTCATTCTCCTCGTCTCAGGGTCGCTCGGCGGGCACGCCGGCGCGCGCCCACCCGAAGTCATCGACTCCGACGTCTGCGTCTACGGCGGCACCTCCGGCGGCGTCGTCGCCGCCGTGCAGGCGGCCCGCATGGGCAAGCGCGCCGTGATCGCCGAGCCGGGCCGCCACCTCGGCGGCATGACCGCCGGGGGCCTCAGCGCGGTGGACATCGGCGACCCGCGCAGCGTCGGCGGCATCGCGCGCGAATACTTCACGAGGCTGGCGGCGACCGTCGGGGTCAAGCTGGCCTGGGACAAGCCCTTCGAGGGCAAGGGCGGCGGCCCCGCGACCGGAGGGGCGTACGCCATCGAGCCACACAAGGCGGAGCAACTGTTCAACGACATGGTGCGCGAGGCGGGGGTGCGGGTGCATTTTGGGGCGCGGCTGGCCGGGGTCCGCAAGGCGGACACTCCTGTCCGCCCCGCGCCCGATGCGGACAGGGGTGTCCGGATTACGGAGATAATCACGGAGGATGGGACGATCTTCCGCGCCAAGATGTTCATCGATGCCACCTACGAGGGCGATCTCATGGCGAAGGCCGGGGTGAGCCACACCCTGATGCGCGAGGGCAACGCGAAATATGGTGAGCGGCTAAACGGCATCCACTACGCGGACAAGTACCAACCCCGCACCAATCATCTCAAACCGGGGCCGCATGGCCGCGTGCCCGGCGGCCAGGGCGTGTGGGACCGCGATTTCCCGCTGGATCCCTATGTCGCAGAAGGCGACCCGGGGAGCGGGCTGTTGCCATTGATCCAGGATGGCGACCCCGGCACGCCCGGCGATCCCGCTCCCGGCGTGCAGGCCTACTGCTATCGCCTCTGCCTCACCACGAATCCGGCGAACATGATCCCGATCATGCCGCCGTCGGATTACGACCCGAGGCGCTATGAGATCGTCGCCCGCTTCATCAAGGCCTGCCTCGCCATCGGCGACGACATGGACCTGCGCTGGTTCTCGAAGCACGACCCCCTTCCCAACAGCAAGTGGGACTTCAACACCGCCACCTTCGGGGGCAACCTCCCCGGGGCCTCGCACGCGTGGCCAGAGGCCACTTACGCGGAGCGCGAAAGGATCGCCAGAGAGCACGAGGACTACCACCGCGGGCTGCTGCACTTCCTCGCGACCGACGCGCGCGTTCCAGAGAAAGTGCGCAACGACATGCGGCGCTTCGGTCTCCCCAAGGACGAGTTCACCGACAACGGCGGCTGGCCGCACCAGATCTACGTCCGCGAGGCACGCCGCATGGTCAGCGATCTCGTCATGACCGAGCACCACACCTTCGGACGGGAGATCGCCCCAAAATCCGTCGCCCTCGGCTCCTACGGCACCGACGTCCACGAGATCCGCCGCATCGTCAAGGACGGTGTCGTCATCCGCGAGGGCAAGATCGCCACCGGACGCGACGGCGCCCCCCCCTATCCCATCGGCTATGGCGCCATCGTGCCGCGGTGGAGTGAGTGCGAGAACCTGCTCGTCACCTTCGCGATCAGCGCCAGCCACACCGCCTTCGCCAGCATCCGCATGGAACCCGTCTTCATGTGCCTCAGCCAGTCCGCCGCCACCGCCGCCTGCATGGCCATGGGGGATCGGGTTCCGGTGCAGCAAGTGGACTACGCGAGGTTGCGCGAGCGTCTGACAAAAGACGGGCAGGTCCTCGAGTGGAACCAACCGGCCAAGCTGAGGTCGGATGTTCCGCCGAAAACGGGCTCCGTTCCGCGTGCTTCCCGCATCCCCGCACTTCAGGATCTGCCGCTTCTCTTTGCCGACGATAGCGGGGTCGCCTCAACCACGGGCGTAGTCCGCACCACGCATCCCGCCAAGGCGCGTAAGGCGCCCGCGATTGAGGCCGACCGTCCGTGGGAGGGTGAGCGCGTCTATGTTTACGGCTCGGTGTATGCCGACGAAACTGCCGGCCTGTTGCGCCTTTGGTATATGTCCTTCCCCAATTATGTCTTGCATGCCACCTCGCGAGACGGCGTGAATTGGCTAAAGCCGTCGCTCGGCCTGCTCCCGGTCAAGGGCTCGACCGAGAACAACATCGTCCACAGGATCCACAGTCCCAGCGTGCTGCTGGACGCGCGCGAGCCCGACCCGGCGAAACGCTATAAAATGCTCGGGGCAAAATCCGGCGGCTATCACGCCGCATTTTCCCCCGATGGCTTGCGCTGGAGGGCCTATCCGAAGAATCCCGTGTTGGAAAACTCGGATACGATCACGCTCACACAAGATCCGGTCACAAACGAGTATCTGGCGTTTCACAAGCGTCCCGCCAAAGTCCGAGGTTTTGGCCGTCGCGTGGTCTGGTTGGCGCGGAGCCGCGATTTTCAGGAATGGAGCGAGCCAGAACTTGTATTCGCGCCCGATGAGAAGGATGACGCATGGGCCAGCGGCCCGGACCAGCGCACCGAGGTCTACAACATGTCGGTGTATCCGCACGCCGCCGGGTTCGTCGGTTTGCCCGCCATCTTTCGCCTCACCAGGCGTCTTCCCAAAAACGAGGTCTCTCCCGGCCAAAGTCCCGATGACGGCCCGATCGATGTCCAGCTCGCCACCAGCGCTGATGGTCGCACGTGGCAGCGCCCGGAACCGCGGGTGAACGTGATTCCGCGCGGCGCGCCCGGGACCTTTGATGGCGGCTCCATCCTCGGCGTTTCCAGCACCGCGGCGCATGTCGGCGAGGAGACGTGGGTTTACTATACGGCGATGACCACGACCCACGGCGGACCGATCCCTCCCAAACGCATGAGCATCGGCCGAGCCGAGTGGCGCCGGCACGGCTTTGTCTCTCTCGATGCCGCCGAGCTTGGCCGCGTCGAGACGAAGCCCTTGTGGCTGGGCGCACCATCGCTGATAATCAATGCCGATGCCAGCCGAGGCCAATTGCGCGCGGCCTTGCTCGAAGCCGACGGTCGCGCCATCGCCGGCTGCGCCTTGGAAGACTGCGAACCACTGAAAGCCGACGCCACACGATGGCACGCGCGCTGGCGATCAAAGGCCACGCCACCGACCGACCGACCGTTGCAAATCGTGGTTGAAATGACCAACTGCCGCTTGTTCAGCATTTCGAGCGCTCCCCAGACATGAGACCCATCCTCACCCTCCTCTTCATCTGGGCGACCTCCGCCATCGCGGGCCCGTTGCCAACGGTGGACCTCTCGCAGGAAGCCGCGCGCCAGGTCGTCATCGCCCAAGGCACGCCCGAGGTCTATCAGGGCCACCCGACCACCCTGCTGATGCCGGACGGCAAGGCGATGTTCTGCGTCTGGACGCACGACCACGGCGGGCCGTGCGGCCCGATGAAACGCAGCGACGACGGCGGCCGCACATGGAGCGAGTTGCTCCCGGTCCCGGAGAGTTGGGCCACGGTGAAGAACTGCCCCGCCATCTATCGCCTCATCGATCCATCGGGCGTCGCTCGCCTCTTCGTCTTCGCGGGCCAAGGGCCAGACGGGACCATGCACCAGTCCTTCTCCAACGATAATGGCAAGACCTGGAGTCCCATGCAAAGTAACGGGCTCGTCTGCGTCATGCCATTCTGCACCATCGTGCCGGTGGATGGCGGGAAGCGGCTCATCGGCCTGTCGAACATCCGCCGTCCCGGCGAGACCAAGGACCCGAGGTCCAACGTCGTGGCGCAGAGCGAGTCCACCGATGGTGGCCTGACCTGGGGCCCGTGGCGCATCATCCTGGACCGCCGCGACCTCAAACCCTGCGAGCCCGAGGTGGTCCGCTCCCCCGAAGGAAAGCAACTCCTCTGCCTGCTGCGCGAGAACGTCCGCACCCAACCCGGCCACTTCATGACCAGCGACGACGAGTGCCAGACATGGTCGGACATCCGCGACCTGCCCGCGGGCCTGCACGGAGACCGTCACAAGGCCGCCTATGCGCCCGATGGGCGGCTCGTCATCTGCTTCCGCGACATGGGCGCGACCAGCCCTACGAAAAATCACTTCGTCGTCTGGGTCGGGCGTTACGAGGACATCGTCGGCGGGCGCGATGGCGAATACAAAATAAAGCTGCTGCACAGTCACAAGGGCAGCGACTGCGGCTATCCGGGCCTGGAGCTGCTGCCGGATGGCACCTTTGTCGCCACGACCTATGTCAAATATCGGCCCGGGCCCGAAAAGCACTCCGTTGTCAGCGCGCGCTTCACGCTGGACGAGACAGACCGCATGCGCGACTCGTCTGCGGCCGCCAGCCAAAAATCCCGCGCCGCCGCACCCGCGCCATGAGAGCCATCCCGCCCGTCCTCCTGCTGTCCCTGTGCCTGAGTCCGGGCGCGCCGCCGCGCCATCTCTTTCTCGACCCGGCCTTCGTCCAGCAAGCGGACAACGTCGCCCTCCGCGTCAATCCCCCGGAACGCCGCGAGACCGTCATACGCGCAGACCGGCCCTGGGAACAGTTGATGATCAGCCTCTACCTGACCGTGGTGGATGACGCCGGGAAATTGAGGATGTGGTACATCTGCCGCGATAAGGCCAACCGCGCCAACGTCGCCTATGCGGAATCGGACGATGGCATCCGCTGGACCAAACCCGATCTCGGGATCGTCGAATACGAGGGCAGCAAGGCCAACAACCTCGTGGGCCTGACCTCGCTGGAGGGCGTCGTCTTCCGCGATCCCAACGCCCCGGCCCAAGAGCGCTATGCCTACATCACCCACCTCTGGAGCCAGGGCTTGGTGCGCTTCCACTCGCCCGACGGCCTCCGCTGGCGACACGACACCACACCCCTGCTCCGCCTCGGCGCCGATACCCAGAACGTGACGTTCTGGGACAACCGGCTCCAGAAATACGTGCTCTACCTGCGCGGCTGGGACCGCGGGGCCGACAAGAAACTGTATCGCAAAGTGGTCCGCGCCGAGATCCCCGGACTGACCACCCCGCTGGACATCGGCCCTTCGGAGAAAAGCCTCTATCTCTGGGGCAAGGATAAGGTCCCCGTGATCGGCGACGAGTTCCCCACCGTTTTCGCGGCCGACGAGAAAGATCCGCCCAATTGCGACGTGTACAATTTCTCGGCGCTTCCCTACCCGCCCGACGACCGGTGGTACGTCGCCTTCCCGTCCATCTTCCAGCGCGAGCGGCGCACCAGCGATGGGCCGCTGGAGGTTCAGTTTGCCGGGAGCCGCGACGGCGTCACGTGGCATCGCTATGACAGGGCGCCCTACGCCCCGCTGGGACTGGCCAACTCCGACTTCGCCAACATGACCTTCATGGGCACCGGCATGGCCGTGCGCGGCGACGAGATCTGGCAATATGGCACCGGATTTCGGACAAAGCATGGCGATGTCGAGGCGCGCAAGCAAAAGACCGATGGCGTCATCATCCGCTACGTCCAGCGCCTCGATGGCTTTGTGTCGCTGGATTTTGACTCGGCCGGGGGACGATGCGTCACCGTCCCCGTCAAAGTGGAGGGCCCGCGCCTCCTGCTGAACATCGACACCGGCGCACTCGGCGTGATGCGCGTCGGCATCCTGGACGCCGACGGCAGGCCGATCGAAAATTTCGGCGCGGATGGATGCGATGAGGTCCGCACAAACTCCACGCGCGCGGAAGTTGCCTGGAATGGGGATGGCGATCTCTCGTCACTCTTGGGCCAGCGCGTGCGCCTGACCTTCCTGGGATCCCGCGCCAAGCTGTACGGCCTCCGTTTCGGCCAGACGTCGGGGAACGCGCGATGAGGGTGGGGTGGCTTTGCCTGATCGGGGTCCTTCCCGGGGCGCTGCTCGCGGCGCCGGGACCAACCACTCCCGGGGCGCTCGAGACACAGCCTTTTGACATCGCTGTTGTACAGGCCACGCCCGGCGGTATCGCGATGGCCGTGCGCGCCGCCCGCGAGGGCTTGCGCGTGCTCCTCGTCAACCACAACCACCATCTCGGGGGTATCCTCTCAAGCGGCCTCGGCGTCTGGGACACGCAGTTCGAGGGCAGGCGGTCTCCCATCTACGACGAGGTCCGGCAGGCGTTCTTCGACCATTATCGCGCCACCTACGGCGAGGACTCGCCGCAATACCGGGACGCGCTGCCCGGCAAGACCGGCTACACCAACGGCCGATTCGAGCCGCGAGTGGCGGAGCGCATCCTCGCCGACATGGTCTCCCGTGAGTCCGGCATCACCGTGCTCAAGGGCTTCCATCCGGTCGAGACGCAACGCGAGGGCCCCCTGATCCAATCCGTGACATTTCGCGAGACCGCCGGAACCCAAACCGTCCAAGTCGCCGCCAAGATCTTCGCCGACTGCACCTACGAGGGCGACCTGTTGCCGCTGGCCAAAGCCCGTTACCGCATCGGTCGCGAGTCGCGCGAGGAATTCGGAGAACCGCACGCCGGGATTATCTTCATGCGCCCTTCGTCGGAACCCCCGTCCGCCGAGGCGGCCCGCATGGCGGAGCGTCACGATGCGCTGAATCTCCGCAAGTTCGCCGGCTTTCAGGCGGTCCTCGCCGAGAGCACCGGCTCCGCCGACGGGGCGGTCCAGGCCTGCAACTACCGCACCATGCTCTGCACCGACCCGGAGAATCGCGTCCCCATCTCGAAGCCGAAAAATTATGACGCTTATTTCCTCAAGTCATTGGAGATCTTCTCGGGCGTCGAATCCGTCCCGAACGATAAGTTCAGCTGGAACAGGCCCCAGCTCGTCGCCCGGCAGACGGCCTACATCGAGGCCGAATGGCCCGCGCGCCAGCGCATCGCGGACGAACACTGGGACGCGACGATGGGCCTGCTCTATTTCCTGCAAAACGACCTGAGTGTGCCGGGGATCGTGCGGCGCGCCTGGCGGGAATATGGCCTCGCAAGAGACGAGTTCCCGGACAACGGCAATCGACCCTACGAAATGTATATCCGCGAAGGGCGCCGCCTCGTTGGGCGTGCGGTATTCACGGAACACGACGCGACGCTCGCGCGCGGCCTCGGCCGCGCCCCAGTGCAAATGGACAGCGTGGCAATGACGGAGTGGTACATGGACAGCCATTCGTGCACCACCGCCCGGGTGCCCGGCGGCCTCGAGGAAGGCAAGATGATGCTCCACCACGAGACGTTTCCCGGCCAGATCCCCTACCGCTGCCTCCTGGTGGATGGCCTGGATAACCTCCTGGTTCCCGTGTGCCTGTCGGCCACCCACGTGGCGTGGGGCACCGTGCGCCTGGAGCCCGTCTGGATGCAGGTCGGCGAATCCGCGGGGCTCGCCGCCGCTCTGGCAATGAAGGACAAGACCACCCCCGCCAAACTCGATCCCGATCGGCTGCTCCGCCGCCTGTGCGAGCTCCGCTCCATGATCACTTTCTTCAACGACGTCGATGTGGCATCCGGGGCGGCATGGGTTCCCGCCGTGCAGTACTTCGGCACGAAGGGCTTCTTCCACGATTACGACGCACGGGCCGACGATGGATTGAAGAGGACCACCGCCATGGCTTGGGCCGAGGGTCTTGGCAAATTGTTGCGGGGTGACCTAGACCCAAACGCGCTGGCGAAGACCGTGGCGCGGGCCGAGGGGGCTGGTGGCGAAGACGTCACGGCGGCGGACTTCGCCGCGATGTTGCCACAGGCGCCGAAGGGGCTGGCCCCGGAGCCCGGCGCCATCGTCCCGCGCGGGGTCGCCATGGAGGTCTTGTATTCCCTGCTTCCTGGAAAGTGACATGAGACACCACCCACAAATCCTCCTCGCCTGCCTATGGGCGACTTCGGCGTCCGCATCTCCCCTGGCGGCGCAAGCGTCGGCCCAGGCGCCCACGAAACCTCCCGCCCCCAAACCCGTCCACCTCGCCAGGGCCTCGCGGCCCGAGGACGTCGACGGCAAATCCTACGACGTGGTCGTCATCGGCGGCACGCCGGGCGGCATCGCCTGCGCCGTGCGCGCCGCCCGTGAACGGCTAAACGTGCTGCTGGTGAATCACACGCAACACCTCGGCGGCTTCATCACCAGTGGCGCGGGCGGCTGGGAGGCGCCGCATGACGGCCCCCGCTCGCCGATCTATGGCGAGATGCTGACGGGCGCAGCAACGTATTACGCCAAGACCTACGGCGAGGGCTCGGCGCAGCACATCGCCTCGATGCCAAGCAAGACCAGCCGCGCGCACATCGATCGGCCGAAGATTGAGCCTCGCATCGCCGAGATGCTCTTCAACGAGATGGTGGCCAAGGAGAAAACACTCGCCGTGCTGCTCGGTCACATCGTGACAGGAGCGGAGCGCGACGGTGCTCTGATCAAGAACGTCACGCTCAAGCCGATGCACGGAGAGGGACCCATTATCGTCAGCGGCAAGGTTTTCGCCGATGCGATGTACGAGGGCGATCTCATGGCCGCCGCGGGCGTGAGGACGAAAATCGGCCGCGAGGCACGGGCGCAATACGGCGAGAAGCACGCGGGAGTCATCTACACGAAGGAACGTCAAAGGGAACCCGGCCAGCGCGGCTTCCCCAGGGCCGCCGACGAAGGCACCCTGAATATCCGCTACAACAGCCACGCCACAGGCGAGATCATCGAAGGCCCGCACAGCGGCGAGGCGGATGGCTCCGTGATGGCCTACAACTACCGCCTCATCCTCACCCGCGACCCGGCAAACAAGATCATGGTCGAGAAACCGGCCAATTATGATGCCGCCATCGCCAAGGCGGCGGCTGGCGGCGGCTTCGTGCCGAACCTGCCCAACAGCAAGGTCGCCTGGAACGGCGGACGGCTCATCGGCCCACAGAATGAATACCCGGCCGGCGACTGGAGCCGACGCGAGGCGATCTCGCGCCGCTATCTCAGCGCGATGCTCATGCGACTGTGGTGGGCGCAGAACGATCCCGAGGCGCCGGAGGCAGAGCGCAAGAAGTTTGACGGCTACGGCCTGGCCGCCGATGAGTTCCCCGGCAACGGCAATGTGCCCTACGAGATCTACGTCCGCGAGGCGCGGCGGCTGGTGGGGCGCTACGTCTTCAAAGAGCAGGACAATGTCATCGCCCCGGGCATCGCGCGAACCCGCATCCACCATGACAGCATCGCCATGACCGACTGGCCGATGGATTCCGTGGCCTGTCTGGACCGCAGGGCGCCCGGCTCCCATCAGGACGGCATCTTCTTCCTCGGCGAGGAGACACGCCCCGCGCAGGTGCCATATCGGAGCCTGTTGCCAGCGGATTTGGACAATCTCCTCGTGCCCGTCGCACTCTCCGCCTCACATGTCGGCTGGGGCGCGATCCGGCTCGAACCGGTCTGGATGCAGGCCGGAGAATCCGCGGGCTTCGCCGCCGCGCTCGCCGTGAAGGCCAAGACCACGCCGGGGAAACTGGATCCCGACCTGCTGGTCCGCAACCTCGCCAAGGGCCGCGTGATGATCAGCTTCTTCAATGACGTGGATGTCACCGCCGACGATCCGCGCGTGCCAGCCGCGCTGTATTTCGGCACGAAGGGCTTCTTTTCCAGCTACGACGCGAGACTCGACGAACCGCTCACCGAGGCCGAGCGCGCAACGTGGCTGGAAGGTTTCGGCCAACTCCGGGAGGGTTCCCTCGACCCCGCCAGACTTGCCGCCGCGGTCCACGCCGCCGCGGAAAAGAAGTCGCCGCCCACCAGCGAGAGCCGCTCCGGTTTCTTGCTCCGGCTCTGGAATCAACTGCAAGACCCGTGACCCATGCCACTCGCCGATAACAACACGGGATCGCCTTTGCGCCGCGCGCGTCATTGCGGGCCTGCCGCTGACATGGGCGCCCGAGCCCGCCTGCTCGCGCTCCTACTCGTTTCCGCATGTCTCGCCCGGGCACGGCCGCCCGAGACCCCGGTCTGCGATCTCTGCATCTACGGGGGCACGCCGGGCGGCATCGCCATGGCCGTGCGGGCGGCGCGGGAGGGCCTGTCCGTCATCATCGTGAACCGCCACGACCATCTCGGCGGCATCCTCGCCAGCGGGCTCGGGGTCTGGGACACGCTCTACGAGGGCAGGCGCTCCCCGGTCTACGACGAGGTCCGGCGGGCAATCTTCGATCATTACCGCACGACCTATGGCGAGAATTCGGCGCAATATCGCGATGCCCTGCCCGGCAAGAGTGGCCACACCAACGGAAAGTTTGAATCCATGGTGGCGGAGAGGATCCTCACCGAAATCGTCGGGCGCGAGTCTCGCATCAAGGTCCTGCGCCGATTCGTGCCGCAGTCCGTCGTTCGCGATGGCCGGCGCATCCGGTCGATCACATTCTCGAGCCCCACGGGCGATAGGGAGGCGGAGGTCAAGGCCACGGCATTTGCCGATTGCAGTTACGAGGGGGATCTCATGCCCCTGGCCAAGGTCGCGTACCACATCGGTCGCGAGAGCCGGGCCGATTTCGGCGAGCCACACGCAGGGCGCATCTTCATGTTGCCCTCCGGAGAGCGTCCCGCCCATCTCAGCGCGGAAACCGTCGCCTTGCACGACCGGCTCAACCTCCGGCGTTTCACCGGCTTCCAGGCCATCGCCGGCGACGACCGCGCTGGCGAGGGCGACCGCCTGGTGCAGGCCTTCAATTACCGCACCACGCTGACCTCCGACCCAACCAATCGATTGCCGGTGGAACGGCCTGCCGGCTACGACCCCGAGGCACTGAAGCATCTCGAGTTCGGATCCATCGTGCAACCCCTGCCCAACGCCAAGATCGGCTGGAACCGCCCGCAGCTTGTCGGCCCGCATCAGGACTATGTGGAGGGCGACTGGGCCACGCGCGGCCGCGTTTTGGACCAGCATTGGGCGGCAACCCTCGCGCTGCTCTATTTCCTGCAAAACGACCCCTCGGTGCCCGCGGAGCGCCGGGCCTTCTTCGGCCGTTACGGCCTCGCCAAGGACGAGTATGACGACAACGCCAATCGCCCCTACGAATTCTACGTCCGCGAATCCCGCCGCCTCGTGGGGCGCGCCACGTTCACCCAGCACGACGCCATGCTCTCGCCGGGGATGCATCGCGCGCCGGTCCACGGCAACAGCATCGCCATCACCGAATGGTACCTCGACACGCATGCCTGCGGCCTGGACCGCGTCCCGGGAAGCCTCGATGAGGGCAAGATGATGCTCCACCACGAGACCTTTCCCGGCCAGGTCTCATACGACACCCTGCTGCCAAGAGACGTGGACAACCTGCTCGTCCCCGTGTGCCTCTCCGCCACGCACGTCGCATGGGGCACCATCCGCCTGGAACCCACATGGATGCAGATCGGCGAGTCCGCAGCCATCGCCGTCGCGCTCGCCAGAAAACACAAGACCACACCCGCCGAACTGGACGCCGACTTGCTGGTCCGGACCCTGATCGCGCGCGGACAACTGGTCTCGTTCTTCAACGATCTGAGCGTCGCGGACAAGCAGCCGTGGGTCGCCGCCGCGCAATACTTTGGCACGAAGGGCTTCTTTTCCTCGTATGACGTCCATCCCGCGGCTCCGCTCAAGGAGTCCATCGCGGCGTCCTGGTCGGACGGGATCGCCAGACTGATCGCCGGCACGATCGATCCCCATGCGCTCGCGCGCGCCGTCGCCGCCGCCGAGCGCTCCGAATGCGCTCCGGTCACCGCCGCGGCATTCGCCAAGATGCTGCCGGAGGCGCCCCCTCCCCCACCGGAACCCTTTACACGGCGGGCTGCCCTCGAAATGATGTGGCATGCCATCGAATGACAGGAACAACCGCATGAGACAAATCCCCACCATCCTCGCGCTCCTCGTCGCGCTCGGCGCCGGGGCAACCGAACCCAAGAAGGAAAAGTCCGCGCCGCACCCCTCGCTGGCACCGGTCGAGGATGTCGCCGGTCTCCCGCGCGTGCTGCTCATCGGCGACTCCATCTCGATGGGATACACGCTGCCCGTGCGCAATCTCCTGGCGGGCAAGGCCAACGTGCACCGCATCCCGACCAACGGCGGCCCCACCAGCAAGGGCATCGCCATAAACAACCTCAACGCATGCGTGACGCCCGTGCTTGGCACGCTGCAGAAACCGAAAGACGTCCACTTCACCGAAGAGGGCTCCGCCTTCTTGGCGAAGAAGGTCGCCGCCGAGATCGAGACGGCTCTGCTTAAGCGGAAGGAATGATCCTCATGAGCACCCCAGAAATCCGACCGCCCAAAGCCGCACCCCTGCCACACGCCGAACTCCTCCAGCTCAAGCGCTGGAACACGCCCACGATCTATAACGGCTGGGAGCAGATCACCGCGCGCGATCCGGCCGCCGACGGGTTCAACCTGGAGGAATGTCGCGACTTCATGCCTCACATGGGCCCCATGGTCGGCTACGCGGTCACCGTCGTGATCGAACCCAGCAGCGCGAGGCACCCCCGTGAGAACCCGGGCGGATGGACCGAGTACCGGCGCCACGTCGCCTCTCTGCCCGGCCCCAAGATCGTGGTGGTGCAGGACCTCGACAAGCCGCGTGTGATCGGCTCCTTCTGGGGCGAGGTGAACTCCAACATCCACCGGGCCCTCGGGTGCGTGGGGACGATCACCGATGGCGCGATCCGCGATATCGACGAGATGTGCAATGCGGGATTCAAGGCGATCGCCCGCCGGCCCTGCGTCGGCCACGCGCACTCCCACCCCGTGCGGTGGGGATGCGCGGTCGAGGTATTCGGCAGGAAGGTCTCGCCCGGCGACCTGATCCACGCGGATAAGCACGGCTTCCTCGTGATCCCTCCCGAAGATCAGGGGCCATTGCTCGATGCCGCGCGCTTCATGGATGCCAACGAATGCGACACCGTCATCGCGGCGGCCCGGGACACGACTGGAAAGACGCCAGATGAAATATTGGCACGGATCGATGCCGCTGCGGCCACATTCGGGTGCGTCGCCAAGGCAAAGTTTCACCGAAAGGGGGAGTGGTGAGCACGGAGCCGGCGGACAACCGCATCGTCATCCTCGACACACTCGGGGATTACCCCGCGCCATTCGCGTGGGAGCCGATCGCCGAGATCGCCCCGTGCGAGAAATACGCGCGCACCCCGCCCGAGCAGACCATCGCGCGTTCGACGGGCGCCACGATCCTGCTGACGAACAAGACGCTCCTGCCCGCCGAGGTGATCTCCGCGCTGCCCCGACTCCAATATATCGGGGTGCTGGCCACGGGCTACAACGTCGTGGACACCGACGCGGCCCGCGCGCGCGGGATCCCCGTGACGAACGTGCCCGAATATGGCACCGCCAGCGTGGCGCAGGCGACCTTCGCGCTGCTGCTGGAATTGACCAATCGGGTCGCCCATCACGCCGAGGGCGTGCGCAGGGGCCGCTGGACCGAGTCGGCGGATTTCTGCTTCTGGGACTACCCGCTGATCGAGCTCGCGGGCCGCGCGTTTGGCACCGTCGGCTACGGGCGGATCGGCCGCGCCGTCGCGAGGATCGCGGGCGCCTTTGGCATGCGCGTGCTCGCCTCAACCCGAACATCGAGGGACCCGGATGGGATCGCCGAGTTTGTCCCGATGGAAATCCTCTTTCGCGAGGCCGATGTCGTCTCGCTGCATTGCCCCCTCACGCCGGAGACCCGCGGGATGGTCGATGCGGCCCGGCTCGCCTCGATGCGCCGCGGCTCCTATCTGATCAATACCGGCCGCGGCCCGCTGGTCGACGAACCCGCGCTCGCCGAGGCACTCGAATCGGGCCACCTCGCCGGAGCCGGCCTTGATGTCCTCTCCACCGAACCACCCCGCGCCGACAACCCGCTCCTCCGCGCACCCCGGTGCGTGATCACGCCGCACGTGGCATGGGCGACCGTCGAGGCAAGGCGCCGCCTTGTCGACATCGCCGCCGAAAACATCCGCGCCTTCCTCAGGGGCGAACCCCGGAACGTCGTGAACGCATGACCCCCATCGCCATCGCCATCGCCATGAGCCTCTTCCTCGCCAGCGCCGCGCCGGCGGAGCCCGGGCCCCTCACGTGGTCACCCCTGCCCCCCATCCCAGATCCCGAGGGCTTCGCGGGATCGTTCGCGGGAACGGGCGGCGACGCGCTCCTCGTCGCGGGCGGCGCGAACTTCCCCGGCGCGCGCCCATGGGAGGGAGGAACAAAGACATGGCACGACAGCATTTATGTTCTCGAGAATGGCAAGGGCTCGTGGCGGATGGCGGGCAGACTCCCGCGCCCGTTGGGCTACGGCGTTTCGGTGACCCACGGCGACGGCGTAGTCTGCGCCGGCGGCAGTGACGCCAGCGGTCACCACCGCGACACGTTTCGGCTGCGATGGCAGGATGGAGAGATACGCATCGAGGCCATGCCCCCCCTGCCCCGATCAGTCGCGAACCTCTGTGGCGCGATCCTCGGCGACACGCTCTACGTCGCGGGCGGCATTGCGGCACCCGACGCCACTTCGGCCCTGAAGACTTTTTGGGCCCTCGATCTCTCGGACCTAGGGGCGCGGTGGCGCGAATTGCAGCCGTGGCCCGGCCCCGCGCGGATGCTGGCCGTCGCCGGCGCCCAGGATGGCGCGTTCTTCCTCTTCGGCGGCGCGGACCTCACGGCCGACGCCGACGGGAAACCCCAGCGGATCTGGCTCCGCGATGGCTACCGCTTTCGCCCAACGGATGGCTGGACGCGCATCGCTGACATGCCGCGCCCCGCCGTCGCCGCCCCTTCCCCGGCACCCGCCATCGGCCAATCCCATCTCTTGATCCTGGGCGGCGACGACGGGTCCCAGCTCTCCACCCCGCCCACCGAGCATCCGGGCTTCCGACGCGATGTGCTGGCCTACCACACGATCACCGACACGTGGGCCAAGATGGGCGAGGTCCCCTTCTCGCTCGTGACGACACCATCGATCCAACGCGGCGCCTCGATCATCATTCCGGGCGGAGAGGCCCGGCCCGGGGTCCGCTCGCACGACGCGTGGTCCGCGGAGGTGTCGCGCCGCAAGCCGGCGTTCGGTTTGCTGAATTACGCGACCCTTTTCGCTTACCTCGCCGGCATGCTGATGATCGGCTGGGCCTGCACGCGCCGCAACCGCGACACCACCGACTATTTCAAGGCCGGGGGCCGCATCCCCTGGTGGGCCGCGGGCATCAGCATCTACGCCACGATGCTCAGCTCCCTGACGTTCATGGCCATCCCGGCCAAGGCCTACGCGACCGACTGGACCTTCTTCTGGGCGAACGTGCCCATCCTGCTCCTGGCGCCAGTCGTCATCCGCCTCTACCTGCCCTTCTTCCGGCGACTCGATGTCACCTCGGCCTACGAGTATCTGGAGCGCCGCTTCGGCCTCGGCGCCCGCCTCTACGGCAGCGCGGCATTCATCCTGTTCCAGATCGGGCGCCAGGCGATCGTCCTGCTCCTTCCCTCGCTCGCGCTGGCGACGGTGAGCGACCTCGACGTCCGCCTCTGCATCGTCCTGATGGGCGCGCTCTGCGTGGCCTACACGGTGATGGGCGGCATGGAGGCCGTCGTCTGGACCGACGTCGCGCAGACCGCGGTCCTCCTCGGCGCCGCGGCCGTCAGCCTCGTGATCATCGTCGCCGGCGCGGGCGGTCCCGCCGCCGCCTGGGAGACCGCCTCCGCCGCGGGCAAGTTTCACCAGTTCAACTGGACCCTCGATCCCTCGACCGGCGCGCACGCCTTCTGGGCGATCTTCATCGGCAACATCTTCATCAACCTAGTCCCCTACACGAGCGATCAGGCGGTCGTGCAACGCTACCTCACCACGCGCGACGAGGCCCGCTCGGCCCGCGCCATCTGGGCCAACGCCATCGTCTGCATCCCCTCCACTGCCCTGTTCTTCGCGATCGGCTCCGCGCTCTATATCTACTACCGCACCCACCCGGCCGAACTCGACCCCGCGCAGGCTACCGATACGATCTTCCCCGCGTTCATCGTGGCCACCCTCCCCGCCGGAATCGCAGGGCTGGCCATCGCCGGCGTCTTCGCCGCCGCGCAATCCACGGTCTCAGGCAGCCTCAACAGCGTCGTCACCGCGATGATGACCGACTTCTATCGGCGCTTCCGCCCCGGCATCCCGGAGCCCCGGGCCCTCCGGTTGGCGCGCTGGCTGACCGCGGGCGTCGGCGGATTTGCCACCGTCGCCGCGCTGGCCCTGGCCGAGTGGAACCTTAAATCCCTGTGGGATACGTACAACAGCCTCGTCGGGTTGGCCGGCAGCGGCCTCGCGGCCCTGTTCGCCCTGGGGATCTTCACCCGGCGGGCCCACGGGGCCGGCGCGATCGCCGGGGTCGCCTCCAGCGCGGTCGCGCTCTATTGGGTCCAGCGGCACACGGACATCCACTTCTTCCTCTATGCCGCCATCGGATTCCTGACCTGCTTTGTCGTGGGCTGGACCACGAGCCTCATCCTGCCGGGCCGCGCCCGCCCGCTGGCCGGACTGGTGCTTTCGGAGATGAAACCAAAATGAAACACAATCCCCTCACCGGCCTCGTGGCCGCACCATTCACGCCATTCCGGGCGACCGGCGCCCTACACACCGCGCCGATCGGTCGGCAGGCGGCCAGGCTGATCGCCGACGGCGTCACCGGCGCCTTCGTCTGCGGCACGACCGGCGAAGGCCCTTCGATGTCAACTGCCGAGCGCATGAAGGTGGCCGAGTCGTGGGTCGGGGCGGCCTGCGACCGATTGCGCGTCATCGTCCACGTCGGGCACGCCTCGATCGCGGATGCCAGGGCACTCGCCGCGCACGCGCAGGGCATCGGCGCAAACGGCATCGCCTGCCTCGCCCCCTACTTCTTCAAACCCAGCTCGGTCGAAGACCTCGTCGCCTTCTGCGCCCCCGTCGCCGCCGCGGCCCCCGATCTCCCATTTTACTATTACCACATCCCATCCATCACCTGCGCCAGCCTGCCCATGGTCAAATTCCTCGCCGCCGCCGGAAAGGAAATCCCGAATCTCGCCGGCATCAAGTACACGCACGAAGACATGCTCGATTACTCCGCCTGCCTGCGTTTCGACGGCGGCCGATACGACATCCTCTTCGGGCGGGACGAGATGCTCCTCGCGGGCCTCGCGCTCGGCGCGAAGGGCGCCATCGGCAGCACCTACAATTATATGGCCCCCATCTACCTCCGGGCCATGGATGCTTTCGCGAGGGGCGACATCGCCGCGGCGCGCGCCGAGCAGGCGCGCGCCACCGAGATCATCGCCGTGATGCTGCGCCATGGCGGCCTTCCGGCCGGAAAGGCCATGATGGCCATCGCCGGCATCGACTGCGGCCCCGTCCGGCCACCCCTGCGAGACCTGGATGACGCGCGGCGCGAGGCGCTGCGAAGCGAATTGGTGCCGCTCGGATTCCCCCTCCCGCAAGAGACTAGGGCACGCAAGGAGAACCAACCATCGAGGAAGAAGACATGAGAGCCATCCCGACCGCATTCTGCTGCATCGCGATTTCCACCATCGCATCCCTGGCTGAGGACGGCGGCCCCGATCTCCCGCTCGTCGATATCTCCGCCGAAACCCATCGCCACGTCATCATCGCCGCCGGAACCGAGGACATCTACCAGGGCCACCCCACCACCCTGCTCATGCCCGACGGAAAGACGATGCTCGCGGTGTGGAGCATCGGCCACGGCGGGCCGGCCGGACCCATGGCGCGGAGCGATGACGCCGGTCTCACCTGGACGCGACTGGACAATTCCCTGCCCGAGGGTTTCCGCAAGCACCGCAATTGTCCGAGCATCTACCGCCTCGTGGATTCCGCGGGCAAGGAGCGCCTCTGGGTCTTTTCCGCCCAACCGCTGATGCCACGCCTCCTCAGCGAGGACGGCGGACGCACGTGGCGCGAGATGGCACCACTCGGTTTCACCAACGTGATGACGTTCAGCAGCATCGTCGCTCTCGAGGACGGCTCGCACCTCGGCCTATACCACCGCGGACCGGGCGGGAAGGACAAGAGCCCCCTCGTCGTCCTCCAGTCCCTGACGCGGGATGGCGGCCTCACGTGGCGCGAGCCCAGGATCGTCGCCTCCGTCGAGGGCAAGGACCCCTGCGAACCTTTCGCCTTCCGGTCGCCCGATGGTTCCGAGATCTGCTGCCTCATGCGTGAGAACAAACACAAAGGCCATAGCCTCATGATGTTCTCCCGCGACGAGGGCAAGACATGGTGCAGCCCCCAGGATACCCCATGGGGCCTCACCGGCGACCGCCACATGGGCGTGCGACTTCCCGACGGGCGCTTCGTCATCGCCTTCCGCGATCAGGCACCCGCCAGCCCCACCCGCGGCCACTTTGTCGCCTGGGTAGGCACCTACGACGACATCCGCACCGCC
>JAANMX010002355.1_pt1 | contig 18986 bp, 21 predicted proteins | sample 7279681 | NCBI WGS metagenome assembly JAANMX01 (sample SAMN14094542, study PRJNA606508) | bioreactor metagenome | isolation source: A lab-scale SPAN reactor treating ammonium-rich wastewater day 351 | place: Ireland: Galway | collected 2018-01-01
TTCATGAAGCATGCGCGCTTCGTCGCGAAGCATCCCGGCGTGCCGCGCCTGATCCTCAACGAGCTGCAGAAGCCGCGCGACACGCCGATCAAGCGCCGCGCCCGCAGCATGCAGGAGAGCTACCGCAAGCTGGTCGTGCGCCTCCTGGCGGAGGCGCAGGGGCGCGGCGAGGTCGCCGCCGGCCTCGACAAGGAGGGCGCGGCCACGCTGTTCATCGGCGCCGTGCAGGGGTTGATGCTGCAGGCCATGCTCGCCGGCAGCACGACGAAGCTGGAGGCCGAGGCGCGGCGCGTGTTCGCCCTCTATCTCAACGCCATCCGGGAGCCGTCATGAAGCTCGAAGCCCTGTCGTTTCGCCGCGCCGGGCTGGTCCTGCTCGGCATCGTCCTGCTCGGTGCGTTCGTGTTCGTCGTCGTGCGCACCGGCCCCTTCGCCGCGACCCGCGTCACCGTGATGAAGGTGGAGGAGGCCAGCGTCGCGCCGGCGCTGTTCGGCATCGGCACGGTGGAGGCGCGCCGCGCCTATCTCATCGGGCCGACCGCCTCGGGCCGCGTGCTCAGGGTGGCGGTCGATGTCGGCGAGTCGGTGAAGGCCGGCCAGCTCCTGGCGGAGATGGACCCGGTGGACCTCGACCAGCGCGTGGTCTCGCTCGATGCCTCGATCGCCCGCGCCGCCAGCACGGCCGCCGCCGCCGAGGCGCAGCGGCGCGATGCGCTGGCGCGCCGCGAGGTGGCGGCGATCAACGCGCGCCGCTATGCCGAGCTCGGCGAGCAGAAGTTCGTCAGCCCCAGCGTCGTCGAGTCCAGGCTGCAGGAGCGGACTTCGGCGGACGCCGCGCTGGCCGCCGCCGAAGCGAACCTCGCCGCGGCGCGGCAGGATGGCGCGCGCCTGCGCGCCGAGCGCGACGGCGTGCGCCAGCAGCGGCAGAACATCCGCCTCGTCGCGCCCGCCGACGGCGTGGTGACGGCGCGCGATGCCGAGCCCGGTTCGACCGTCGTCGCCGGCCAGGCCGTGGTGCGGCTGGTCGATCCGGCCAGCCTGTGGGTGAAGGTGCGCTTCGACCAGGGGCGCTCGGCCGGCCTCGCCGCGGGGCTGCCCGCCGAAATCGCGCTGCGCTCGAATCCGTCGCGGCCGCTGGCCGGCAAGGTGCTGCGCCTGGAGCTGCTCGCCGACAGCGTGACGGAAGAGCGCATCGCCCAGGTGGCGTTCGACGCGATGCCCGCGGGGATTTCGCTCGGCGAGTTGGCCGAGGTCACGCTGAAGCTGCCTGCCGCGCAGGCCGGCCCGGTGCTGCCCAACGCCGCCATCAAGCGCCGCGGCGAGCAGGTCGGCGTCTGGGCCCTCCGCGAGGGTGCGCTCGTCTTCGTGCCGGTGCGCCTCGGCAGCGCCGACCTGGAGGGCCGCGTGCAGGTGCGCGAAGGCCTGCGCGCCGGCGACCGGGTGATCGTGCACAGCGAGAGCGAGCTCACGCCGGAGAGCCGCATCAGCGTCGTTGAATCCCTCGCCGGAAAAACCTCGTGATCAGTCTCGCCGGGCGCGACATCCTGCACTCCTGGGGCAAGTTCGTCTTCACCGGCGTCGGCCTCGGCCTGCTCATCGGCGCGACGCTGACCATGGCCGGCGTGTACCGCGGCATGGTCGACGATGCCCGGGTGCTGCTCGACAACAGCGGCGCCGACATCTGGGTCGTGCAGAAGGACACCCTCGGCCCCTATGCCGAGCCCTCCAGCCTCCGCGACGACGCCTATCGCGCCATCCGCGGCATGCCCGGCGTGGCGCGCGCCGCCAGCGTCACCTATCTCAACATGCAGGTGCAGCAAGGGAATCGCGACGTGCGCGTGATGGTCGTCGGCTTCGAGCCGGGCCAGCCGGGCGAGCCGCCCTATCTGCTGGCGGGGCGGCAGATCACGCGCAGCCACTACGAGGCCGTCGCCGACGTGCGCACGGGATTCGGGCTGGGCGAGCGCATCCGCATCCGCCGCCACGACTACACGGTGGTGGGCCTGACGCGGCGCATGGTTTCCTCCGGCGGCGACCCGATGGTCTTCCTTTCGCTGAAGGACGCCCAGGAGGCGCAGTTCCTCAAGGACAACGACGCCATCGTGAACGAGCGCGCGCGCACCGCCGCCAACCCGTCGCTCAACCGCCCCGGCGTGCCCGGCCTGCTCGAAGCCATCCAGGCCTCGCAGACCGTCAGCCGCAGCGTGAACGCCGTGCTGGTGCAGGTGCAGGCGGGGCGGGACGCCGAGGCCGTCGCCGAGCCGATCCGTCGCTGGAAGCACCTCGAGGCCTACACCCGCGCGCAGATGGAGGAGATCCTGGTGGCCAAGCTGATCGCCACCTCGGCGAAGCAGATCGGCATGTTCCTCGCCATCCTCGCGGTGGTGAGCGCCGCCATCGTCGCCTTCATCATCTACACCATGACGCTCGGCAAGATCCGCGAGATCGCCGTGCTCAAGCTGATCGGCACGCGCAGCCGCACCATCGCCGGCATGATCCTGCAGCAGGCGCTGGGGCTGGGGGCCATCGGCTTCGTCGTCGGCAAGATCTCGTCGGCGCTGTGGGCGCCGTTCTTTCCGAAATACGTCCTGCTCCTGCCGAGCGACGCGCTGCGCAGCTTCGCCGCCGTCATGGCGATCTGCGCCATCGCCAGCACGCTGGCCATCCGCGCCGCGCTGCGCGTCGACCCCGCCACGGCGATAGGCGGCTGATGGACGGCTTCGGCATCCGCATCGAGAACATGCGCAAGCGCTACGGCGCGGGCGACACCGCCGTCGACGCGCTGAAGGAAGTCAACATGACCGTCGCGCCGGGGGAGGTGGTCGGCCTGATCGGCCCCTCCGGCTCGGGCAAGACGACGCTGCTGAAGTGCCTCGGCGCGGTGATCGAGCCCACCGCCGGCCGCATGACGCTCGGCGACGAGGTCATCTACGACGACGGCTGGAAGATCGACGACCTCAAGGCGCTGCGGCGCGACCGCATCGGCTTCGTCTTCCAGGCGCCCTACCTGATCCCCTTCCTCGACGTCACCGACAACATCGCGCTGCTGCCGATGCTGGCCGGCCGGCCCAACGGCGAAGCGCGCGCCCGCGCGCGGGAGCTGCTCGAAGCGCTCGACGTCGGACACCGCGCCCGCGCGGAGCCTTCGCAGCTCTCCGGCGGCGAGCAGCAGCGCGTCGCCATCGCCCGCGCACTGGCCAACCAGCCGCCGGTGATCCTCGCCGACGAGCCGACCGCGCCGCTCGATTCCGAGCGCGCGCTGGCCGTCATCCGCATCCTCAACCGCATGGCGCAGCAGTACAACACCGCCGTCATCGTCGTCACCCACGACGAGAAGATCATCCCGACCTTCAAGCGCATCTACCACATCCGCGACGGCGTCACGCACGAAGAGGCCGGCGAGGGGCGGGAAGTGTGATAATCGCCGCCATGTTCCGCGAACTCCTGATCTTCCTCCACCTCGCCGGCGTCGTCGTCTGGGTCGGCGGCATGTTCTTCGCGCATTTCTGCCTGCGCCCGGCCGCGCTCCGGCTGCTCGAGCCGCCGCAGCGCCTGCCGCTGTGGGCGGCGACGCTCGGCGCCTTCCTGCGCTACACGGCGGTGGCCGTCGCGCTGATCCTGCTGAGCGGCTTCGCGCTGTTCTTCGAGACGGGCTTCCGGCAGGCGCCCGCCGGCTGGCACGTCATGATGGGCATCGGCCTCGTCATGGCCGGCATCTTCGCCTGGGTCTATGGCGTGCTCTATCCGCGCCTGCGGCGGCACGCCGAAGCCGGCGCCTGGCCGGAAGCGGGCGCCGCGCTCGACGGCATTCGCCGCCTGGTGACCGTCAACCTCGCGCTGGCGCTCCTCACCATCGCCGCCGCCTTCTTCCTGCGCTGAGCGCCACGGCAGCGCAGCCGCAAAAGCCAGTCGCCGCGATACGGCGCGGCAACTGTGGCAGGATACGCATGGACAGGTTATCAACGCGACACCGATTCACGGGAGCCACTACGATGAGCGACAGTCCGCAGATTTCATTCACCCTCGAGCAGCAGGAGGATTTTGCCTTTCTGGTGCGCTTCGACGGCGGGCTGGCGCCGCTGTTGTCCGACGAGCCGCCGCCGCTGGGCAAGGGCGCCGGCCCCAACCCGGAGCGTCTGCTGCTGGCCGGCATCGCCAACTGCCTCTCGGCCAGCCTGCTGTTCGCGCTGCGCAAGTTCAAGAACCAGCCCGGCCGCTTCGTCACCACCGTCTCGGCGCGCAACGAGCGCAATGCCGCCGGGCGCCTGCGCGTGGGCGGCGTCAGCGTCGCCATCCGCATCGACTCGCCGGCGTCGGAGCTTGCCCACCTCGACCGCGCCCTGGCGCAGTTCGAGGATTTCTGCGTCGTCACGCAAAGCGTCCGCGACGGCATTCCCGTCGAAGTCACGGTGACGGACAGCACCGGCGCGGCGCTGAAATGACGGTCCTGAACCCGCCCCTTACCCACAGCGGAGAAAACAACATGAACATCGGATTCATCGGCCTCGGCCTCATGGGCCGCCCCATGGCCATCAACGTCGCCCGCGGCGGCCATACCCTGCACATCTGGGCGCGGCGCGCCGAATCGCTTGCGCCCTTTGCCCAGTTCGGCGCGCATGCCCACGTCAGCCCGGCCGAGGTGGCGAAGCATGCCGACATCGTCGTCACCATGGTGGCGGACGCCCCCGACGTCGAGGAGGTGACGCTGGGCGAGAACGGCGTTGCCCAGGGCGCCAGGCCGGGCCTGCTGGTGGCCGACATGAGTACCATCGCGCCGGCCTCCGCCCAGCGCATCGGCATGAAGCTCGCCGACCGCGGCATCGCCTTCCTCGACGCGCCGGTGTCGGGCGGCGAGGCCGGCGCCATCAACGCCACGCTGTCGATCATGGTCGGCGGCAAGGCCGCCGCCTTCGAGAAGATGAAGCCGGTCTTCGAGCTGATGGGCAAGAACATCGTGCATGTCGGCGATTCCGGCGCCGGCCAGGTGGCGAAGGCCTGCAACCAGATCGTCACCGGCATGGGCGTGGCGGCGGTGGCCGAGGCCTTCAACTTCGCGAGGAAGAGCGGCGCCGACGTCGCCAAGGTGCGCGAGGCGCTGATGGGCGGCTTCGCCTACAGCAAGATCCTCGAGAACCACGGCCAGCGCATGATCGACCGCAACTTCAAGCCCGGCTTCAAGGCCTGGATGCACCAGAAGGACCTGCGCATCGTCATGCAGGAGGCGCACCGCCTCGGCCTCATGCTGCCGGGTGCGGCGGCGACGGCGCAGATGTTCAATGCCATGGTCGGCTCGGGGCTGGGCGAGGACGATTCGATCGCCATGCTGAAGCTGCTGGAGCGCATGTCCGGCGGCGAGCCGCACTGATGAAGGTCGGCTTCATCGGCCTCGGCGTCATGGGACGCCCGATGGCCCTGCACCTGCTAGAGGCGGGACACGAGCTGAGCGTCTACGCGCGGCGCGCCGAGGCGGCGCAGCCGCTGGTCGACGCCGGCGCGAAGGCCTGCGCCAGCCCGGCCGAGGTGGCGGCGGCGAGCGAGGTGGTGTTCACCATGGTCACCGCCGGCGCCGACGTCGAGCAGGTGGCGCTGGGCGAAGACGGCATCGTCCACGGCGCGAAGCCGGGCACGGTGCTGGTCGACATGGGCACCATCCCGCCCGGCACGGCGCGTCGCGTCGCGGCGAAGCTGGCGGCGAAAGGCATCGAGACGATCGACGCGCCGGTCTCCGGCGGCGAGGTCGGCGCGCGGAACGCCACGCTGGCCATCATGGCCGGCGGCAAGGCCGAAGTGCTGGAACGCGTGCGCCCGCTGCTGGAAAGGCTCGGCAAGACCATTGTGCACATTGGCCCCTCCGGCGCCGGCCAGGTGGCCAAGGCCTGCAACCAGATGATCATGGTCGCCTGCATCGAGGCGGTGGCGGAAGCCCTGCTGCTGGCGCGGCAATCCGGCGCCGACCCGGAGAAGGTGCGCCAGGCGCTCGCCGGCGGCTCGGCCGGCAGCCGCGTGCTGGACGTCTTCGGCGCGCGCATGACGGCGCACGACTTCAAGGCCGGCGTCGAAGCGCGCCTGCACCACAAGGACTTCGGCATCCTCATGAACGAGGCGGCGACGCTCGGCGCACCGCTGCCCATCGCGGCGCAGGTGTGGCAGCAATTGAACGCCCTCATGGCGCAGGGCTGGGGGCGCGAGGACACCTCGGCACTGCTGCGCGTGCTGGAAAGGGAATCGCGATGAGCCATTCGGGAAACTGCCTGTGCGGCGGCGTGCGCTACGTGCTGCGCGGCGAACTGGGACCGATCACGCCATGCCATTGTTCGCAATGCCGCAAGGCGCAGGGCGGCGCGGTGCAGGGCGGCGCGGCCGCCGCCGACTCGCCCGTGTGCACCGCCGAGTTTGAGATCACGCAGGGCAGGGATCTGCTGCGCGCCTGGGAATCCTCGCCCGGCAAGGAGCGCGTCTTCTGCGGCCGCTGCGGCTCCCCGCTCTACAGCCGCCGTGTTGCGGAGACTGACTTTCCGCGCCTGCGCATCGGCAGCCTCGATGCGCCGGTCGGGCCGCGGCCCATGTCTTCGTCGGCAGCAAGGCCGACTGGGACGTGATCTGCGACGGCGTCCCGCAGTACGCGGAGTACGATCCGGGGCGGACGGCATATAATGATCGCAAGACTCCCTGAACGAGCAGGCGCGGAGGTTGTCATGGCTGCATCCGAAATTCACTTTGTCGTCGAGGAAGCGCCGGAGGGCGGTTATATCGCCCGTGCGATCAACGAGGACATCTTCACCGAGGCGGACGACATCCCGGAATTGCACGCCCGCGTGCGCGATGCCGTGCATTGTCATTTCGATACCGGAGCCGTGCCCGGCGTGATCCGGCTGCACTTTACCCGTGAAGAAATCATTGCCGCATGAGGTTGCCGCGGGACGTTTCCGGCGCCGAGCTGGCAAAGCGTCTGGAGCGCCTCGGTTACAGGGTAACGCGCCAGACTCCTGCGGAAGCATAATCCCCTCTCCCCGCCGGGGAGAGGGTAGGGTGAGGGGCAGTTTTGTTGGGGGCGATGATGGGAAAGGTCAAGCTGCGGCCTTGGAACTCCGCAGAGCACCTGAAGACCGAAGCAGACATTGCCCTCTATCTGGAAGCCTGCAAGGAAAAAGACGACCCCGCCCTGATCGAACACGCGCAGGGAATCGTCGCCTGCGCCCGCCGGGTGATGCAGGCAGGAAATGACGCACTCCAGGCGGACGAGGGTTAACGCCAGGCCAGCATTGTCGCCGGACTGTCCTGGCTGACTTTTCACAACCCCCTGCGCGGGACATCTCCCTCCGCCCGCCATTCTTGACCACAGTCAACCAGGAGCCGATCCAGCCTGGGCCGCATGCCGTTCATCCTTGTCAGGCGAACGGCATACAATGCAGTATTCATAGGTTTCAGATTCTTGCTGCGGCGGAAAAATGGTTGATCGGCAGGCTCATTCTATGAGCCTTTGACCAGAGACAATTACGGGTACGGTAACTGACTGCGAGGGGAGAATGGCTCACTACTTCGCACATAGCGCGAATGCGGTCGGCGTTTGGCATCTGCTGCGGGAGCACTTGTCCGCCGTGGGCGAGCTTGCGGCGGAGTTTGCCGGTACCTCCCGTTGGCGGGAGGAGGCGCGCCTCGCCGGCCGGCTGCATGACCTCGGTAAGTATGGCGACCGCTTTCAGGCTCGCTTGCGCGGAGAAGAGTCCGGATTAGACCATTGGTCGGCAGGCGCAAGAATGGCGCTAGAACTCCGTTCTGCCGCGGCGGCGTTGGCGATTCAGGGGCATCACATCGGATTGCAGTCTCTGTCCAAGGTGGCGCTGAGACGGTTGCCCAATCCATGTGTCCAAGGGTTGCGGCTAACCGCGGACATGGACACGCTGAAAACGCGACTGGCGAACGATGGAGTAGCAACTCCCTCAGCGAAGCAAGCATTGCTTGGTGGAAACCTGCAAGCGACGGTGTCTTCGATGCTGGATGTGCGCTTGCTATTCTCCGCTTTGGTAGATGCCGATTACCTGGATACCGAGGCACACTTTGAAAGTGACGCATCCGGCAAGCTTTATCGTGCTGCTGGCCCTCGACTGGATGCTTCCGCTGCCTTGAGGATGGTGCTTGCACACATCGAACACACTCGAGCGAGTAGCGCAGCCTCACCGACGGTGAGTTCCGTGCGCGACGATCTGCTTGCCGCCTGTCTGAATGGGGCCGAACGCGAGCCAGGCCTGTTTACCCTCACCGCACCCACAGGCAGCGGCAAGACGCTTGCCATGCTCGCATTCGCCTTGAAGCATGCGCTTCAATATGGCCTGGAGCGTGTAGTGATGGTGATTCCTTATCTCACCATCACCGAGCAGACCGCACGTGTTTATCGGAGCATCTTCTCGCCTGTATTCGGCGAGGAGTTCGTGCTGGAGCATCATTCTCTGGCCGGTGTTGGCGAAGAATACGTGCAGCGGGACAACGAGGGCCAAGCGGGGCAGTCCGGCCATGCCGAGCGCCGCCGGCGCCTGCTGGCGGAGAACTGGGATGCGCCGCTCATCGTCACCACCAATGTGCAGATACTCGAATCCCTGTTCTCCAATCGTCCCGCCGCCTGTCGCAAGCTGCATCGTCTGCAACGGGCAGTGATTCTGCTCGATGAAGCGCAGACCTTGCCCCCATCGATTGCAGTACCAACGCTTGCCGCACTGTCCCATCTTTCCGCTGCTTGCAGGACCAGTGTGGTATTTGCCACAGCGACCCAGCCTGCCTTTTCTCATCTCGACGAAGCCGTGGTGAAAACGAAATCTCCGGGATGGCGGCCCCACGAGATCGTGCCTGATCCCGCTGTGCTGTTCACACCCATGAAACGGGTTGATGTTGTCTGGGACAACCCGGACGCACCGGTTGGCTGGGATGCCGTGGCCGATCGATTGGTTGAATCTCCTCAAGCCATGTGCATCGTCAATCTCAAGCGCCATGCCAAGGCGCTGTGGGAAAAGCTGCATGACCCGATCACGCTGCATCTCTCCACCAATCTATGCGCGGCCCACCGTCAGGACGTGCTGGCTACCGTGCGCGATCGGCTTTCGGCAGGCGAGCCCGTGCGCCTGATCGCTACGCAATGCGTGGAAGCCGGCGTGGATGTGGATTTCCCTGTCGTCATGCGCGCCTGGGGGCCGCTGGACGCCATCATCCAGGCTGCCGGCCGTTGCAACCGCGAGGGACGGCAGGCTGGTTTCGGAAAACTCCGGGTTTTCCAACCCGAAGATGCCGCCTATCCGACCGGCGGCTATCAGCAGGCCACGCAGATTGCCCAAATGCTGTTCCGCAGACATGGCGAGGCAGGCATGAGGATTGACGATCCAGCCTTCATCACAGCCTATTATCGGGAACTGTACGACTTGGCCGGGCTGGCGAATTCGAGAGACAGTCGGGACATTCTCAAAGCCATCGAGGCCGGCAGTTTTCCCGATGTCGCCAGGCTCTACCGGCTCATCAAGCAGGACGCCATCAACGTGCTGGTGCCTTACGCCCCGCAACAATCGCTCTTCGACGAATTGCAGGCAGAGACCGAAGACCGTGGGCTGACCGCAGGCTGGATGCGCCGTGCCCGCCCGCTCACCGTGAGCCTCTATCGCCCGAAGGGAAACGACACGATTTGGGATGCCTTGCTGCCTGTGCCAGTCGCCGGCTGGCGGCAGCGCGAACACAGTGACTGGTTCATCTACGCTGTGCCGGAGCACTACCACCCGCAGCTCGGGCTGGTGCCGCCCGGCACGCTCAACACCTGGATTGCCTAGAAAGGAGGATGTCATGGCCCGAGGCAAGACCCACTGCTTGGAAGTCTGGGGGGAATTCGCCTGCTTCACCCGCCCGGAAATGAAGGTGGAGCGCTACAGCTACCCCGTCATTACGCCGTCCGCCGCACGTGGCATCTTCGACGCAATTTACTGGAAGAAGTCCTACGGCTTCTATTGGCAGGTCGAGCGGGTGGATATCCTTGGCCCGCCGAAGTACCTCGCGCTGCGGCGCAATGAGGTGAAGGACAAGGCGCCTCCGGAGCGAACCATCAAGACCTGGATGGAGGGGAGCGAGACGCCCGAGCCGATCTGGGCTGACGGAAACAAGGATGAGCTCGGCACCGACCAGAAGGGCCGCACCCAGCGCCAGACCATGGCGCTCAAGGATGTGCGCTATCGGCTCCACGCGCACATGCACGTCCGCGGCGGACAGGCCGATCTGAATGCTCTGGACGCCCAGTTTATCCGGCGCGCCAGCCACGGCAAATGCTACTACCAGCCCTTCCTCGGCTGTCGCGAGTTTCCCGCATGGTTCGAGTTGCACGACGAAGGCGCGGATGGCCAGCCGCCTATTTCATTGGACCTCGATCTGGGCTACATGCTGTATGACGTTTTCGATCTCGGTGCCGACAATGACGAATATGCGAAGCCCGCAATCAGTGTATTCCACGCCCAGATCATGAATGGTGTGATGCGTGTTCCGGGTTACGAAGACGACGCAGTGAAGAAAGCCTGCGGGGAGGATTTCCATGCTTGATCTTGTGCTGAACCAAGCGGGCGAGAGCGAACCCGGTTTTGCCAGGAAAACCGTGAAATGGGCGATTACCTGCACGGCCGAGGGGCGCTATACGGGCGTTGTTGCGTTGGGGGAAGGGAAAGGGCGTGTTTTCGACCGCTGCCCGCATTTGTCCCAGCCGGAATTGGTGGGTGGGGGCAAATCTGAACCTCGATCAAATTTTCTTGCCGAGTCTCTCTCTACCGTAGTTCTCTACCTCGATGAAAAAGGCGAGAAAAAGGACTGCGAGAAATACCCTGCAAAGCATGAGTGGTTCGTGAGCCTGTTGCAGCGGGCGTCGGAGGATGCCCCGTATCTCGAAGCCGCCGCAAAGCTCTTGGCGGATGCGGATGCGCTTGCCCAAGTCCAGGACGACCTCAAGCGGGCCAAAGCCAAGCCCACCGATTCGGCCGTTGTACGGGTGGATACGATCAATCCGCTCGAAAGGGCCAACTGGCATGGCTGGTGGCGCCGGTTTCGCAGCACTCTCCGCAAACCTCCACGAAAAGGGGCGGGACACATGATGCGATGCGTGGTAACGGGGGAGCGCGTTTTGCCGGCATTGACGCACCCCGTAAGAATCAAGGGTCTGGCCGGTGAGGGGATGGTGCAATCCGGTGACGCACTTGTTTCGTTCGATAAGGAGTCAACACAGTCCTATGGATTGGAGCAGTCGGCCAATGCTGCGATGTCTGTCGAAACAGCCACCGCTTATGCAGCAACTCTCAACCGGCTGATCGAGGAGAAGAGTGTCAGATTGGGGAATTCCCAGGTGGTCTATTGGTTCTCCGGTCAGGATGAGATCGCTGACGAAGACGATGTGATGTCCTACTTCCACGACGGATCGTCTGGGCAATCCGCCGGTGCCGCCGAACGTCGCGCCCATGAATTGCTGAATGCAATTCGAAGCGGTGCTCGCCCGGATTTGGCTGGCAGTCGCTTTGTTGCATTGGTGCTTTCCGGCCGCACGTCACGCGTCATGGTGCGAGACGTGATGCAGGGCAGCTTCGAGGAACTGGCCACAAATACAAATTCATGGTTTCACGATCTTGCAATCGTTAGGAGCGATGGGAAGTCGCAAGCAGCCAACCCGAAATTCTCAACCCTCGCAGTAAGCCTCGTCCGTAATGACAGAAAAAAAAGCCTAAATGAAGTGTTGAAAGATGTGCCTTCACCCTGGCTGCAACAGCTCTGGCGGGCGGCACTTACCCGTGGCTTGATTCCGTCTACCACTCTTGCGCAGGCCGTGCATCGGAACCGAATCGACGTTATCACCGACCAGCCAACGAACTACGAACGCATGGCCCTTATCAAGGCCTATCTCATCCGCAACAAAGGAGACCAAGACATGCAGCCATACATGAATCCCGATCATCCCAATTCCGCCTACCACTGTGGCCGGGCGTTCGCCTTGTTCGCCCGGCTGCAACGCGCCGCTCTCGGTAAGGTCGGGGCGAATGTCGTGCAGCGCTATTACACCGCCGCTACCCAAACGCCAGGCCTTATCCTCGGGCGTTTGGCGGCCAATGCCAAGAATCACCTCGGTAAGCTCAATGGAGGGTTGGCAGGATGGTACGAAATGCAGCTTGCCGACATCCTCGGCCGCATCAAGGACGTTGTACCGCGCACCCTTACCCTGGAAGAACAGAGCCTGTTCGCCTTGGGCTACTACCAGCAACTCGCTTACTTCAAGGCCGGCAAGCGGGGCCTGCCAGAAGGCGAAGCCGACGACGATCCCGAATCCGATCAACCCGAATGAAGGAGGACCATCGCATGAGCATCATTGCCAACCGTTACGAATTCCTGTTCCTGTTCGACTGCGAGAACGGCAACCCCAACGGCGACCCCGATGCCGGCAACGCGCCGCGCATCGACCCGGAGGATATGCACGGCTTGGTGTCCGACGTGGCCACCAAGCGCCGGGTGCGCAACTATGTGCAGGCGGTGAAGGGCAACGCCGCGCCACACGCCATTTTCATCGAGCACGCCACCAACATGAACCGGCCCATCGCGCTGGCGCACGAGAAGGCCAACGGCGGCATCCCGGAAAAGGCGACGAAAGACAAAGTGAAAAAGGCACGAGACTGGATGTGCGCCAACTTCTACGATGTGCGCACATTCGGCGCGGTAATGAGCACCGGCGCCAATGCCGGTCAGGTGCGCGGACCGGTGCAGTTTTCTTTTGCACGTTCCATCGACCCGGTATTGCCTATGGATATCGGGATCACGCGGGTATCGGACGTAAACCTGACGAAGAAAAAACACGGCGTAGAAGAAAAGGAGGGAATGGGTAGTGAGCAGTTGCTTGCCTTGGAGAATCAAGCTCCGGAGGATACGTTGCGCACCATGGGTCGCAAACAGCTCATTCCCTACGGCCTCTATGCGATGAAAGGCTTCGTGTCCGCCAACCTTGCCGAAGGCACCGTTTTTACGGAGGACGACTTGGCTCTCCTCTGGCAGGCGCTCGCCGGTATGTACGAGCAAGACCGTTCGGCGAGCAAAGGAGTGATGACCTGTCGCGGCCTGTACGTTTTCAAGCACGTCGGCACGGATAGCAACGAAGAACAGCGCAGGCAACAGGCCAAGTTGGGCTGCGCGCCGGCGCATCGGCTGCTGGATTTTTCGACGGATCGACGCGAGCTGCCGGAGTCGATTGTCGAAATCCGCAAGAAGAACGGTTTTACCGGTTCTCCGCGCGCTTTCTCCGACTACGTGGTGACAGTGCATCCGGACAGGCTGCCCAAGGGCATTGAATTGATCCAATACGGCGTCTGATCGGTTTGACATGGACTGGCGCACCCGCATCGTCTCCAACCCCGACATCCTGCGCGGCAAGCCGACGATCAAGGGGACGCGGATATCCGTCGAGTTCATCATCGGCTGTTTTTCAGGCGGCTGGTCGCTTGCACAAATCCTGGAGTCCTATCCGCATGTTACGCGGGAGGATGTTCTGGCTGCCTTGGCCTACGCAAGGCACGCGGCGTCGGCGCGGCAGCTTATCGACGGGCTGCCCGGTCAGGAGGACAGCATTGACGAAATCCTGATGGGGCTTAGCGCCGTCCGGACCAATACCCCGGGAGACGGCTCTGGTGGGCAATCGCTATGACGCGGATGTTGTCTGACGCAAGCCGGTAGATGAGCGTGTACGGGAAGCGCCTGAGATATAGCCGTCGAGTACGGTGCGGACCAGGACTGCCGAGTTCGGGATGCCTCTCGGCCAGCTGCGCCACGCGCTTAACCTCTGCAGAAAATGCTTCGCTGGTCTCGCTTCCGCCTTGTTCCCGGTACCAGTACGCGGCATCCTCGGCTTCGGCCAATGCCTCCCTGTTGAAGGAAACCGGCACGATTCAGCGCTTGCCCTTGGCGATCTCATCCAGGCGCGCAAATACTTCCTCGGCCGGTATCCATTCCGTGCGTCCCGCTTCCATATCCGCGACACGCCGGGCGATCTCCTCGTCCCAGGCCTTGGCGATTTCTTCGGGCGTTTCCTCGACCGGGCCTTCGAGGCTGAGGATGAGGCTGCGGATCAGGCTGCCGCGTTCCCTGGGCGGCAGTTCGAGGGCCTGGGCTTCGATGTCTTTCAGGATGGCGGGCATGATGAATTCCTCCGCAGGGTGCGTTGAATACTGCACATATTAGCAGTCCATCGATGAACGATACAGACCCGATTCCGCTCTCCGCGCTGAACCACTGGGCCTATTGTCCGCGCCGCTGTTGTCTGATCCACATGGAGGGGGAGTTTTCGGACAACATCCATACGGCGCGCGGGATCGCCGAGCATCGGCGCGCCGATGAGGCGCGTCATGAAGCGTCGGCCGATCGGCGGAGCGAGACCGCGCTGCCGGTCTGGTCCGACCGGCTCGGCCTGGTGGGCAAGTGCGACGTGGTCGAGTTCCTTGCCGATGGCACGCCCTACCCGGTGGAATACAAGCACGGTGCGCGCAAGAAATGGATCAACGACGACATCCAGCTCGCCGCCCAGGCGATGTGCCTGGAGGAAATGACCGGCAAGCTCGTGCCTTTGGGCGCTATTTATCACGCCAGCTCCCGGCGGCGGAGGGAAGTGGCAATCACGGCGGAGCTGCGTCAAACGGTGGAAACCTGCGTCGGCGAAGTGCGCGCCGCCCTGCGGGGACTGACTTTACCGCCGCCCGTAAACGACAAGCGCTGCCGCGAATGTTCGCTCGCCGAGCTTTGCCAGCCTGCGGTATTGGCGGAAAGGGAGCGCCAGCATCGGCTCGCGCAGACCCTGTTCGAACCCAATGGCGAGGGAATTTGACCGTGCGGACGCTGCTCAACACCCTGTACGTCACCACGCCGCATGCCTACCTGCATCTGGACAACGACACAGTCCGCATCGACGTGGAGCGGGAGACGAAGCTGCGCGTGCCGCTGCACCATTTGGGTGGGATCGTCGTCTTCGGCAACGTGCTGGTTTCGCCGGCGCTGATGCACCGGCTGGCGGATCAGGGACAGAGCCTGGTGCTGCTGGACGGCAACGGCCGCTTCAAGGCAAGGCTGGAGGGGGCAGTGTCGGGCAATGTCCTGCTGCGCTGCGCCCAGCACGAGAAGGCGGGCGATGGGACATTTGCATTGGGTGTGGCGCGGGCGTGCGTCGCGGGCAAGCTGCGCAACAGCCGGCAGGTGCTGCTGCGCGGTTCGCGCGAAGCGAAGATCGAATCGGATGCGGCGATCCTGTCGCGCGGCGCGGACGACCTCGCGGCTGCCTTGCGTGCGCTGCCGGCCGCGGAAGATATGGACACGATACGCGGCATCGAGGGTGAGGCGGCCCGGCAGTATTTCAGCTGCATCAATTATCTCGTTCGCGCCGATGCGCGGGAGGATTTTGCGCTAGAAGGCCGGACACGTCGTCCGCCGCGGGATCGCATGAATGCGCTGTTGTCATTTCTCTATTCCATGTTGATGAACGACTGCCGTTCGGCAGTCGAATCGGTGGGCATGGATCCGCAGCTGGGTTTTCTGCACGCCTTGCGGCCGGGGCGGGCCGCCTTGGCGCTGGACTTGATGGAGGAATTCCGCCATCAGGCTGACCGCCTTGCTCTGACGCTCGTCAACCGTGGGCAGGTGCGGGCGGACGATTTCACATTGCATGAGGGTGGCGGCGTCACGCTTAACGAGCAGGGACGCAAGGCCGTGGTGATAGCCTGGCAGGAAAGAAAGCAGGAGGAACTTTCCCATCCGTTGATGGAAGAGCCGGTTGCGCTTGGCTTGCTGCCGCAGCTGCAGGCGCGCTTGCTCGCCCGCACGCTGCGCGGCGATATGGATGAATACCTGCCGTTCCTGATGAGATGATCCATGCTGGTGATCGTTTGCTATGACGTCAATACCGAAACACGTGCGGGCCGTCGTCGCCTTCGGCGCGTGGCGCGCGCGTGCGAGGGTGTCGGTCAGCGCGTGCAGAAATCGGTGTTCGAGTGCCAGATCGATCTGGCCAAGATGGAAGAACTGGAGCGGCGTCTGTTGGCGGAAATCAACCTTGAGGAAGACAACCTTCGCTTCTACAGAATGCCGGATACGCGCGGCTGCGAGGTGCGACAACATGGAATTTTTCGGGCGACGGACTTCGAAGGGCCGCTGGTGGTGTAGTGTGTTACTGGCGCGAACATGAAGTGATGGCGATCTGTGCAAGTGGTTCGCGCTTAAAGCAAGGACTTGATTATTCAGGCCAGCGAAAGCTGATCGGGGAATCGATGGGGTCGCGGGAAATTGTTCGAGCGTTGGTTCGCGCAAAGCGGGCCGAAAGTTCCGCGAAGTCCGCCTGTTACGCGCGAACGGACGCGCCCCCCGAATTCGGGGGGCGAGGATTGAAACGTATTCCTGCACGCCGTCAAGGAGCAGGGAAGCGGACGCGCCCCCCGAATTCGGGGGGCGAGGATTGAAACTCGATGGCGAGATCGAACAACTCCGCGTATTGGTCGACGCGCCCCCCGAATTCGGGGGGCGAGGATTGAAACGCAGCATCAACAAGCGTCTTGATGGCGCCGCCGAAGACGCGCCCCCCGAATTCGGGGGGCGAGGATTGAAACATCAAGGGTGAGGCGGAAGGCGAATGAGCAAGCGCGACGCGCCCCCCGAATTCGGGGGGCGAGGATTGAAACAGGTACGCGCGGCAAATCCTCCATTCCCATAGCCCGGACGCGCCCCCCGAATTCGGGGGGCGAGGATTGAAACTATCCGGCGCTCTTCCCGGTGGTGCCGGTCGACCAGACGCGCCCCCCGAATTCGGGGGGCGAGGATTGAAACCAACCCGTCGAAGGACATCCAGACGGCGGTGGAAGACGCGCCCCCCGAATTCGGGGGGCGAGGATTGAAACCTCGATCGAGGTGGCGTCGGCGAACTGCTGCTCGGACGCGCCCCCCGAATTCGGGGGGCGAGGATTGAAACTTCAGCACCGCCACGCGGCCCAGGTCGATGCCCGGACGCGCCCCCCGAATTCGGGGGGCGAGGATTGAAACTGCGTCGCCACGCTCGATTTCGTCGCCGGCCAGGGACGCGCCCCCCGAATTCGGGGGGCGAGGATTGAAACTCACCAGCGCGTCGGCAAGGAAAACCGCTTCATGACGCGCCCCCCGAATTCGGGGGGCGAGGATTGAAACCTACGAACTCGACCTGTCGGACTCCCGCTACCTGGACGCGCCCCCCGAATTCGGGGGGCGAGGATTGAAACAGGCTGCTCGACGACACGTATACCAAGATGAGGAGGACGCGCCCCCCGAATTCGGGGGGCGAGGATTGAAACTCGATGGTGAGCGACTTGCTGCCCGTGCCGATGGCGGACGCGCCCCCCGAATTCGGGGGGCGAGGATTGAAACTCGATGCTGGCGAGCTTGCGCAGGGCTTCCGCTTGACGCGCCCCCCGAATTCGGGGGGCGAGGATTGAAACATAACCTGGCAGGAATACCGGCCGGTTCTGGCTGGACGCGCCCCCCGAATTCGGGGGGCGAGGATTGAAACGCTTACACGGCGGGCCGCTGGTACGAAATGCTGTCGACGCGCCCCCCGAATTCGGGGGGCGAGGATTGAAACAGGGCGCCATAGTCCCCGCCTTAACGCCAACCACGGACGCGCCCCCCGAATTCGGGGGGCGAGGATTGAAACTTTCTGCTGCTGCGTCACGATGCCGGGAACTTCTAGACGCGCCCCCCGAATTCGGGGGGCGAGGATTGAAACACCGAGGCTGGCCGAGGGTGCGCCCAACAATCTGGACGCGCCCCCCGAATTCGGGGGGCGAGGATTGAAACAAGTAAATGCCAAAGTGGAGCACTGCATGTCCTGGACGCGCCCCCCGAATTCGGGGGGCGAGGATTGAAACATAGCAATATGACCTCTGGCTGCACCGCCGCCGGGACGCGCCCCCCGAATTCGGGGGGCGAGGATTGAAACCTCCGCCTCGAGTTTGTTGATACTTTCGGTAAGCGACGCGCCCCCCGAATTCGGGGGGCGAGGATTGAAACCTTTGCATTTCCTCAGCGCGCCCGCGATGCGAACGACGCGCCCCCCGAATTCGGGGGGCGAGGATTGAAACAAGCGTCAGGCCGTCGCGCCCTTGCGCTTCCCATGACGCGCCCCCCGAATTCGGGGGGCGAGGATTGAAACGTGACCATCGATGAGGATGCACGCGAAGAGCTTCGGACGCGCCCCCCGAATTCGGGGGGCGAGGATTGAAACCGCAAGCTCAATGCCCAGGACTACGCCGGTGCCTGACGCGCCCCCCGAATTCGGGGGGCGAGGATTGAAACATCAGCCAACGATGGGCTTTGCAGCGGTTATGCCGGCGGGGTGGGACGTAATGCCGCTGAGGTAAGAGGCTAGTCCTGCTGCCCGTAAGTCCTGAACTTCTCCAGCACGATTTCCATCTCGGCGTCCGACAGCAGCACCGGCCGGCCGATCTGCAGGGCGCGCCAGTACTGCTCGCACAGCGATTCGAACTCGACGGCGAGGTCGAGGGCGTGGGCGAGGTCGCGGCCGAAGGCCAGCATGCCGTGGTTGGCGAGCAGGCAGGCGCAGCGGCCGTCGAGCGCCGCCAGCGCGGCATCCGAGAGTTCCTGCGTGCCGAAGGCGGCGTAGGCGGCGCAGCGCACGGTGTTGCCGCCGAAGCGCGCGATCATGTAGTGGAAGGGCGGGATGTCCGCGCGCAGGCAGGCGAGCGCCGTGGCGAAGGGGGCGTGGGTGTGCACGACGGCGCCGGCTTCCGGCCTTGCCGCGTAGATGTCGCGGTGGAAGCGCCACTCGGAGGAGGGCTGGCGCGCGCCGTGCCAGCTGCCGTCCATGGCCATCGGCACGATGTCGCCCGGCAGCATTTCCTCGGCGCCCATTCCGGTCGGCGTGACGAGAAGGCCCTCGTTCCAGCGCGCGCTGACGTTGCCGGCGCTGCCGCGGTTGAG